>Ga0208980_10000373_pt1 | contig 24693 bp, 18 predicted proteins | sample WetSurMetagenome_3_FD_187993 | JGI IMG/M metagenome (GOLD analysis project Ga0208980, IMG submission 187993) | Wetland microbial communities from Twitchell Island in the Sacramento Delta, sample from surface sediment Aug2011 Site A1 Bulk (version 2) | ecosystem: Environmental > Aquatic > Marine... | reverse complement strand
ATTGTTGCGACCACCGACACGGGTGTAGGCGGAGCCATCCAGGCGACTTATAATATTCCTACGACCTTGAAGGGGGAGGCAATAATCGCGATTCGCTTGCAGGACACTAAAGGTCCATACTACGCTTATAACTGGTTTGCCAACTCATCCACTCCGCGCCCGACCTCGGTGATTTACGTCGCGACCGGTATTGCACCAACACAAAGTGGTACCTATGTTGTGACCCCGGGCGTTAACTACTTGAAGTCAACCTACATCGTGTATCCTTATTTTGGAATAACTTCAGTCGTACAAGATTCCAGTGTTTCGATCTCTGCCTCGAACTTACCATTGGGCAAATCCTTCAATGTTCTGATGGGCCCTTATGGTTCCTATGGACTGGGTGGTACGCAGGTCTCAACTCTGAGCGCCGAATCCAGCACCACTTTCACGGGAAGTTTTGATATCCCCGCAAGTCTCAAGGGACTTGATCGGATCGCTATTCGGCTCCAGAGCAGTGACAATACTCTTTATGCGTATAACTGGTTCTTTAACCGGACAACCGGTGGTGGTACATCAATAGCAACGAACCTCTCTTTTTCCATCCAATCGGTGGTCAAGGATTCTTCAGTCACCATCCTGACGCTAAATCTCCCGGCGAATATTGAATATGATGTATTCATGGGCGCTTACGGTACACAGGGCATTAATGGCACTCTGGTTGGTACTGCCAAATCCTCCAGTGCAGGAGCTCCCACATTCACGTACACCATACCTGTCGGGCTGAAAGGACAGGATCGCATTGCCATTCGGTTGGTGGGTAAAGACGGTTCTTTCGCTTATAATTGGTTCTACAACGTGAGCGCTGGTTCTCAATGATCCGGAATTAAATCACCCAGACCTGCCTCAATTGAGACAGGTCTTTTTTAATAATATAGAGGGAATATCAAATGAGGAATAGGTATCGTATCCTGTTCACGGTAATGGTCATCCTGACGATTTCAGGGCTTCTGGGTTACAAAGCCACTCAGCTTCTTGAGGAAATCTTTCATTACCGTTCTCCTTTAATGGAAAATCCGCCACACGCAGGTAATGCCATTCAACCACCTTTGACGGATAAGGTTGTGATCATTCTTCTAGATGGGTTGCGGGTGGACACAGCCTCCAATTCCGAACTCATGCCGGAGCTGGCGCGCCTGCGCAACCAAGGCGCCAGTTCAACCATGATCAGCCACCCCCCATCTTACTCTGAGCCCGGTTATACAACGATCCTGACTGGAGCCTGGCCTGATATCAACGATGGGCCCGCCTTTAATCTCGAATATGGTGAGATACCCGCCATCACCCAGGAAACCATATTTAAGACTGCCAATGCAGCAGGCTTGAAGACCGCCATCTCAGCTTACTACTGGTTTGAAGAGTTGATACCTCAGGAACATGTTGATCTGTCATTCTACACGCCCGGGGAGGATCGCGAGGCGGATCGCGCAGTTGTGGATGCCGCTCTACCGTGGGTAACAGATAATTCCATTAACCTTCTCCTCGTCCACATCGACCAAATCGATTATGCCGGTCACTACGAAGGTGGCAGCGTCAGTGCCGGTTGGGATGAAGCGGCAGCCCGCTCGGATCAGTTATTGGCCGAGCTGATGGCTGATATCGACCTGTCAACAACCACACTACTGGTATTCAGCGACCATGGTCATATAGATGCAGGCGGTCATGGTGGTCATGATGAAGTCACTTTGCAGGAACCATTCGTTGCAGTTGGCCTTGGAATCAATCCCGGCGAGTACGGCAACATTCAAATGGTCGACCTTGCCCCAACAATTGCTATTTTGCTCGGAACAAGCCTGCCTTCGAGCACAGAGGGGAACCCTTTAGTCGATATGTTGACACTGAGTGGTAATCAATTGGAGGATATAGACAGCCTTCATAACAGCCAACAGACGAAACTAATCGAGGCCTATGCCATGGCACTTGGTACAAATGAAGCCAGCCAAGTCAAAGACTTGACAGACAGTCAATCTGCTATTGCAATACTCCAATCGGAATACCTATCAAAAGGTCAATATTTTCGTTCGTTACTTGCCGGTCTGTTCCTTAGTGCCACCCTTTATTGGGGTTATCGAAAACGACATTTTGCATTACCCGCATTGGAGGGCGCCGTTATCTTCCTCCTAAGCTTTCATATGTTTTATTCAATAATACCTGATAGGCCTTACTCCTTCTCCATCATCACTTCTCCCGAAATGTTCATCATCAATGCAGTTGCTTGCTCATCCATAGCATTTTTCCTCTCGGCTATCCTGGTGGTCAGCATCACCCGGTTATGGCGTGAATCTCAAAGCATAGTTATCAGGAGATGCCTGAACTTCACCTTTTTGATGTTGCTCGTGGCTACTGCACCGGCTTTATGGTATTTCATAAAATACGGACCCACAGTTCAGAAGGTTCTGCCGGATATTGGATTACTCTTCCGTGCCATGTTGTCTTTGCTTGAAGGAATGACTGTGGGTGTGATTGGTTTGGTGTTAACTGGGATCTTCTGGGTTATTGTAAATTTCTTTATCCGCCATAAACAATAAGCATAATTCTTTATGGTATGATTTAAAGCAGAGTGAGCAGCGTGGACGATAAAATCACTATCATCGAAGGACCCCCACCCGTATTTGAACCCATCCAGGAAGGTTGGGTTATGGGTCTAAATGAAAGTCCCGGATTATACGACCTCTCATTGACCAGATTGCGGACCTTTAATGGTTCCGCTCTGGTCGAACGCTGTTATCACACGTGGCATGCTGGAGGTTCGATGTACCTGGAATATCGGGATATGCTCGGCCTTCATAAGAAATCTCCAATCCTGGCAGCGCGTTCTCTCACAACCCGGGATGGCCAGGTATTATTCCTGTGGGTACGCCGCGAACTTGAAGAAGCCGAGATACAGGAAGATCCTCCCGGTGAGGACCAGCAACCTTACTGACAGATACTAGGTGAAGGTCAGGTTACCGCTTCCTTCGTTAATCTGCACCGTTATCACCACATCAACCTCGGTTGCTTCCAGTCTCAAGGCAGGATTGTTTCCTACATTCGGTTCCATACGCGCAGCATATCATGTGCGGCAGCGCATTTCCGTGTAAATTGATCTACATGTTCTTCATCAATTTCAGGCCAATCCACGCCGGGTGTTTTGATCTGCACAGTGGCTTTCGCGCCCATCATTGCTTCACGCAGGAATTCTGATTGAAATGCTGCAACGTGCAATGAAAGAAGGTCGCCGGTTTGATGTAGAACCTGCCCGCGCGCCGAAAGTTTACGAACGCGGTCACCAGCCAATTGCACTTCCAACCCGCCGAAGTAGGGGCGGTTCAGCCAGATGGTCTCTTCAAGCTTCTCAGCGGGAATCTCAAAACAGGCTGCATAGGAGGCGGCGATTTTCCGTAATTCCGCAGCCGGCATGGACAGTGTGTCGAGGTCGGGCAGAGCGCCCTTGCTGGAATAACGCAATTCGCCTCTTACACCACCCCGGTTGGCAAGCGACACCAGCAACGGCATTTGATCGGCTGGCGGTCGTTCGACGGTGACAGCACCATCTGGCATGATTTTGGTGTTCATCGTGTCGTGCAGGCTGTGGATGTTCAACATGCACGCGCTGTTGAAATCTTTCAGTGAAATATTATCCAGATCAAGTGTAGCCAGCCGTATGCCTTTCTTTTCGAAGACTGTTTCGATGACCTGATCGCGGGTTTTGGCATAGAAGAACGAACCACTCTCTGCGACCTCAAGTATGATATGCGTTAACTGCTGGATATCCTCCGCCCCAGCCGGAGTCTTTAAAACTTCAGCACCTCCAAACGTGACCGGGCGAATAGCATCCACCCCGCTCATTGAGGCTGGTTTCTCTTTCGTTTGCGCGGCGAGGCGCGCGAAGGCCTCTGTCAGCTGGGCAGCTGCATCAGAGGGTCGCGGCCGGTTCTGGTCAAAGATTAGACGCGGGTGCGGGTCCTCTATAAAGACAACGCGTTCATCCAGTTCCGCCCATTTACGCCCGATGGGGAAGGTGCTCACATCGGAAAAATCATATTGCTTTCTCTGTGAGAAATCCTGGCTCATGAACGGCTCAAGTTCGCGTGGGATGGCGGCGGTTGAGTGTGGGCCGGTGATGATCAGGTCAATTTGCGCTGCGACTTCTTCAAAGGATTTTTTACCTTTATCCTTGTAGAAAACAATGTCGTCGAAGGCGAAGGACTTGCCTTTTTTGATCCACACCAATCCGCCTTCATGATCCTGCTCGTGATAGGGTTGAATTATATTCATGCCAGCCCATCCCGTGAAGCGAGTATCTGTAACCATTTATAAGACATCATAACCTCCACTTTGGTGAAATTAAAGGGATAGTTTTTTTTATTTCCAGCGGGTGAAAATCGAAATCGCTGTAAAGTAATAATCTATCATTAATTCTATATAATGTAAAGAACATGGCTTTTACCAGGTCATGTCACACGTTTCTTTACTTTATCTAATCTGTGATTATGTGATGTATAATTTTGAGACATCATCGCGACTGTAACGATTTTGTTGCATGTTATTCATGTTATCTTGTCATAAATTGATAAACCATGGAGTGTTTTCCCTATGATCGGTGATATTTTTGTCAATCATCCTGAAATCATGGTATTCCTTTCAGTCCTTTGCGGTTACGGGCTCAGCCAGTTTAATATCGGCAGGAACAAGATAGAGCCAGTGGCTGGAACATTGCTTGTGGGGCTAATTCTAGGGGCAATATTTGGGGTAACGATTCCCACTGTTCTCAAAGATGTATTTTTTAACCTGTTTCTCTTCTCTCTGGGTTATTCGGTTGGACCGCAGTTCTTCGCCGGTTTAAATCGCAAAGCGCTTGACCAGATTTTTCTCACTGTTTTCACCTGTATTATGGCGATTGCCGTCACGATTGCGCTGGCGTTGATCTTTAAGCTGGATGCTGGCTATGCAGCAGGTTTGGCGGGCGGTGGCCTCACCCAAACCCCGATCATTGGCACTGCCTCCTCAGCCATCGAGGCTCTACCGATTGACACCACTCTGCAGGAAACACTCATAAATCATGTCTCGATCGGTTATGCCATCAGTTATCCTTTTGGCACGATGGGCGGTATCCTCTTTATTCTATTTGCCCCACGCCTTTTACGGATTATTTTAAAAGACGAGTGCCGTAAGTTAGAGAAGCAAACCGGTGGAACAGATGCCGAATTGGATCCCAAGAAAGTTGTAACCTATCCGGATTTGAGTTTGCGCGTCTATGAGGTGACGAATCCTCAATATGTCGGAGAGCTCATATCAAAAGTCGAACTCACGAAAGCCGACAAATTTTTCTCCATCCAACAGATCAGGCGCAACGGAAAATTATTTGTACCCACCTCTGAGACTGCATTGGAAATGGGAGATATTGTGGCCGTATCTACCAAGCGCGAAATAATGGTGGAGGATCCCCTGCCGCTTGGCCCCGAAGTAGTGGATGCTGAGGTTGCTGATGTTGCTTTGGAACGGTATCGAATCGTCCTGACAAACGAGAAAATACACAACAAGAGATTGGAGGAAGTCGCGATAGGATGGCGTAACAGCATTTATTTGCAGCGCATCACACGGGGGTTGAAAGTGTTGCCGCATACACCCCAAACGGTTTTGCAGAAGGGAGATGTGCTGGATGTGATGGGGGGTAAACGAAATATTGAAAGCCTTTCAGAATTTTTAGGCGTTCCAGCCCAGGAAGACGACAAGACCGATGTGGGATATCTTTCACTAGGTATGGTGATCGGCAGTCTGGTGGGTTTACTATCAATTACCGTGGCTGGCATTGCCCTCAGTTTTGGGACAGGTGTCGGCTGTCTGATTCTGGGATTGATCCTGGGATGGTATCGCTTGCGCAAACCCACCTTTGGTCACCTGCCGGTACCGGCGCAAATCATTCTGTCTGACCTGGGATTGACTGTTTTCATCGCCATTGTTGGTTTGGAGGCCGGACCCGGTCTTGTTGAGGCGTTTAAAACCGACGGGATTACCCTGTTCCTCTCCCTATTCATCGCCGGTGTTGTGGTGACGATGTTAACGCCCCTGCTGTGTTTGTATTTTGGTAAATATATACTCAAGATGAATCCGATCGTTCTATTGGGAGGTGTTGCGGGAGTGGCCACCGGCGCGGCGTCTCTTAATCCATTGCTGGAAGAGAGTGAAAGCCGCGCCCCGACAATGGGTTATGCCCTGCCATATGCGATCAGCAATGTTTTGCTAACGTTTGGCGGACCCGTCATAGTCATGGTCATGGTATTTCTGCGTGGCTATTAATAACTGAGCAGTGAACATAATACCGTTTTTTTGATTTCACAGGGTTTTTAAGAAACCGCCGGAAAGACCGGCGGTTTATATTTAAGCGACAAGCGCCTGGGTGAGGGGGGCACCCAAACGCTTATCAGTCATAATAATAGCACACATTGTCCTTAATTTCAATAGTAATTTATTAGTAAATATTGACTAGTATTTGTGCCCCAGGAGGGACTCGAACTCTCAACCTAGGCGTTAGGAGTGCCTCGCTCTGTCCTGTTGAGCTACTGGGGCTGGAATTAAATTATAGCACACACCACCATGCGAGCAGTTGTTATTTCGCAGCCAGTGGAAGGAAGGACCAATAACTTGGGATATCGGTGACACAATTACTCGGCAGGGATAGGCACGTGCCACTGGGTGCAATAGCTTCCAACCGGTAGGCCAGGTCAGCTGTTGGTGGCAGGGTATCCAAATAATTCGTCGTATACAGGTTATTTGCTTGCTCAAGCCAGGGACCATCACATCCAGTGGTAGAGCGATACAATCGGTATGTGATCCAATCACCCATGTTTTGCCAGATCAAGGTGATGTTTGGTGTGAATGACAGGAGTTCAAGTTCCGGCCGGGAAATAAAACAAGCGCCCTGCGGCTCAGAGATGGTTACCGCTGTTGCCAGACTGGCTTTGATTAGATTAAAAGTCATTGGGATATCGATGCTATTGGTCACGGTATCGTTTTCAGTATGATAATATGGATTGTCGTCGGCTTGGTTTCCACACTGATGATACTCATCTGCTGTTTGCAGTGGGAAATGATTCTCAAGAATTTCTATCGCTCCGAAATTATTTGCCCAGAAGGGGCGGTGATCAGAGACTGCGGTTGGCACGACTGCCTTAATATAATCATAAGTCAACGGAAGGTCGTACGCTGTGATATTGTTTATTAAGCAATCACCCAAGACATACGACTCAGGTAAATCCCCTGCATGGATCTCAAAACAATCATCTCCATCGGAGTCATAACCGAACATATCCAGGTTGATAACACCTATCAAATTTTCCGAAAACCCACCAAAATCAGACAGGTATGCCTGGCTACCTCGCAACCCCTGCTCTTCTCCCGTAAACCAGATCAGCTTAATCGTGGCAGCGAACTGGAAATACCGTAACACGCGTGCGATTTCCAATAAAGCCGATGCACCGACCCCATTATCCTCCGCTCCCGGAGCGATATCGACCGGGAGATCATCCAAGTGCGCGGATAAGACCAATTCACTTGGATCAACCGGGTCCTGCCCGGGAATGGTCAGAATCAGATTTTTCCAAACATTGCTATCATAGGCATAACTGTGCTCAAGATACCCATAATAATCGGGGGTCGTACTGGGTGGATATTGCATGGCAGACAGTTGCTCTAACAGATATGCATAAGCCAGCGCATCTTCCGAACCATCAAACAGGCTCGGTGTGAAACGTGTGGTGATCGTCCGTGCCTGAGCGGAGATCGTCACTGCTTGTTCCCCGGTAAGATCCTGCAGATAGGTCAGCCATTGGTCTTGAGAGGTCAGGTTGAGGATCTGGTTAACAACCGGTAAGGGATCTGTAGAGCAGGCTAGGTCAGCTTGGACTGAATGTAGATTGGGATTGGATCCGAGCCCCAACAGCACAAGCATAGCCAATAACACCCCCCTTGACCAGCACATCATTGATTTCATACCGGTTCCCTCACGGATATTCAAGCATGGATGAATAAAAAAATCAAGTGATTGCCTGTTTTCCCTTTCCCAATTAATCATAGACCAACATACACCAGTTAAAGCTCATCCTCCAGGTTACCCCGTTTTCGTATTAGAATGTCTTCCAGGAGTCTCTGATGCGAGAATGGATCACCGGTCGAAATCCCGTTTTTGAAATATTGACTGCCAGGCGGCGCCAATCATTTCGATTGTGGGTCAATTCCGGGTCACCAGAGAAAGGTCGTCTGGCGGAGATACTGGCGCTCGCCAGGACTCAAAAGTTACTGATTGAAAGCGTTCCACGCGTAAAGTTGGATCCACTGGGTGAGAACCACCAGGGTGTGGCGGTTGAAACCAGTGCCTACCCCTATGTGACCTGGCAGGATATTGTCTTCAAGGCCGAACAGTTAAACGAACCCCTGTTTATCCTTGCACTGGACCTAATCCAAAACCCTCAAAACATGGGTAACTTGATCCGTACGGCTGAGGCAGTCGGGGTGCACGGTATCCTGATCCCCCTGGCACGCAGCGCAACCATCACGCCCGCAGTTGTGACCTCATCGGCTGGCGCAAGTGAGCACCTGCTGATCGCTCAGACAAACCTGGCCCAGACATTCGATGAACTCAAACAGGCCGGCGCCTGGATTATCGGCCTGGAACACTCACCGGAGGCACAACCCCCCGAGAAGGTGGATCTAAAAGGGCCACTCGTCCTGGTCGTGGGCAGCGAAGGTGAGGGCTTGAGACAATTGGTCCGGAAATCCTGTGATCTGCTTTTAGATCTGCCACTTTCAGGTAAGGTGACTTCATTAAATGCAGCTATTGCCGGTTCAATTGCTCTATATATGGCCTATCGAGTACGCCAGACTGCTGTGTGACCTAATCCTGATCGTATATTTGGGGAAAAATATATTTACGCTGTATCGGCCAATACGTGTCAAATGCGGCTTTAACATTCAGTAACCCCCCACCATAAACATTGTTTGGAACTTGCGATACACCATCACCTCCACATCCCTGTGATGTTATGAGTGGCTGAGCAGAAGCAATCAACAAGGTCTCTGTCGCATCCACATCATGTCTCAGTGAAGGGAAAGCTCCCCACAGGAGAGCCACCGCCCCGGCTATATGCGGCGCGGCCATGGACGTCCCAGATTTATAACCATAATCATCATCATCTGTAAAAAGACTGGAGTTAATGGATAAGCCAGGCGCGACCAGGTCCGGTTTCATCAAGGGTGTTCCATCTACATTCACGGGACCTCGTGAACTTAACCAAGCAATCGTATTTGATGAATCCACGGCACCGATAGTAAATACAGAAGCTTCCAAAGCTGGAGGATCACTGATGGTTCCACAATTTGGACCATTGTTACCTGCGGAGACAGACATGAAGATGCCAGCTGCACGGACATTCTCCACCGCTATTTGCAATGAATGTGCAACACAGAGTTCGCTCGAAGGGCAACCATAGGAATTACTGATCACATCCGCTCGCAGATCCGAATTTGGGTTCTCTCCATTCAAATCAGTTGGGGCCATGAAAAATTGAAGACACTCAATATAGGTGCTCGGGCGGCCCACCCCGCTGTCCATATTCCGGCAGGCGATCCAACGCGCACCAGGTGCCATACCGATCTGGTGAACTCCGCCATCATCACCCACGCCCGTGCCTGCCACATGGGTGCCATGCCCATAATCATCACAAGGATAAGCCACGCTGTACCCGCAAGGATTGGATGACCCGTTGATATCTGAGTGAATTGCATCCCACCAGTTGTAAGCGTGTGATGGACTGGCCCCATCCCATCCGCGATAGTGATTGATCAGTGCAGTATGCTGCCAATAAACCCCGGTATCTGCCACGGCATAAACAATACCCACCCCCGTCTCTCCCCTCGCCCAAACGTCCGGTGCGTGCACCTGGGTCAGGTTGTACTCAATGGTACCAGGAGCCTGAATGCCCATTAGATCATGGGGGTTGACATCTTCCCCTTCCAGGTCAACCGAAAAGCTTCGATCAGGCTCGATCAGAATAACATCTTTGAATCCAGCGAGTATTTCAGCTAAATGATAATCACCCTCGACTGCAATGGCATTGGCAACCCAATAGGAAGTATAACGAATCCCTGCTTTTTGCAGATACGCACGGGCGTCCCTCTGGGTCGTGTCGGCTGTTGCTATGAGGTTGTTTATCAATTCTTCCGTGTGAGCATCGCCTGTTTTTCCAGGCAGCACTTTTAATTCCCGTGTGTCGGGTTGCCGAAATACAACCAAGAAATGAGTCTTATGACCTTCGCTTGCATCTTTCAGAACTCGCGGATCGATGTGCGCCTGGTAATGCACCTGACTGGTGCTAAAAAACCAACTCAGTCCAACCAGGCAGCACAAGAAAATTCGATTGGAGCGATTGGGAAGTTTGATCATTGAGGACCAGCTGAGTAATAAATCAAGGCCTAATCTTCTTGGGGCAGGATCAATTCCAATACCAGCTTGATCCTTCTTTTGAATCCTCGATCGTTACCCCCAGTGTTGCCAGCCTGTCTCGGATCTGGTCTGATAATTCATATAACTTCTGCTTCCGTATCGTTGCGCGTAATTCAACCAGGTAGTCAATGAACGGATCAACTTTTGAATTTTCCCCAGCAGACATCTCGAGTTTTAAGCCAAAAATGCCAATTAACTCAGAAAGCAAGTTCTGAGCAGGCGCCAGAATTTTATCGACAGCATTCTCTGCTCGAGCAGCATTAATTGAGCGGACAAGTTCAAATAGATGACCAAGTGCGCCCGCAGAATTAAAGTCATCATCCATCGAGGTCTTAAACCCGGCTTTGGTTGATACAATCTGGTCATTGAGCTCATCGATGGCTTTTCCTGATTCAATCGTGGCTCCTGGTAAGGCTGGTTTTAATCCCGAGCGAAGACGTTCCAAAGCTCGATCAGCTTGTGAGAGGATATCTTCGCTATAAGTAAGTGGATTACGATAACCCGAATTCAGGATCACCATCCTGAGAGTTTCGGCAGATTGAGATTTAAGATAATCCTCAATACTAATCAGATTTCCCAGGGACTTTGACATTTTCTCACCGGATAACATCATCATGCCATTATGAACCCAGTATTTTGCAAAGGGTTTGCCGGTTAACGCCTCGGTCTGGGCAATCTCATTCTCATGATGCGGAAAGATAAGATCATTGCCGCCGCCATGAATATCGATCTGCTCACCCAGATAAGTCATGTTCATCGCTGAGCATTCGATATGCCAACCAGGCCGTCCCTTGCCCCACGGGCTGTCCCAGGCGGGTTCTCCCGGTTTAGCGGATTTCCACAGGGCAAAATCCATTGGTGTTTCCTTACGGTCATCCACTTCCTTGCGTGTTCCAGATTGCATATCTTCGAACTTCCGTCCGGAGAGCTTCCCGTAATCCTGATCCTTCAATACCCTGTAATATACATCTCCATCGACGGCATATGCGAAATCCTTTTCAATCAAACGACCGATCATGTCGATGATCTTGTCCATTTCTCTGGAAGCCTGAGGGTAAGCAGTTGCAGACAGGACGTTCAAGTTTGCCAAATGCTGCTGATACTCTTCAATATGCTGGTTTGCAATGGTGAATGGATCAACGCCCAACTGATTGGCACGGTCAATGATCTTGTCATCCACATCTGTGTAATTCATGACGAATTTAACCTGATACCCACTGTGAAGGAAATAACGTCGAATGATATCGAAAATAATCGAGGACATGGCGTGTCCGATATGCGCCTTGGCATACACTGTAGGACCGCAAACATACATGCTTACTTCCCCCGGGACCAGAGGTTCAAATACTTCTTTCCGGCGCGATAATGTACTGTAGATCTTGATGCTCATACTTACTTACCCTTGCGTTTTGGCGGATTCTTAACTTCGGGCCTTGCAAACACCATTCGCCCGGCAGCAGTCTGTAAGACTTTGGTGACAGTTACCAAAATCTGCTCACCGATGTAGTTGCGACCACCTTCAACCACAACCATGGTCCCATCTTCCATATAGGCCAACCCCTGACCCTGCTCCTTGCCTTCCTGGATAATGCGCAAGTCGATGGCCTCACCTGGCAGCAGGATCGATTTGACCGAATTGGCCAACTCGTTAACATTCAGGATGACGACCCCCTGCAATTCCGCAACCCGGTTAAGGTTGTAATCGTTGGTCAGGATCGGACAACGCAATTGCCGGGCCAGTATTATCAGCTTATCATCTACTTCATGCACACCCTCAACATCAATGTCGCTGATCTGTACCGGGATGGTGGGTGTTTTTTGGAGCTGAGCTAAAACTTCCATGCCCCTGCGTCCGCGTTGGCGGCGTAAATTGTCCGGTGAATCGGCAATATATTGCAATTCATTTAGGACAAATCGGGGAATCAGTAATGTGCCGGGTAAAAAGCCTGTCCTGACGATATCGGAGATACGCCCATCGATGATCACCGAGGTATCCAGTAATATTGTCCTGCCTTCGTTCCACGATGCATTACCCATCACCTTATCGCTACCCCTGACCATCCCCCCGGATTTGCCGGTGATGGTGTTTACGAGACCCATGAAATCATTCTGCCGGGAGGTGAACAGGGAAACCCCAAAATAAGCAAATAGCAGCATGCCTATAAAGGGCATCACTTTCCCAAATGGCGAAGGTAACATGGAAAGTGGAAATGCCAACAGAGCTGAAATGATGAGGCCAATGATCAGGCCAATCACTGCGGCAAACAAGGTTTGGGTGGAAAGCTGTTTTAGGGAATTTCGTAACGCCCGAATAGGTCGGATGGTGATGATCGGGGTCAAGACCAATCCGAACAGAGCACCCACCAAACCAAGTGAAAACGCATATGTTGCAACAGAATAAGCAGCAGTCGTCGGATCCTGATTGGCAGTAACACCCAAGTCGTTGCCCCAGAAAACCCCAAGAATGCAAAAGACGATCATGCCAACAATACGAATAATAAATTCAGAACTCATATGATTGCTCCTTCCAAAATTTTAAGGTACAGGATGAATAATAAATAATGTCTGCCTAGATGATAGCATGTGACTGGTAGTCCGTCAAATAATGTGGTTTCCTTTCTAAAATGTTATTAATCTACTAATGATAAGATTGTTGCCAAACATATCAAGGAACCTTTATCCGTGTCTATCAAAGTGCTTCTGCGCAACACAGTTTATCTCATCCTACTCGTGTTAGTAGTAGGTACTGGTTTGATTTTCCCTCAGGGCTCAGACGAAAAAGCGCGCCGTTATACCCGCGCAATGGAATTTGATTATCTGGATTGGAGTGTGGATACCCTTTGGCAGAAAATTACCCAAGGGAAAGACCAGAAGCTGGGGAGTGTTGAACAAAAGGAACAGGTATATGCTTATCTCCAGCTTGTAGCGGAAGTTCAGAATTTAGACAACCAGATTGCCATCCTTTATGCGGACCCAACGATCAAGGATCCCGCTGCTGGATCCGCCAGTTTTATCACATCGCTTAAAGAACTAAAGCAGCAACAAAATAGCATGACTCCCGGTGTGGAGAAAATCTTGCAGGAACAAGTCAGTTCGGTTCTTGCGAAAGAAAACATTGAGGACTCCTCGAGTGTTTTTCCACCAGTGCTATACCATATCTCGCCCCTGCCATTATCTTTGCTTATATCCCCCCGCGACAGGATCCAACTGGATGCGGATATATCAATCCAACCGGGACTTTCTGATGACCAAAAATCTGATCTGGAAAGTGAGGTGGAGTCCGGTATGAATGTCAGCGCCCTGGTGGAAGAGGTTGGTGGGATTGGTACCTACCCCTCTATGATCATGATGACAACTGACCTGAACTGGCTGGTCGATACAATCGCGCATGAATGGGTTCATAACTACCTGACCTTGCATCCGCTTGGCCTAAATTATGACACCTCGTCCGAATTGAGAACAATGAATGAGACTACAGCCGGGCTGGCCGGCACAGAAATCGGGCAAAAGGTCATCGAGACATTTTATCCTGAACTGATTCCAATTCCAGTATCACCTGCATCTTCGGAAGCCACGGTACTACCTCAACCACCCACGTTTGATTTCGATGAAGAGATGCGCATTACCCGTGAGAACGTGGATACAATGTTGTCACAGGGTGAAATTGAGAAAGCTGAAATATACATGGAATCACGACGACGCGTGTTTTGGGAAAATGGTTATCTGATCAGACGCATCAACCAGGCATATTTTGCTTTCTACGGTGCGTATAATGACACGCCGGGTGGAGGAGCAGCAGGCTCTGACCCGGTTGGACCTGCGGTTGTCCAGTTGCGTCAAAAAAGTGACAGTTTGGGTGATTTTTTAAAAACAATCGCCGAGATGGATTCTTTCCAACAATTGGAATCGGCGATCTCTGATAATTAAAATTAACCTAAACCAACATCCGTGCTCAACTCATCACCATCCAGATCGGGTAATTCCCGCTCGATCTCATCTGCGCCCTGCCCGGCTTCAAGCCGATCGACGACCTCATCAAATTCAGGACCGAGATCCTCCCCGGTTTCTTTGCTCATTGAGCGTATCATTCTACCGAGTGACTGGGGGTCGTTCTCGATACCATCCAAACTGGCAGGATCGGGCATTTCTGCAAGGCGGCTGGCATCTGAGCGCTTCAATCGAAAACGCGTCAACTTGCGTCTCACCTGTTCGCTGGCGCAGTAGATACATGCGACCTTGGCCTTTCCGTACTCTTCGTATGTCAGTCGGAGGCTGAATCGCTGCTTACAATTATCACAGATATACTCGTAAAGTGGCATAGGTATCCAATAGTAAACAGATTCTATGTAATCCATTATAATCAAAGCCGCGATAGCCCCAACTGCTTCGCCAAATCCAATAAAAGAATAGATGCATGACCTTGAATCACATAATACCTGTTGATCTCTTCAAAGATTTACCGAAGCACAAACCATTGCTGGTTGTCATCTCAGGTCCCTCAGCGGTTGGAAAAGATGCTGTTATCGAAACGATTCGTAAACGAGATCTGGGTTTTACTTTCATCATCACTGCAACATCTCGCAAACCCAGAGAATATGAGAAACATGGCGTGGATTACTTCTTTTATACGCGGGATGAATTTGAAGCCATGATCCGTGATAATCGATTTGCGGAATATGCCTTGGTATATGGCGATTATAAAGGGGTGCCGGTCGATCAGATCGAGAAAGCGTTCTGCAGCCAATGCGACATCCTGGTGCGCGTGGATGTGGCCGGTGCTGCCACATTGAAATCCAAGTATCACGATGCCGTATTGATTTTTTTAATCCCCGCCAATGAGGAGGAATGGTTAAATCGTTTCAAGACCAGGAACACAGAAACACCCGAGAACCTTGAGATTCGTCGCGAAACGGTCAAACACGAAGTGGAACAACTTCCCAATTTTGATTATCTAATTGTGAATAGGGAAGGCAAGCTGGACGAAACCGTTAATCTGGTCCTGGATATCATCAAAGTTGAACACAACCGGGTACAGTAAAATGACCTTGCCAGCGAACAATAACCCATCCTCACTGGGGGATCAACCTCAATCCCCCCGCATGGTTTCCATCGCTTTACCCACCTACAAACCTGTGGCGACCATGGTCATCCTGGCGGTGACTGTTTTCATTTACTTGGGGCAGGTACTCACGCAATCACTTTTTAATGGCAATGATCTGCTCTTTAACCTGGGGGGCAAGATCAATCCTCTCATTGAACAGGGGCAGATCTGGCGGTTGATTACACCAGTATTCCTGCATGCCTCAATCAGCCATATCCTTCTTAACATGTATGCGCTTTTCGTTTTGGGAAAGGCTCTGGAAAGCTCCTACGGGCACAGCCGGTTCCTGTTGCTTTATTTCATATCTGCATTTGCCGGAAATGTTCTGTCATACATTATGACAGCTAATGCCTCCCTGGGTGCTTCCACCGCCATCTTTGGATTAATTGGAGCCGAAGCCATCTTTGTCATCCGGAATAAACGTTTTTACGGCACTCGTTACCGATCAACCATCGCCAATATCGGCATGATTATTGCCTTGAATTTAGTTATAGGATTCCTGCCAGGGACGTCAATCGATTACTGGGGGCATATCGGTGGTTTAATTGGTGGTTGCTTGTTCGCTTATCTGGCTGGTCCCCAGTGGGAAGTGACCGGTACCTATCCGGCCATGTCTGTCGTCGATCGACAGAAGAATATTAATATCCTGTTATCAGCCATGTTAGTCATGATCGTCTTTGCAGTGGCCACCTACTTTATTGGCGGAAAATAAATCACCCGGGGTGTTGCAACAACCCCGGGCGTCAATTCCTAAATCACCACATTGACCAGTTTACCAGAAACAATGATCACCTGGCGCGGCGTTTTCCCACCAAGATACTTCAAAACCTGGTCATTGGTCAGGGCAACCTGGCGAGCTTCTTCATCACTAACACCGGCCGGCATTGAAATGCGATCACGGACCTTCCCATTCACTTGTAGCACCAACACAATCTCATCTGCCCGCGAAGCTTGCTCATCCACCTGCGGCCAAGCCTGCTGGTGTATGGAATAGGGTTTACCCAAAAGGCTCCAAAGTTCCTCGCTAATATGAGGGGCGACCGGAGCTAACATCTTTAAGTAGATCTCAACTGCTTCCTGCCATACCGGTTCACCCCAGACCGCCGGCTTGAACCGGATCATCTCATTTGATAGTTCCATCAAAGCCGAAATGATGGTGTTGAACTCGAATCCCTCATAATCTCTTGTAACTGCCTTCAAAGTTTGATGCAACTTCCGCCGAAGTGCTTTGTCAGCAGAGGAATTCGGTGTCTTGTTAAGCGGGGGTTCGACCACCATCACCCAACTTCGTTTGATCCAGCGGGCGGTCCCGTCAATGCCAGTGCTGCTCCACATGCCTCCTTGATCCCAGCGCGAGAAGAACATCAGGTATGCCCGCATGGTGTCAGCCCCATACACACCGACCAGTTTGTCGGGGGCAATGACATTTCCACGGCTCTTGGACATCTTTTCGGAGTCTTCACCCAGCACCATACCCTGGTTGCGAAGTTGCAGCATGGGTTCGTGCCCTTCGGTAATGCCAATATCGCGTAAGGCTTTATGGAAAAAGCGCGTATAGATCAGGTGCATGGTTGCATGTTCGATACCCCCAGTGTAACTGTCCACCGGCATCCAATAATCATATTCCTTAGGATCAAAAGGCCCCTTGTCATAATCCGGGGAGAGGTAACGCAGATGATACCAGGAGGAGCACATGAACGTGTCCATGGTGTCTGTTTCACGCTCCGCCTTCCCATGACACATCGGACAGGTTGTATACCGCCAGGTTGGATGCAGTTTCAACGGACTTTCGCCTGTTGGCTTCCATTCCACGTCGTCCGGCAACAGCACCGGCAAATCTTCATCTGGCACTGGCATGGCTCCGCACTTTGGACAGTAGATGATCGGGATGGGTGCACCCCAGTATCGCTGGCGAGAAATAAGCCAATCTCGCAGTTTATAGTTCACCGCAACCCTGCCTTGGCCATGTTTTTCAAGCCACGCGCCAATATCATGGCGTGCTGTCGCCCCCGGTGTCCCACTGAATTCACCTGAGTGGATCATGTCACCATAATCCGCATGGAAAAGAACATCCTTGTAGAAGGAATTGCCAAATAACATCTCCATTACAGTCCGGCAATCCGCCACACCCGGATTTAACTTGCGGCAGCGCTCCATTATGGTTAGGTCACTTTGAATTGAATCAAAATCGATGATGCCATCTGTAAAAATGAACTTCCAAGTCGACCCAACCAAGTCGATCCAGGCACCTTTCTTCAGGAATGCCTGAGCAAGCTGAATAAATTCTTCAACCTGTTGCTGCTTCATGATGACCAGTAAGTGGCCTTTATTCTCGATAAACTTGATATCCTGGCCTCTCAATTGGTCGTCAAAGCCGGATTTCACCGTACCTGAAAGTACCATGGATTTCGTAATACCATCCAGGCGAGCGATGACGGGAATGATCGGTAATCCATATTTAATAGCAAACGCAAAATCGCGTTCATCATGGCCGGGAACGGCCATGATCGCGCCGGTGCCGTAGGTCATCAGAACATAATCCGCGATCCAGATGGGGATGCATTCCCCATTGACCGGGTTGATGGCATATTCACCGGTGAACACCCCTGTCTTTTCCTTGTCAGTGGCTTCGCGTTGAATATCCGATTGCCGGGAGGCTGTCAGCCGGTAGGATTCAACCTCAGCCTTGTGCTCGGGCGTTGTGATCTTTTCGACCAGCGGATGTTCCGGAGCAAGGACCATGAAGCTCACACCCCAGAGTGTATCCGGCCGAGTGGTGAAGATCTCAAAAGCTTCCCCTTGCTTGGTGTGGAAAGTGACCATGGCCCCTTCAGAACGACCTATCCAATTGGTCTGCAATGTGCGCACACGCTCAGGCCAATCGATCGAATCGAAGTTTAATAGTTCCTCGGCATATTTGGTGGTCTTCAAAAACCACTGTTCAAGATCTTTTTTGATGACCGGGGTATGACAGCGTTCACAGTGACGGTCATCCCCCCACACCTGCTCTCTTGCCAGCGTGGTATTGCAACTTGGGCACCAATCTACCGGTGAATACTTGCGGTATGCCAGGTCATTCTTGAATAATTGCGTGAAGAACCACTGTGTCCAGCGGTAATACTTTGGATCGGCAGTGATGGCTTCACGCCGCCAATCGAACATGGCACCCATGGTTTTCAACTGCCTGCGCATATTATCGATATTCTTGTAAGTCCACTCCTTGGGGTGGATGTTTTTCTTAATAGCAGCATTCTCCGCCGGCAAGCCAAAAGCATCAAATCCGATCGGAAACAACACGTTGTAACCCTGCATTCGTTTAAATCGGGCGCGCGCATCTGTTGGGCCCATGGGATACCAATGCCCAAAATGCAGATCACCGGATGTATATGGAAGCATGGTCAGCACATAATATTTTTTCTTTGACGGGTCAATATCCGCATGGTAGAGACCATCGGTTTCCCAGCGCGCCTGCCATTTTGGTTCTATTTCCGCCGGATTGTACATGGGCATTTGATCCATTCTTCTCTCCTAATCCTCGCGATGCCTGCGATCAAGTTAAACAAAAAACCTTCACCCTATCAGGGGCGAAGGGATTCTCCGCGGTACCACCCTGCTTGCCTGACTTGCGTCCGGCCGCTCTGGACCCCGCTAACGGGAGGACCCGGTTCCGGCTGAATATCACCGGGACAGCCTGCCATTCAGGCAGCGGGCGAGTTCAATTCCAGGTGTTCCGTTACACGTTGCCAGGCTCACACCTCGTACTCCCGGCTCGCTGGCGGAGAATTTACTACTCCCGCATAAGCTTTAGATAAGTGGACCCAGCGAGATTCGAACTCGCGACCTTCTCAATGCCATTGAGACGCGCTCCCAAACTGCGCTATGGGCCCAGATTCGATTGATTACGACGGCACCTTGCGCGAAGGATCTGCCGTCCGCAGTGGACCTGGAGGGATTCGAACCCTCGGCCTCTTCAGTGCGATTGAAGCGCGCTCCCAACTGCGCTACAGGCCCTTCTTCAAGGTAGGGGTAGATTTTACCGCGTTGGTTTTTATACGTCAAGCAGGATATTGGGTACCAGCAACTAGAAGCTGTCTTTTATTATGAATTTCTGGGGCTGAACGCGTTGGCGGACATCCAACCCAAACTCCATCCTGCCAGGCTGGCTGCCAAAATAAATAAAGGGGAAGGTATGTGACAAGATGAATGCTTGTCTGATTTCCTCGATTCGGAGGAGTGATGCCAGGAGTCCGGTCACAGTTGGTATGCAGAGACCACTAAAATTTGCTGTCTTACCTCGGAAAGATAATGTCAACAAACAAGATAGGATTGAATAAATAAGAAAGTGTCCCACCAAATCTCCATAACGGAATGAGTAGCTAGCTGTTGGAATATTGGGCCGGCGGTTAATCTGTCAGGAGAATCACGCTACCCAGAATTACCGAGAATCCCAGGTTCAAGCATCTTATATATTTTATACGTTCATAATTGTTGCCAATATACTTGAAGGGGTTGGAATTATAATTGTGGATGAGTCACCCTGCCTCTCGAAAGGTTATTTAATGACCAACAAACGTTCTGATACCCTTGACGCCTGTCTTAAGCAAGCCGGTTTGGATGCCCTGGTGCTCAATCCCTCACCCAGCCTTGTCTACCTGACCGGATTGCATTTCCATCTCTTCGAACGCCCGGTCGTTTTCATTTATCGATCGGGATTGCCACCCGTTTTAATCCTGCCCGAACTCGAAGCAACCAAGATCGATCCGGCTGCCGGATATGACCTGTTCCCATATGGCGAGGATCCTGCCACCTGGAACGCTGTCTTCCTGCGTGCCTGTAACCACCTGTCCCTGAATGGAAAAACAATTGGCATCGAACCCACCCGGTTAAGGGTGCTTGAACTGCGTTTCCTGGAAGCGGGCGTTACGCATGCACAGATTCAAAGCGCAGAGAGTGCCCTGGCAGTTGTGCGAATGAAAAAAGACTTAGATGAAGTGGCGGCTATGCAAAAGGCTGTGGATTTTGCCCAAGTGGCTCTGACGAACACGCTACCGTATATCAAATCCGGTGTCGCCGAGCGTGAAATAGCCAGCGAGTTAGCCCTCCAGCTTATTCGGGCAGGATCCGATAGTGAATTACCATTTAGCGCGGCAGTGGCGAGCGGACCCAATAGTGCTAATCCACATGCCCTGCCATCCAATCGTCTCTTGCGGGCTGGCGATATGCTGGTGATCGACTGGGGGGCGGCATATCAGGGTTATTGCTCAGACCTGACACGTACTTTTTCCATCGCGTATATCGAGCCTGAGTTCATGAAGATCGGAAAACTCGTGCAGGATGCCAATCTGGCAGCTCAAAAAGCTGTCAAACCTGGAGTCCGGGCCGGGCGGGTGGATACTGCCGCCCGGGAGTTAATCGTGAAAGCCGGATATGGTGTGCAATTCACCCACCGTACCGGGCACGGACTTGGCCTCGAAGTGCATGAGCACCCCTACATCTATGCCGAGAACGATCTTCAACTTGAGGCAGGCATGACCTTTACGATTGAACCGGGTATTTACCTGCCTGGGCAAGGCGGAATTCGTATTGAAGATAACGTTGTCGTCACTCCAAAGGATTGCAATAGTCTCAGCAATATGTCGCGTGAAATACAAATTCTGGGTTAATTGAGTATTATATGAAAAATATGATTATGCAGGGTGCTGAACCTTTTTATTTCCCGGGCGGTTCTACCGGCTGCCTGATGATCCACGGCTTCACCGGCACACCCCGGGAAATGCTCTGGATGGGTGAATACCTGTCGAAAAAAGGATTCACCGTTTTAGGAATCCGTCTCGCAGGTCACGCCACGGATCCAGAGGATATGCGCCGCTCAGGCTGGCGGGATTGGATCGCCTCGGTGGAAGATGGAATTACCCTGCTGCATGGTGCGTGTAGTAGAGTCTACTCGATCGGGTTGTCAATGGGTGGCGCACTCAGCTTGATCGCCGCCAGTCGTTATCCGATTGATGGGGCAGTAGCCATCTCTACCCCTTACGATATGCCCCGGGACTGGCGCCTTCCATTTATAAAGCCACTCTCCGTTATCATACGCAACGTCGGGAAGGGACAGCCGGACTGGCAGAATCCAGATGCTGCCAAGGATCATGCGGAGTATCCCTATTTCCCAAGCGCTTCAATCCTCCAGCTCAGAACCCTCCTGGCTGAAATGCGTGCTGGCCTAGGGAGCATTAATATCCCAGTTCTATTGGTACATTCGAAAATGGACAAAAGCGTTGCTTTAGACAATCTGGTTAGTATTTATCGGGCACTTGGAGCTAGTGATAAAACCAAATTATGTGTCGACCACAGCGGTCATGTGATTGTTCGGGAACCGGATCGGGAAGAGGTCTTTAGAGCCACAGTTGATTTCATCCAGCGGGTGAACAAGAAAAAATGACCCGCGATCTGATCTTTATGATCATCTCCCTCATCACCTGGGGAATCGGTGAGGGGATGTTCGTGTACTTTCAAGCGATTTATCTACAACAATGGGGGGCCGATCCTAAAACAATCGGGCTTGTATATGCTGTCTGGGGTTTATCGATCATGATAACCCAAATCCCAGCCGGCATCCTGGCAGACCGTATCGGTGCGCGGCCGATTCTTCGCCTGTCATGGGTGCTGGGAGTGATAGCCTGCCTCGTTATGGCCATGTCAGGTTCCCTTGAGGTGTTCATCATCGGGGTGGTGTTTTATGGTTTTACGGCCTTTGGTGTCACACCTATGAATACTTATATCACACAGGTAAAGGGCAACCTAACTGCAGAACGGGCATTAACCTTTGTATCTGGTGGATTTAATTCGGGTGCAGTTCTCGGTCCGTTAATCGGCGGATTGATAGCACAACATTCAGGAATTAAACAAATATACTTGGTTGCCGCGGGTTTCTTCGTGATATCCACAGTGATGATATTTTTCCTGCGAAAGTATCCAGTGGTAAATGACCCTGAGAAGCATACGCGTCCCAAACTTCATAATAATCCTCGTTTCATGGCAATGCTTCCACTTGTAGCAATCACGATCTTCGTCTTATATCTACCTCAGCCGTTCATTCCAAACTACCTGCAGAATGAGAAACTGCTCGAATTGGATCGCATCGGCCAATTAGGATCGATTGGCAACCTGGGAAATGCGATTATCATTCTGAGTCTCGGGAGATTCAATTCGGTATTTGGATATTTATTCGGTCAATTATTGGTCATCCTTTCAATGCTGATGTTCTGGCGCGGCAACCAGCCGGTTTGGTTCGGCCTGGGTTATTTCCTGCTTGGTGGCTATCGCCTGACACGTGTCATGTTGGTGGCATATGCCCGGCCATTAATTCATGCTGCGGATGTTGGACGCGCATTCGGCTACCTGGAAACGGTCAACAGCACCGCCATCATCCTGGCACCTCTAGCCGCCGGATTTCTATATGATTTAGATCCAGAATTGTTGTTCGGGAGTAGTGTATTCCTGATCTTGGCCATATTTATCGTTAATAGCTTCTTCATGCTTTTCCGTTGGAAAAACGCTCCTTAATCTAATAAAACGATAGGGTTATTTCCTGGTGTGAACCTGATCATCTCTGCCTTTTCGGGACTCAATTTAACTCCATAGGATTTAATTACTCCATGATTTATTCAATATAAACAATAGCCGATAGCACCTGCATCCCGCATGCCTTTATAATTGATAGGCACACGCACCAAGATAACGACTTTTCAAATTTAGATGTCATTATCGGGAAAATCAAAATGAGTTCCGGTTCGCAAACTATTAAAATAAACACTTATATTCTAGGCCCAATCGAGAACAACACTTTCCTGGTTTCTGATTCTATTGGTCACGAAGCGATTGTTATTGATCCATCCTTTAATATTAAGCCCGTACTTGATCAGATCAAGTATCAGAAACTACGCATGAAATACATCCTGCTCACACATGCACATTTCGATCATATTGCAGGAGTTAATGAATTACAGAAAGCATTTCCTCATAAGCCGATGGTTGCACTTCATCCATCAGATCTGGACCTGTGGAGGGACCGTGGCGAAGCCCTGGCTTGTGGTTATCAAATGGACCCATTACCCGACCCGGACCACTTTTTAAAAGACAACGAAATACTATCGATTGGCGACATTCATATCGACGTTCTATATACGCCAGGCCACAGCCCCGGCCATGTGGTGTTTTCCATTCCAGAAGTTCAAGCAATCATCTGTGGGGATGTCATCTTTGCTGGCAGCATCGGCAGAACGGATCTGACTGGTGGTGACCATGCCCAGTTATTGAAAAGCATCAGTTCCAAAATAATGTGTTTTCCAGATGATACCCGCTTGCTTCCTGGACATGGCCCGGAAACCACCGTCGGATACGAACGTCACAATAATCCATATTTAATATAAAAAAGGGCGAGGAAAACCTCGCCCTTTACTCAGATTTGATCTGGTTGTTTATTTGGCAAATTCGATCGCGCGCATCTCCCGGATGACCGTCACCTTGATCTGGCCGGGATACTGCATGGTCTCCTCCACCTTCTTGGCAATGTCGCGTGCCAGTCGGGCGGAAGCCAGATCGTCGATCTCTTCCGGTTTGACGATAATGCGTACTTCACGCCCGGCCTGGATGGCATAACTCTGGCTGACACCCTTGAACGAATTGGCGATCTCTTCCAGAGCTCTAAGCCGTTTGAGATACTGCTCAAGGTCTTCCCGCCGCGCACCGGGTCGTGCTCCTGAAATAGCATCCGCTGCTTCAACAACGATAGCCTCGACACTTTCCTGTTCGACCTCATGATGGTGAGAAGCGATTACGTTTACTACCTTGGCATTCACACCATAACGCTTGGCATATTCCGCACCCAGCATGGCATGTGTGCCTTCGGTATTATGATCCATGGCTTTGCCAAGGTCATGCAGCAGGGCGCCGGTCTTGGAGACTTCCACATCCGCGCCCAGCTCTGCAGCGATGATCGCTGCCAGCTTGGCCACCTCAACGGCATGTGCCAGCTGATTCTGTCCATAGGAGGTACGATACTTTAAACGACCGAGCA
>Ga0208980_10000372_pt1 | contig 24729 bp, 22 predicted proteins | sample WetSurMetagenome_3_FD_187993 | JGI IMG/M metagenome (GOLD analysis project Ga0208980, IMG submission 187993) | Wetland microbial communities from Twitchell Island in the Sacramento Delta, sample from surface sediment Aug2011 Site A1 Bulk (version 2) | ecosystem: Environmental > Aquatic > Marine... | reverse complement strand
TAGTACAGCTTCTCTCATTAAATGCATCGAATGCCCAATTGATTAAAAAATACAAGGCAGAGATCTCTACAATGAGAGAAATAATGAAGAGCTATATTGTTCAGATCGATTCACTGAATACTCGAAACAAAATGCTCACTTCAGAGAATACTGAAATAAAGCAACAGATAACCCAGGTAAGGAATACGAATACCGAGCTGTCAAAGGTTAAGGAGGAATTAAGCTCCAAAGTTGAGGTTGCTTCTGTTATTCAGGCCAAGAATATTGTTGCTGTCTCACTGAATAAGAAGAGAAAAGAGACTACAAGGATCAATCTCCTCGATAAATTAAGGATTTGTTTTACCCTGCGCGAGAATGCTCTGGCCAAACCCGGGCCCAAAGATGTGTATATGAGAGTTATCAGACCTGATTCACTTGTAGTGACTACCAGCCCGGACAATCTTTTTGAATATAAGGGAAATAAAATAATCTATTCTGCAACCCGGCAGGTTGATTATATGAATCAGGATATTGAAGTGTGTATATTTATGGATAATAAAGGTGATTTTATTATTGGCAATTACAGTGTAGAACTTTACCTGGAGGATAATATTATTGGCCGCACGAATTTCATGCTGTCTAAAAAATAGTTATTCTTCATCCGTCATAATAAATTCAGATATAATATTGTCTGAAATCATTTTTCCCTGGTTTGTCAGAACCAGGGAATTTTTTTCAAGTTTCATAAGACCATATTTTCTGAATTTCCCTGCAAGATTCAGTATGTAATCATAACCTTCCTTTTCAAACATCCTCTCAACGTACTCCAGATCAATACCCCACATTGTTCTCAGAGAAGTCATTATATATTCATTAAAGCGTGTCTTCTTATCAAGTTCTTCACTTTCAAAGAAGTTCTTGCCCGACTGCACTGAATTTATATAACCCTTAAGATCCCGGATATTCCATTGGCGTGAGTAACCATTAAATGAGTGAGCTGACGGTCCAAGTCCGAGATAACTGACCTGCTTCCAGTAATTTGAATTGTGGAGCGAGAAATAACCTTGCTTTCCGAAATTCGAAATCTCATATTGAATGAACCCTGCCGCTTCAGCTTTTTCAATCAGCAAATTAAACTGTGCTGCACTATCATTTTCATCTATCTCAGATATAATTCCTTTCTCCAGCATCTTCGCAAAGACTGTTCCTTGTTCTATAGTAAGATGGTATGCAGACATATGTTCAATATCAAAGGAAAATGAAAAATCAAGATTCGATTCCCAGTCCTTTAAGCTCAGCCCGGGAATTCCATAAATAAGATCGATAGTCACATTTTCAAACCCTGCATTTATTATTTCATTTAATGATTTAATTGCCTGAGCCGAATCGTGCCGTCTGTTCATCATTTTTAGATCCGAATCCCGCCATGATTGAATTCCAAGGCTTAGTCTGTTGATATTATGACTCTTCAGCCCTTCCAGATAATCCGGAAAAACATCATCCGGATTGAGTTCAATTGTTACCTCACAATCTTTAGCTACATTGAAAATCTTGTTAATCAGATTCAATATTATTCCCAGATCTTTAATTGAAAAGACTGAAGGCGTACCTCCGCCAAGATAAATGGTTGAGATTGTTTCATTCCCAAGATAATCCTTTCTTAACAATATTTCCTTGAGCAGTGCATCTATAAATAAAGAATTATCTCCGGCCGAAATGACATGGTAAAAATCGCAATAGAAGCAGAGCTTTTTACAAAAAGGTATATGAATATATATCCCCGCCATCTGATTTGAATTATTCAAAGTAACATTAAGGATTTCACAAAGGTCCGATAAGTTTGTGAAAAAACAGACTAAATTTGCCTCAAATTATGAAAATGCTAAAGAAGAACAAGTTCTCAATCCTGGCAGCTCTGATAATAATGTATCTAAGTCTTGCCAATTCACATACCTTCGATAAAGTTCCGCTTATAAATATTCCGCACATTGATAAATTTGTTCATTTCGGAATGTATTTCAGCTTGATGTCGATAATTCTGCTTGAAAACAGAAAAACCATAATCACCACCGGTCATCTTTTCGTGTCTGCCATTATTCCTCTTTTCTACGGTATTTTAATGGAAATTCTTCAATCTGCTTTTACCTTAACCAGGTCAGGCAGCTTTTATGACGCACTTGCAGATACTACAGGTATTATTGCATCAATAGTTTTATGGCTAATACTAAAACCACATATAAAACAGATATTCAGATAGTTATTAATACTTCCTTATTTGATTTTATGACAAGCTCATGAATTGTCCTGCTGCTGAACAGATTAATAAGTTCTTTCCTTGATTTTTCGTAATCCTGATGAAGAGGACATCGTTTCTTATCCGATTCCACACCTTCACAGGTGCCATTATGCATAATACAGTTAGTAAAAGTATCGCTTCCATCAATTGTATTTACAATATCAATCAATGTTATATCTTTTGGATTTTTTAATAGGGAAAAACCTCCGTGAGGGCCCTTTGATGAACTGAGAATTTTTTGTTTGGCAAGCTGCTGAAGAATTTTAGCCAGGAAAGGTGCCGGTAGGCCAAGGTCATTGCTTATTTTTTTTATTCCTGTTTTTCCTCCGGATAATGGCTGACTTGCCAGATATATAACTGCCCTTATTCCATACCTGCAAGAATTTGAAAGCATACTAATACATTTTTAACGAAATCTTCTCTATTCTCCTTGTGTGACGACCGTCTTCAAATGAAGTGTTCAAAAATGTTTTAACGATCAGATAGGCTTCAGATTCAGATATAAACCAACCGGGCAAAGTAAGAATATTTGCATTATTATGCGCCCGGGCTAAACGGCTGATCTCTTCGTTCCAGCAAAGAGCTGCCCTTATGCCCGGATGTTTATTCACAACCATGTTTATTCCATTTCCTGTCCCGCAAATTGATATACCTAAATCAAATTCACCTGCACTGACAGCATTCGCCAATGGATGTCCATAATCAGGGTAATCAACTGACTCTGCAGAGGGGCATCCAAAATCTCTGACTTCATACTTTTCCTTAATCAGGTAAGCTAACAGCTTCTCCTTAAGGAAATAACCTGCATGATCCGATACTAATGCAATTTTCTTGTTTTTCAACTTATTTACTTTTATTACTGATCCTGTAACGCGCCTGCAAAATAACACATTTGCCTGATAAAAGGAAAAAAGTATTCTTTTATCTTAATTTATAAATCCATAATGTCATACAATAACAAAACTGCAGGACAATTGTTTGAATTTAAGCTTCAGGTATACATCCAGGAATGCCAGAATCATGTTTTCAATGTATATAAACCAAAAATATGATGCAAAAATCAAGTCTGACTTAACCTGGCAGCAATTATTGAAATTTGAAAATTGTTGTTGATAACATGTAGATAATCGAAAATAAAAAAGTTAAAATATAATTCTTTATCAACCAATTTTGCTTCCCGGCACATCCGAATATAGAACACAAAAAAGTTTTAAGAAAATAAAGTTAAAATATGAACTTAAAATAAACCTTAAATAATTTATTTTTGTTCCGGCTTCATTATCAACAACCAGAACTTAACAACTGTTAATTATTTTTCTAATTAATTGATTTTCAAAAATGGTATGCTTTTTGAATTGTTGAAAAGATGTTCGTACAGCCTTAAAGATGAAATAAACAATAAAAATCAAAATATTATATCAACACAATTAACAGCATATCATTATCATCATAAATAAATTTAAAATTATTATATAAGAATATTATACTGTTAATTACTGTCCAATTCCCGGCAAGAAAAAATCCATATTACAATTATGAGTAATTTTACAGCTTATTGATGCGTTTTACAACACCAGATGAAACTACAATCCAGGAATCAAAATATAGAGGAAATAAAAAGTCTGAAGGCACAGAAAAATGCTATCATTCTTGCGCATTATTACCAGACCGCTGACATACAGGATATCGCCGATTATGTAGGAGACAGTCTGGCTCTTTCAAAAAAAGCTGCGGCAAACTCTGCTGATATAATAGTTTTTGCGGGAGTCAAATTTATGGCAGAAACAGCGAAGATTCTTTCTCCGGAGAAAAAAGTTCTTCTTCCAGACATGAATGCAGGATGTTCTCTTGCAGATTCATGCAAAGCAGAAGATTTTATTAAGTTTCTGAAAGAAAATCCGGGAAGAACGGTAATTTCATATGTGAATACAACAGCTGAAATTAAAGCAATGTCAGATATAATTTGCACTTCATCCAATGCTATTCAGATAATTGAATCTCTTCCTCCGGAGGAAAAATTAATATTCGCTCCAGACCGTAATCTGGGAAATTTTGTGCTGAATCATACAGATCGCGACATGGTAATATGGAATGGAACCTGCCATGTCCATGAAAACTTTTCTCTGGAAGAAATCCTTAAGTTAAAGAAAGAAAATCCGGGATCAAAGATCATAGTACATCCTGAATGCTCTCTGCCTGTTAGAATGGTGGCAGATTTTACAGGTTCAACAGCAGCATTATTGAATTTTACAAAAACAGACCAGGGAAGTTGTTATATCGTTGCAACTGAAGCCGGAATAATACATCAGATGAAGAAGGAAAATCAAAAAAAAATATACATCCCTGCTCCGTCTGTTGATTCTACATGCGGATGTAGCGAATGCAGCTTTATGAAATTAATTTCTGTCGAAAAAATTCTAACTTGCCTTAAAAACGAAACGCCTGAAATTTTTATTGATGAAAATATTCTGATGAGAGCTCAGAAACCTATTAAAAGAATGATGGAAATATCTGAAAAACTTGGTCTTTAAAACATGAAAAGATTTTTAATTCTGATATTCTTTTTATCAGCCTGCAAAATTGGCAGTGCACAGGATAACATTACTATTAAAGACGGTTATCAAGTATTTAAGTATCCAAATGGCGCAAAATCAAGTGAAGGTTTGATTCAAAACGGAAAACCTGAAGGATTCTGGAAAAGCTATTATGTTACGGGAATTAAAAAATCTGAAGGACGGAGGACAAATTATTTGCTCGATAGTATCTGGGTGTTTTATGATCAGACCGGTGATACTACCGAGAAAATCAATTATTTATATGGAAAGAAGAATGGGTGGTATTTTAAATATAAAAAGGATCCTTCGCATGGTTTGTATATTTGGTCCAGGGAACTTTTTCTTGCAGATAAAAGAGAAGGTACATCTTTTCTTTACTTCCCTGACGGAAAAGTACAACAGACATTCAGTTATAGCGATGGAAAAAAAGAAGGTTTATCAAAGGAATATGATAAAGATGGAAATATTATAACACTTCTTGAATATAATAATGATTTTCTGGTTAGCAGGGAGAGAATTAATAGAACTGACAGCAAGGGCTTAAAACAGGGAGACTGGAAAGAATTTTATCCAAACGGTGTAATAAAGTCTGAAAAAACTTTCAAGGATGACTTAATGCACGGATATTATAAAGAGTATGATATACGTGGCAAACTTGTTCTGACCATGCTTTATGAAAATGGAGCTGTCGTAAAATCCAAGGTTGAGGATGAACCCGATATTGAAATTGTTACAAAGCATGATCAGGATGGTAAATTAATCTATAGCGGACCATACCGGAATAAGGTTCCTGTTGGTATTCACAGGGATTTCGGAAAGGATGGAAAGGTCATAAATTCCTACATTTATAATGATAACGGGCTGCTACTTTCTGAGGGTATTGTTGATGAATCAGGAAACTTCAACGGGAAGTGGAAAGATCTGTATAGTAACGGAAAGATTAAGGCAGAAGGTCAATTCACAGACAACAGACGTACGGGTCAATGGAAATTTTACAATATCTCGGGGAAAATTGAACAGACTGGTTCTTATAATAATGGCAGGCCTGATGGTTTATGGAACTGGTATTATGATGATGGCTCATTATTGAAGGAGGAAGAATACTTCCAGGGACAACGAGATGGATCCTCCACTGAGTATTCTGCAACAGGAGAAATAATTGCACAGGGTCAATACAGTGAGGGTGAGAAAAATGGCGACTGGAAATATAAAATTGGAGATGTTACAGAGGCAGGAAAGTATATTGCCGGCTTAAGAGATGGAGTATGGAAATCATACTTTAGCAACGGTAAGCTAAAATTCAAGGGAAATTATGTCCAGGGCAATCCTGACGGACAGCAGATAATTTATTACGAAAACGGAAAGATCAAAGAGGAACAGTATTATCAAATGGGGATCAGACAAAAAACATGGAAGAAATATGGAGAAGATGGAGTTCCTTTTCTTGTAATTGCATATAAGGATGATACGGAAATAAGTATTAACGGTGTTAAAATTAAGCTTCCTGAAGGCGACTCAAAGCAGAATAAATAGTTATAAACCTTATGGAAGAAAACATTAATATCAGAAAAGATATTATCACACCAAACGATAAGGAATTTGAGAGGCAGTTACGGCCATTATGCTTTGGTGATTTCAAAGGTCAGAAACAGGTTATCGACAACCTGGTTGTTTTTGTAACAGCTGCCAAACAACGTGGTGAGTCTCTTGATCATGTTTTGTTGCACGGCCCACCCGGGTTGGGTAAGACAACACTCGCTACAATAATTGCTAATGAATTACAGGTAAACCTGCGGGTTACCTCCGGGCCTGTTCTTGATAAACCTGGAGACCTGGCAGGATTACTGACTAATCTTCAGGAAGGAGATGTTCTTTTTATCGATGAAATTCATCGTCTAAGTCCGGTTGTTGAAGAATACCTGTATTCTGCGATGGAGGATTTTCAGATTGACATAATGATTGATAAAGGACCAAGTGCAAGAAGTGTACAATTAACTTTAAATAATTTTACACTTATTGGTGCCACAACACGATCAGGACTTCTGACAAGTCCTTTAAGGGCGAGATTTGGAATTAAATTTCATCTTGAATACTATGATCATGAGATCCTTACAGGTATTGTTAAAAGATCTGCAGGTATACTGAGTATCAATATAGAAGAGGAAGCTGCTGTTGAAATTGCCAGGCGTAGCAGAGGAACACCCCGAATAGCAAATGCATTGCTAAGGAGAGTAAGGGACTTTGCGCAGGTTAAAGGTTCCGGAGAGATTGATATTGATATTACACGATATGGTCTGAAAGCACTTAATATTGATCAACATGGACTTGACGAAATGGATAACCGGATATTGTCGGTGATAATAGACAAGTTCGGAGGAGGACCGGTTGGTTTAAACACAATCTCTACAGCAGTTGGTGAAGAAAGTGGTACAATTGAAGAAGTTTATGAGCCTTTTCTCATAAAGGAAGGATACCTTAAACGTACTCCAAGAGGCAGGGAAGCTACAGAGCATGCCTATAAACACCTGGGTAAACAGTTTGGACGGGAAGTAACCGGAAGCTTATTTTAAATCGCAATGAAAGGGTTGAGACACTTCAATACTAATTAAATACGTTACTTATTTTTTCCAGGCCTTTAGTATTCAGAATCTTTATTTTCCTTCCATTCAACTCAACAAGCTTATCGGACTTGAACTCAGAAAGTAACCTGATAACTGATTCTGTAGCAGTACCGACGATGTTTGCAAGTTCCTCACGTGTAAGAGATATATTAAGAAAATGCTCGTTATCGAGGCCAAAATCATTAACAAGGAAGAGAAGAACTTCAGCAAGCCGTTCCCTTACGGTTTTCTGAGCAATGTCGGTAATAAATGAATTTGCTTCACCTAGCTCATGACAGGCTAATTTCAACAGCTCAAGGGCATATGAAGGATTAGTTTTGATGAAAGAGATAAGAATTTCTGAAGGAATAAAGCACACATGACTTTCCTCAATAACTTTTGCAGATGTACATGCTAACTCATTGCTTAGAACACTCCTGTAAGCAATTATATCTCCTTTTTTTGCAAAACGTATTATTTGTTCCTTCCCATCAAAGCCGGTTTTAAATACTTTAATGATTCCGCTGTTAATACAGAAGAAACCGCTTATCCGATTGCCTTCCTGATAAAGAATATCGCCTCGTTTATAGAACCGGAAATCCTTTTCAAAGTTTAATGTCTCAATTTCGTCAGGTGTAAGATACTTAAAAATAGAACCCGATTCAAGAGCACAACTTTCACAAAGCGGGACGTGAATTTCTTGCTGTTTCATTTCGTCTCCTGATTTATAGTGCTAAAATTAACATACCGAATAGTAAAATGTTCAAATAAACTAAAATGCCGATCTGAACTGATCAAGAAATCTAAGATCATTTTCAAAATAAAGCCGTAGATCGTTTACTCCATATTTGAGCATGGCAGCACGTTCAATGCCCATTCCGAAGGCAAAGCCGGTATATTTCCTGCTATCAATTTTACAGGCTTCCAGAACATTGGGATGAACCATACCGCACCCCAGGACTTCAAGCCATCCAGTATACTTGCATACATTGCAGCCTTTGCCACCACAAATTTTACAGGTAACATCCATTTCCGCGGATGGCTCAGTAAAAGGGAAATATGAGGGTCTGAGCCGTATTTCAGTTTTTTCGCCAAACATTTCCCGGGCGAAAAAAAGCAAGGTCTGTCTCAGGTCGGCAAAAGATACATTTTCATCAATATAAAGGCCTTCTACCTGATGAAAGATACAATGTGCCCTGGCAGAAATAGCCTCATTACGGAATACCCTTCCGGGAGAAATAGTACGTATTGGAGGTTTTTGATTTTGCATTACCCTTACCTGGACTGATGAAGTTTGAGTGCGAAGTAAAATATCTTCAGGACTTGAATCTTCAACAGACAGCCTGGAAATATAGAAAGTATCCTGCATATCTCTTGCCGGATGCTCAGGAGCAAAATTCAATTTGGTAAAAACATGATCGTCATCCTCTATTTCAGGTCCGTAAGAAACTGTAAAACCTATCCTTGTGAATATATCAATAAGTTCATTTCTCACAATTGAAATAGGATGGCGGGAACCAATGGAATATGGAAATGAAGGCTTTGTAAGATCTGTACCTTCTGTCCTTTCATCCTGTTTTATAAGTTCAGATTTTATAGAATTGAATTTATCCAGAGATTTCTGTTTTAACAGATTCAATTTCTGTCCGACTTCTTTCTTATCAGTGGCCGGAATATTCTTAAATTCTTCAAAAAGATCGGATAACAACCCTTTTTTACTTAAAAATCTTAAACGGAAAAGTTCGAGTTCTTCCGGATTACTAATAATTATAGAGGAAACCTCGTTAAGCAGATCTGTTATTCTTTGGAGCATTTAAAGATTAATTTAGGTCAAAATCAGTTTTTTAGAATTTTTATTTTGATAATTTTTATTTCATTTATGGGTTTGTCATTGCTGTCTGTCGGTACTTCAGATATTTTATCAATGATATCGAGACCTTCAGTTACTTCACCAAAAACTGTGTAGGTTGCATCCAGTCGTGGAGTACCTCCAAGAGTTTTATATATATTTCGCTGTTCATCAGTTATTTTGTAATCTTTATTATTGGCCAGATACTGAAACATTTTAATTGATGCAATCTCCTGGATCTCACCATCTGTCATTGATTTTCCAATGCGTTTAATACTGTCAGACGTTTCTTTTAAATAGGAAGTGAACCGACCCTGTTTTATATTACTGTTTATTCGTTGCTCTGCAAGATTTAGTTCATCATCACTCAATTTGACACCCTGTACAATGTAGAACTGGGTACCTGAAGATCTCATTTCAGGATTAACTTCATTGGCCTGACGCGCTGCAGCAAGTGCTCCTTTTTTATGAAAATACTGGCTGTTGAATTCAGCAGGAATGGTATAGGTTTTAAGTGAATCAGGGAAATGGTTTGATGAAACGGATTTTGTAGAAGGATCTCCGGCCTGGATCATGAAATTTTTAATAATTCTGTGAAAAGAAATGCCATCATAAAAGCCTGAACTGGCCAGCTTGATGAAATTATCACGATGCAAAGGTGTTCCATCGTATAATTTAATCTTTATTTCACCTAATGAGGTTTTAATGGAAACAATGGTATTCTCATTGCCTCCCGGTGCTTTACATGACCAGAAGAAGACGAGGCTAAAGAAAAACACAGATTTTTTAATGTAACTGTTCATTGAGAAAAAATTAGTAGAAAAGATTCTTCAATTGTGAGTGCAAAGATATTTAACTTTGGAATACAAGAAAATATAGAATTTCAATTTATAGAATTTTCATCAAAACATTGAAGGAAATATTTTAGTAAAATCATTAACTGTATATTTGCGATGTAAGTGTAGAAATATATTTCCAGAATTAAGGAATGAAACTCTAAGTAGTAAAAAAGTCAATTTTTGAGTTTCAATAATACTTAACTAATACATCTGAAAGTATTGATATTTATCCATGTATGGAGAGGTACCAGAAAATAAACCAGGGTGAGGTACGAAGGTTGTAACAGATTTTATCTGTAGAAACGAATAGGAGGTGGAGCTAAAATAAAGTCAGGAAGAGGTTTGGTAAGAAAGTAAAGATTAATATTTTACATTAATAAGGTAGGATTGATATTGATTATAGGGTGAAGTCTCCATTAGAATTGTAAACTTATCTTACGAAAAATTAGTTATTAAAGAATAGCATACTCACGCGGATGAGTATATTATTATATAAAACGATAAATAGAATTAGTAAAAAACTTATTGAAAGTGAAGAAGTTAGTAATGGATTAGGAAATACTGGTAAAAATATATTATGAGATTTTATAAGTTTGGTTTTGTATTATTGGCATTTTCTTTGATTTTTTGCTTGTCCTGCAGCAAAAGTTTTCAACCTGGCAGAAATGGTGGAAAGTCTGATGAAAAATACGACGCTGCGGCATTTAATTATTTTTATGTTGAAGCGTTGAAGCAGAAGCTGATGGGAAATGGAGGGGACGCATTAAAGTACCTGGAACAATGTATTAAAATCAATCCTCAGAGTGATGCTGCTTATTATCAAATGGCGCAAATCGTGCTTGCAAATGCAGATATTTCAAATGGCAAACGCTATGCATTAAATGCATTAGCAATTGATCAAAAAAATATTTGGTATCTTTCTATGCTTGCTGGATTATATTACCAGGAAAAAAATTTGGATAGTGCAATAATATATTATGAGAAAGCTGTAAAATATTTTCCTGAGAAACTTAATCTTCAGTTAACACTTGGAAACCTGTATTCTGAGAATAAAAACTATGAAAAAGCAAATTCAATTTTTGATTTGTTTGATAAAAAATACGGAGTAAATGAAACATCTACATTATCTTCTGTTAAAAATCTTATGGCAGAAGGAAAATATGATGAAGCTCTGATCAAAACAAATTCACTTCTAAAAGAATACCCGGATGAGATTTTGTATAATGGAATTCTGGCTGATATATACAGGGGTAAAGGTGAAAATAAAAAGGCCATGGACGTATATAATCAGCTGCTTGAACGAAATCCCGACGATCCGAAAGTGCAGCTGGCCCTGTGCGATTTTCTAATATTGGAAAAGAGTTATGATGAACTTTTCGAATTTCTAAATATTGTGCTGCTTAATTCTAAGATCGAAAGGAAGAATAAAATTCAATTATTGGGAAGACTGATAGAAATTCCTGAAGTATCACAGCAACGGGGAGAAAAGTTAGTAATTTCAATTATGGTATTGGAAGCAAATTATACTGGTGATAATATAGTTCCATTGCTTCGTCCGGAGTTGCTGATAAAGCAAAACAAGCTAGAGGAAGCTGCCCAGCGGCTCGAAGAATTAATTAAAATAAACCCTGAAAACTATTACGCATGGGAAAAGTTGCTTTTCGTATATCTTCAACTTAAAGACTATGGAAACTTGGTAAAGAGGGGGGAGGAATGTGCAACAAAATTCAACCGCTCATTACCTGCAAAATTATTGTATGCAAATGGTGCTTTGGAACTAAAACAATATCAGGTAGCGCTTGACGAATTAAAGAAGGCCGAAATATTAGCTGCTGATAATAAGGAGGTTATTGTACAGGTACTTACAATGAGAGCGGATGTTTATTACAGGATGAAAGATTATTTGAAAGCTTTTGAGACATTTAAGGAAGCACTAAAAACAGATAATCAGGATCTTACTGTTATAAACAATTATGCTTATTACCTTGCGGAACAAAATACTAACCTTAAAGAAGCGGAAGAAATGGCACGAAAGGTTGTAGAGAAAGAAAAGACAAATACTACTTTTCTTGATACTTATGGATGGGTGCTTTATAAACGGGGAAAGTTAAAAGAAGCTGCAAAAACTATGGAATCAATAATAAAAAGTGGTGAAAAACCTGATGCTGTTTGGTATGAGCATTATGGATATATTTTAAAAAAGCAAAAGAAATGTTTGGAAGCTATCGAAAACTGGAATATTGCTTTGAAATTAGACAGCACTAAATTAGAATTGAATAAAGAAATCGAGAATTGCGGAAAATAGGAACTATAATACTTCTTGGAATATTTACAATTAGTTGTTCTGTAACTAGATACAATAGTAAAGAAAGCTATAATACAGAGGGCGGACTGAGTTCTGAATATATTTTGGAACGAGCTGAAAAACAAAATCTTACAAAAACGGGATTTTTTATTCAAAAAGCTGAAATCGAGATTTTTTCTAATAACGGAAAAGAGAAATTAATTGGAAATATAAAATTCGAGTATCCGGAGAAGTATCTTATCAGTTTAAGAAGCAGGTCGGGAATCGAAGGAGCAAGAATTTATATTTCGAAAGATTCAATATTGGTTAATGACCGGATAAACAAAAAGTTGTATTTTGGAAATTCATATTATGTTAAGAAAAAATATGGAATAGATCAGAACTTTTTACCTTTATTGTTGGGAGATATTATTATACAGTTGAATGCTCAATCAGAAAAAGAGAAATGTTCGGGTGAAACTTATAGAAAAAGTTGTGTGGTCAGGGGTGTGTCTCTTAATTATAATATAGACTGTAAGAAAGGTAAAACGGTTTTAGTTAATAACATTAATAGTACAGGCAGTGAGGATTTTAGGGTAAAATATGATAAATTTTTTAATAGCGGAAATGGTCTTGTTCCCGGAATAATAGAATTTGAAGAAACAGCATACTCTGTGAATATCAGGATAAAAATTGTAAAAATTGAGTCTCCATGGCCAGGCAAGATAAAGTTTGTACCTGGAAAGGATTATGAATTAATTGAGCTCGTATGAAGTATTTAATTTTTACAAGTTTAGTGTTTTTCTTACTGAATGCCTGTTTAGATGCACAAACAAAAGCTGAACTAGAAGAAAAGAGAAGTGCTACGCTTAATGAAATTTCGTACGTTGATAACATGTTAAAGTCAACTGCACGAAAAAGGGAAGAAAGCATGAACGAAATTAAGATAATAGGAAACAAGCTTAATTTAAGAGAATCTGTAATAAAAAGTATGCGTGATGAAATAAATTTATTAACGGAAAGAATAGAACTGAACAATATAGCTATTGATATGATGGAAAGCGACCTTGTAAAATTAAAAAATGATTATGCACGGGCAGTTATAAATTCATATAAATCGAAGAAAGAAAATCCGGAACTGGTATATATTCTTTCGGCAAAAGATTTTAATCAGGGTTATAAGAGATTGAAATATCTTCAACAGATTACAAAGTTCAGGCGTAGGGAATCTGAGACAATAATGGTTCTGAAGGACCAGATTCAGACTACAAAGGATAGGCTGCAAAATGATTTAGACAAAATCTCAGATTTAAAATCGAGGGAAGAACATCAAAAAACCTTGTTGCAGACCGAACAGGAAAAGAAACAGGAGATGGTCAAATCGCTTAATAAAAAGGAAAGGCAGCTTCAGAAGGAGCTTGAAGAAAAAAGAAGGATAGCGGATAAGATTGAGAAGGAGATTGCCAGGATCATGGAGGAAGAGAGAAAGAAAGTAATAAAATCGAATAATACTCCAGAACAAAAATTGATTGGAGAAAGCTTTGTAGAAAACAAAGGAAGATTACCCTGGCCAGTTGAAAAAGGAATTATTACAAGTCAGTTTGGAATTCAAAAACATCCTGTTTTGAAATATGTTACTGAAAATAATATAGGGATAGAAATAACGAGTCTTGGGAACACAGCAGTAAGGAGCATTTTTAAAGGAGAAGTAGCAAATGTTTTTTCAATTAAAGGCGGAAACATGGCAATTATTATCAGGCATGGGAAATATCTTACTGTATACCAGAATATAGTAGATTTAAAAGTTAAACCCGGAGACAAGGTAGAGACAAAACAAGAAATAGGAAATGTTTTTTGTGATACTGACAATGGAAATAAGGCTATATTGAAATTTATGATATTTGAGGAAAAGGAAAAACTGGATCCGGAATCATGGATTTCGAAAAATTAGTTGTTTTTTGTAACAAATATCAAATATTTAAGTATAAGGTTTTGCATTAAATCAGATATGTATAGAAAGATCAGAATTGAATCTGAGGTTGAAAATCTCAGGATTGTAGAAAATACAATTGACGAAGCAACGAGTTTGATCGGCATTTCTCAGGATAATTATGGAAAAATTCTGGTGTCTGCAATGGAAGCTGTTAATAATGCGATATTACATGGGAACAAACTCGACCCGACTAAAGTTGTAGATATAGAAATTGCTTATATCAACAACGAGCTAAAGATTACTGTTACAGATGAAGGTCCGGGCTTCAGGCCGGAAAATGTTCCGGATCCTACTACTCCCGAAAATATAGAGGAACTTAATGGAAGGGGTATTTACCTTATGTCTCACCTCGCAGATAAAATTGAATATAGCAGTAAAGGCAATTCTGTTACTATGATTTTTAAGAATATTTTATCTTGAGCATCCGGATATTTTATGATGAAACAAACTTCAGGCTGAAAGGCTGGAGGAAAATAGTAAAGATTATCAGAGAGGTCATCGGAAAAGAAAACAAATTTTCAGGTGACCTAAATTTTATTATTACAAATGATGAAAATTTGAAAAGAATAAATGTAGCATTCCTCGAACATGATTACTATACTGATGTTATTACATTTAATTATAATAATAACTCAGAAATTAATGGAGAAATTTATATTAGCCTGGAACGTGTAAGAGAAAATGCTATAAACTATAATGTTAGTTTAAGGGATGAAATGTTACGGGTTATTATTCATGGTATACTTCATCTTTTAGGGTATAATGATTCAAACGATGAGGAAAGAAGGGAAATGAGAAAACTTGAAGATTTTTGGATTGAATCAGAAAGAAAGTAAAATGGAATTCAGGTACGATGTTATAGTTGTTGGAGGAGGACATGCGGGATGTGAAGCAGCCCATGCATCTGCAACAATGGGAGCAAAGACATTGCTTATTACAATGGATATGACAAAACTTGCGCAAATGTCATGCAATCCTGCCATGGGAGGTATAGCAAAAGGACAAATTATAAGGGAAGTAGACGCAATAGGCGGAATGAGTGGAATTGTAACTGACAGAAGTATGATACAATTCAGAATGCTTAATAAATCAAAAGGTCCTGCTATGTGGAGTCCAAGAGCTCAATGCGACAGGCAAAGATTTACTGCTGAGTGGAGGAAAGTGCTTGAGAATACAAAGAACCTTAATATCTGGCAGGAGCAGGCGATATCACTTATATTGGAAAATGATAAATCAGTGGGAGTCGAGACAGCTTTTGGAACTAGGTTTATTTCATCAGCCGTTATTCTTACTAACGGAACATTTTTAAATGGATTGATGCATATTGGTTTTTCAAAAATGAAAGGAGGAAGGTCGGGTGATCAGAGTTCAACAGGTCTTAGTGAACAACTGAAAGAACTTGGTTTCCTGGTTGAAAGAATGAAGACAGGTACAAGTGCGAGGGTAGACGGGAGATCAATTAACTTCAAGGAAATGGCAGAGCAGAAAGGAGATGAGGGTGATGGATCATTTTCTTATTTGAAACACGATAGAAAAAGACTGGAGCAAAAGAGTTGTTTCATTACACATACTAATGAAGAAGTTCATGAAGAATTAAGAAAAGGTTTTGAATTTAGTCCCTTGTTTACTGGTAGAATTAAGGGCCGGGGTCCGAGATATTGTCCGAGTATTGAAGATAAAGTAGTAACATTTAAAGAAAGAAATTCACACCAGTTATTTATTGAACCGGAAGGAGAAGATACAACAGAATATTATATCAATGGATTTTCAAGCAGTTTACCGCTTGAGATACAGCTTAAGGCACTGAGAAAAGTAAAGGGTCTTGAAAATGTTGAAATGTTCAGACCCGGGTATGCAATAGAATATGATTTTTTTCAGCCGACTCAGTTACTTCATACACTTGAAACAAAGAAAATAAGTAATTTGTATTTTGCCGGTCAGATAAATGGAACCACAGGATATGAAGAAGCTGCAGCTCAGGGGATGATGGCTGGTATTAATTCAGTTCTGAAAATAAGAAATATAAATCCGTTTATTCTTGGGAGGGAAGAATCTTATATAGGTGTACTTATTGATGATCTGGTCACAAAGGGAGTTGATGAGCCTTACAGAATGTTTACCTCAAGAGCTGAATACAGAATTCTGTTACGACAGGATAATGCGGATGAACGCCTTACCAGAAAAGCCTATGCAATTGGAACTGCAAAACAGGAAAGAGTCGATCATCTGGAAGAGAAAGAATCAATGGTAAATGAAATTATAGAATATCTTTCAGAGACCAGTGTTGGTCCGGATGAAATAAATGACTTTTTGGAAAAGAAGGGAACAAACAAAATAACGCAGAAGGTAAAGGCGGTGACAATTGCTGCCAGGCCACAGGTTGAAATAGTAGCACTATTGAAAAAGATGAAAAGTAGTGTGAACATAAAGGCAGTTAAATCGGAAAGATTAAATGAAGTAGCCGAATCAGCCGAAATTAAGATAAAGTACGAAGGCTATATTCTTCGCGAGAAAATGGTTGCTGAGAAAATAAAGAGACTGGAAAATTTAAAGATTCCTGATGACATAAATTTTGACGAGCTTGTTTCAATATCTACAGAAGCACGACAAAAATTAAATAAGATCAAGCCGTCAAATATTGGACAGGCTGGAAGAATCAGCGGAGTTTCTCCTTCAGACATTAGCATATTGTTGATGTACCTGGGAAGATAATGTGTTCCACGTGGAACAATTATTTTAAAATTTAAAATTTAGATTTATGAAAGTCACGGGTAACCTTGTGGATATTCATTCAAGGATTATTTATCCTGCAGTTATTAATATAGAGAATGGAAAAATCGAGAGCATTGAAAGGTCAGACTCAGTATCGGACGTGTTTATTTTACCTGGACTTATTGATGCACACATTCATATTGAAAGTTCAATGATCACTCCTGGAGCATTTGCGATGGCAGCAGTGAAACATGGAACATGCTCTGTGATTTCGGATCCACATGAAATTGCTAATGTAATTGGTGTTGAAGGCGTGGAATTCATGATAAATGATGCTAAAAGTGTTCCACTCAAATTCTATTTTGGTGCACCATCATGTGTGCCGGCCACAGACTTTGAAAGCAACGGAGCTTGTTTGGATTATAAGGAAATTGAGCGACTGATGAAGAAGGAGGAGATAAAGTATCTCTCGGAAATGATGAACTTTCCGGGGGTTATAAATAATGATGCTGAGGTCCTTAGAAAAATAAAATGTGCAAAGGAATCTGGTAAACCAATTGACGGACATGCACCCGGATTGTCCGGTGAATCATTAATTAAATATGTTTCAGCTGGTATCAGTACGGATCATGAATGCAGCACTCTTGAAGAAGCGAAAGAAAAGATCGGCCTGGGTATGAAGATTCTTATCAGAGAAGGAAGCGCAGCAAGAAATCTTAATTCTCTTAAAGAGTTATATAATAGTGATCCGAAAAAGGTAATGTTATGCAGCGATGATCTTCACCCGGAGATGCTTCAGAAAAGACATATTAATAAACTGATTGCACAACTTATTGGTGAAGGTTTTGATAGATTTGATGTGATCCGGAGTGCTACTATAAATCCATCGGAACACTATAATATTAACGCCGGACTGCTCAGACCGGGAGATATGGCCGACTTTATTCTTGTAGACAGCCTTACTGAAATGAATGTTATAGAGACCTGGATAGATGGTAAAAAAGTTTTTGCTGAGGGCAAGGTTCTATTTAATTATACAGCAGGTAAAGCTGTAAATAAATTTAATTGCATTCTTTTAAACGAATCTGATATAATCGTCAATAATAAAAAAGGCAAGATCAAAATTATTGTCGCCTCAGAAGGGGAACTCCTGACAAAGGAGATTACTGTTTCATCAGGGATCTCTGACTTTGTTGCTTCCGATTTAAATAACGATATTCTTAAAATTGTTGTAAAAGACAGATACAAAGATGCACCACCGGCTATCGGATTTATAAAAGGATTTGGATTGAAAACTGGTGCTTTTGCGAGTTCCGTGGCACACGATAGCCATAATATAATTTCAGTAGGAACAAATGATAAGGATATTATAAATGCAATGAATGAGGTAATAAGGCTAAAAGGTGGATTAGCTGTAGCTTCCCAGGGATCCGTTACTTCGCTTCAGCTGGAGATTGGTGGAATTATGTCGACCCGCTCATGTGCTGAGATAGCAGATTTATATAATGACCTGAATCTTCTTGTAAATGCATCAGGCTGTGGAATGAAAGCTCCATTTATGACATTGTCATTTATGGCTTTGCTGGTCATCCCTGATTTGAAAATAGGAGACCGGGGATTGTTTGATGTTAAAAAATTCCAGCCTGTATCGCTGTTTGCAGAGTAGGGCAGTGAGAGCTGCGCGTAGGTCTGGTCGTCGATCGGATCAGGGCAATCATTATCTTTGACGGATGATTTCTTTACATTAATGGGAACTGAGGCAAAATTTAAGTCACTCCTTTCATCAATTCCTGATAATCCCGGGGTATATCAGTTTATTGATCACTCAGGAGCAATAATATACGTAGGCAAAGCCAAAAACCTTAAGAAAAGAGTTACATCTTACTTTTCTAAAAATCAGTCAGGAAAAACTGTTGCTCTTCTTAAAAAGACATCTGATATACGTCATATTGTGGTGGATAATGAATCTGATGCACTTTTGCTTGAGAACAACCTGATTAAACGACACCAGCCCAGATACAATATTCTTCTTAAGGATGACAAAACATTTCCGTGGATATGTGTAAAAAATGAGCCCTTCCCCAGAGTTTTTAGTACCAGGAATCCAGTCAGGGATGGATCACTATATTTTGGTCCATATACTTCCGGACTTATGGTAAAAACATTAATTAGTTTTCTGAGGCATTTGTATAAAATAAGGACATGTTCACTTAATCTGACTAAATCAAACATTGAGGCCGGTAAATTTAAGGTGTGCCTCGAATATCATCTGGGAAACTGCAAAGCCCCATGCGTTGGTAAGCAAGACGAGAAGGAATATATTGAAAACATAGATCAGATCAGGGATATTCTTAAGGGGAATATTTCAAAAGTAATTGAAGCTTTAAAAATTACAATGTCGAAGTACTCTGAAGAAATGCGCTTTGAGGAGGCGCAGTCAGTCAAAGAAAAGATAGATATTCTCTCAGGATTCAAAAGCCGGTCAACAGTAGTTAGCAACACTATTAAAAATGTTGACGTTTTTGCAATCACCCAGGAGTCTGATAATGCCTATGTGAATTACTTAAAAGTAGTTCAGGGTGCTGTAATCCAGGCTCTTACTGTTGAACTGAAAATAAGGGCAGAAGAAGAAAAAGAATCCATATTAGGTTTCGCAATAACTGAAATCAGACAAAGGCTTTCAAGTGATTCTCCGGAAATAATATTGCCTTTCAAACCAGATATACTTCTTGCTAAAGTAAAATATACGGTGCCTAAAACAGGTGAAAAACAAAAGCTTTTAGAACTTGCGGAGCGAAATGCCATATACTACAAACTCGAGCAAAAGAAGAAAAGAATGGAACATTCGCCACAGGTACGTACAGGGAAAAACCTGGAGAAACTAAAAAATGACCTTCATATGCCGGATCTGCCTTTACATATTGAGTGTTTCGATAATTCAAATATAATGGGAACAAATCCGGTTGCAGCATGTGTGGTATTCAGAAATGCCCGTCCAAGCAAAAATGAATATCGGCATTTCAACATAAAAACAGTTGTAGGACCAGATGATTTCTCATCAATGGAGGAAATTGTATTCAGAAGATACCGGCGGATGATCGAGGAGAATCAAAAGCTTCCGCAGCTGGTCATAATTGATGGAGGGAAGGGCCAGTTATCATCTGCTATGAAAAGCATTGATAATTTAGGCTTAAGAGAAAAGATCACAGTTATCGGGATAGCAAAAAAGCTTGAAGAAATTTATTTTCCGGGAGATAGTGTACCGATTTATCTCGATAAAAATTCAATAAGCCTAAAAATCATTCAGCATCTGAGAAATGAAGCTCACCGTTTCGGTATAAATTTTCACCGCGATAAACGATCCTCGGAAATGATAAGATCCGGTCTTGATCAGATAAAAGGAATTGGCCCCAGGACAAAGGAGATTTTACTTAAACATTTTGAATCTGTGGATAAAATAAAAAGTGCATCAATGGAAGAACTAATTAATCTAGTAGGTCAGTCTAAAGCCTCTGTTTTATCCGGATATTTCAGAAAATAGCCACAGTTTCCACGTGGAACAATTTTTCTGATGTTGATGACATATATCAGATAATGAGTCAGATATGATGGATTATGTGATTACTTAAGTCGGCGAGGATTGAAAATTTTCGTAAATCAACAGGAAGGTCTGCAATTTTTGAAGCCAGAATTGTCATTTATACCAGAAGCGCTTTTTCAATGTCACTTGAAATCTCAAGCGAACCGTGAGTAACAATAGTTTTCATCCCGATTGCTTCTGCAGCTTGTACATTTATTTCAATATCGTCGATGAACAGGCACTCAACCGGATTAAGAGAATATTTTTGAGTTAAAGCTTTATAAATTTCAGGATCGGGTTTGGAAAATTTTGCCTCTCCGGAGATTAAGCCTCCATCGAAATACCTGAAAAAAAAGTATCCGTTTCTGACCTCTTCAAAAATATCAAGGGGGAAGTTAGACAGATAGAATAGCCTGAAACCGCGTTTTTTTAACGCAGGAAGAACTCTGACATTTGTGTCGATGGGAAACATCAAATCAGTGCGTAAATTAAAAATATGGGCAATTTCTTCCTTTTTAAGGGATGATTTTAACGCGATGGCGTCAATGGCTTCCATTGTAGTGATTTCACCATTATCAAGCAAAAGCCATTCCCTGCTTGCGAAAATATCTTTTAGAATAGTATTCTTAATGGCTTCAGGATACCTGTTTTTATCAAAGTAATCAGATGGCCTGAAACTTATCAATACATTTCCAAGATCAAAAATTATGTTCTTTACCATATCAGGGGTTTTTCATGCTTATTTTCACTCGGCTGGCAGCAGCCAATTGCGGAAATGTAAAGCCTGTTGAGTAAATGACTTCAGACAACTATAAAATAAGCGAAATCAGATTATTTGTTTAATTCTTCCGACCAGACCATTGTCCAGCAGAACTTTAATACCGTGAGGATGATTAGGAGAGGAAGTAAGCACTTCTTTCACTTTTCCTTCAGTCAGCCGGCCGGTACGTTTATCCTCAGTCAGTTCTACCAGAACGTCTATGCCTGGTGTAATATCAGCCCTTCGGGTTCCAACCTTAAACTCCATTTTTTTAAACATATTTTAGAAAAAATCAGGTTCAGATAACTCTAGATAAGAATGCAATTATAAATAATTTAATTGCAGAAAAATGTTAAAATGATAAATGTTTTGATCAGATTTAATATTCCGGATGCTAAAAAGCACCTTTTACGAGTGTTCTTATCCGGTAAAGACCTTTGGTTGCAGTGATAAACAGGGATTGCATATCCTCGCCTCCAAAACAGACGTTGGCTGTCCAGCTTTCAGGAACCTTTATATTACCAAGCAAGATTCCGTTATGGTCAAAAATGGTAACACCGTTGCCGGTCAGATAAATATTGCCCTTAAGGTCAATGGTCATTCCATCAGAGCCCATTTCGCAAAATAGCTTCTTGTCAGAAAGGCTGCCGTCTTTATTGATTGAATATGACCATGTTTTGTTATCTCCGATATCAGCGATAAAAAGCGATTTTCCATCAGGAGTTCCGACGATTCCATTTGGCTGCACTAGATCATCGATCAATCGGATGATTGTTTTATGATCAGGTTTCAGATAATAAACCGCCTGACAGGTCTGTGGCATGTTATCGTGATCCCACCAGGACCTTTTATAGTAAGGATCTGTAAAATAAATTCCTCCGTCAACTGTGATCCATAAGTCGTTAGGGCCATTTAGCGGCTTACCCTGATATTTTGAAGGAATTACTGTAATTTTCCTATCCGGGGATATGCACCATATTTCATTTTTTTCATCAGCACATGACCAGAGATTACCATGTTTATCGAAAGCAAGACCATTTGAACGGCCGCTGGGTTGCATAAACGTAGAAAGCTTTCCTTCAATGCTCCAGACCATAATTCTGTCATTTGGCTGATCTGTGAAGCAGACATTTCCTTTTGCATCGGAAGTGGGGCCTTCGGTAAAAAGGAATCCGTCAGCAAGTTTTTCTGCTTTAGCCCCGGGTTCAATTATATTATCGAGCCCTTTTTTTTGGATCAAAGCCAAACTAATGCATACTAAAGGTAAGCTAATCAGTAATTTATTTAGATTCATCATTTTATGAAGGATTATTAAGTTACAGCCTATAATTGCACGGCGCGCAAAACACACATCGCACACTAAGATAAAACCCTATTATTCAACTCTTTGTAATCAAAATGAAACCTCTTCGAGATATATGTGGTTAATGGATTTCAGCCCTGGTATAAGCTTTTGAAGATTTGTCAGACAAGTACTTTCTTCATTCTGCCGATATAATTATCGATCTGGTCTGGCTTTTCAAATCCTACAATAATCATATCCACGCTTCCCAGACCGAGCACATACTTGAGGGAGGCATCTATTTTGTCGGAATCATTTTTAAAATTTCCGTTACCGATAAGTTTCATGCCAATAATACCTTTTCCTGCCTGATGTAGTTTTGCTATTATGGGAATTACTGCAGCAGGATTACTCTTGTCCATAGCTTCTCCGTAAGGATTGATCCTGACATGAACTACATCAACCCATGGGCTTTCTGCACAAGCCTCCATTGCTTCGAGGGAATGTACAGATGCCCCATGTGCCCCGATTATTTTTTTAACCTTAAGGTTTTCAAGAATATCCATTTGCTTTTTCTGCCTGTCAGTCCATTTCGAATCTGTCATGCAATGAATTTGTATAATATCAATATAGTCTGTATTTAGCTCTTTCCGGAACCTGTCAATTAGCACATCTGCATCAGGCCGGTCCGCTTCAGGAATTCCACCCTGACTGACCCATATTTTTGAACTAAGGGTATATGAATCTCTTGGAACCCCTTTAAGTGCAGCTGCCGTAAAAGGGTGAGTCCCATAACTGTCGGCACAATCAAAAAAACGTATTCCTTTTTCAAACGCCTGACGGATAAGTGATTCAGCTACGCCCGCTCTGGTAATATTTGATGACCGGTTATATCCGCTGAAACCGGTTCCCATTCCGAGAAGAGTCGATTTTATTCCCGATTTTCCAAGAGTTATCGTCTTGAAAGGATCTGCAGGCAGCAATAGCGACTTCCCGGGAATACCCAGGGCAACCTTCCCAAGCAAAACAGAACCGGCTCCAGCGGTTATAGTTGTCTTAACGAATTGTCTGCGTGTCAGATTTCTTTTTGCCATAATAGAGAATTTATTTTGAGGATCTGATTTATATCCTAAACGTTTTAGTGACAATATTGAACCATATTATGTGTAAATATCGCTTGTTACTGCAAAACTGTGATCTTTACTGATGATAAATTATTGGCATCATGATAGATTCTCTGAGTGGCTTTTTGGAAATCATCATCACCGCATTTATAAATATCAACAAACCTTTGCGGATTTCTGTCAACTAACGGAAACCATGAATTCTGTATTTGAATCATAATCCGGTGTCCTTTTTTAAATGTATGGGCTACATCTGGCATAGTGTATTTGATTTCAGTTATTTCTCCCGGTTTAAAAGGTTGTGGATTTTCAAAGCTGTTGCGGTATTTTCCTCTGAATATTTCTCCGCGTACAAGCATCTGGTATCCGCCTAGGGGTACTTTCAGGTCGCTTGAAAAGCCCTCTTTAGAGTCAGGAGGAAGGACATCAATCAGTTTAACAATAAAATCGGCATCTGTACCTGTTGTTGTAACAAACAGGTCGGAAATAAGTGGTCCGGTTAAGGTTATATCATCCTGGAGTATATCCGTCTTATAGACCATAACATCCGGACGGCGAGAAGCAAACCGTTGATCGTCTGTCATATACTCAGCAGTCCGGTCAGTGCCGATCGTCTCTGAATAAGGGACCGGTTTCAGTGGATCAGAAATATATTCATCAAAACTGTCACCAGTCGAAGGGGGAGAAAAGGAAAGTGCGCCCCCAGACTGTAAGTACAGGTTCTTTGCAATTACATTCTTTGGTGGCCAAGAGTCAAAGGTTCTCCATTCATTTGTCCCAGTGACAAATACTGTGGCTTTATTAATTTCCGGATTGCCCTCTCCTTTTAAATAAGAATCGAAGAAGCTTTTCTCCAGGTCAAAAAATCTCAGATTG
>Ga0208980_10000371_pt1 | contig 24739 bp, 24 predicted proteins | sample WetSurMetagenome_3_FD_187993 | JGI IMG/M metagenome (GOLD analysis project Ga0208980, IMG submission 187993) | Wetland microbial communities from Twitchell Island in the Sacramento Delta, sample from surface sediment Aug2011 Site A1 Bulk (version 2) | ecosystem: Environmental > Aquatic > Marine... | reverse complement strand
GATCTTCGGAGGCATCGGTGGGAACAGCAAGAATCTCATACAAACCGGCAATTTCAAAGGAATGAAGCAGATTCTCCATATGCTCATGACTGCTTTCAGAATCCGACAATGATCCCTTGTCTCTGCCTGTTGATGATTCGGGCGAATCCACTTTGATCAAGCCCAACAACAGAAGACTCCGCAACAATTCTTCCGGTTTTGCTTCGCCAGCTGGAATCTGCAATAGGATATTTTTGGCCAAAGTGGGCACCTGGATCAGTGAATATGCAAGCGATTCATATCTGTTGAGAGGAAGATTCAGATATTCCGTCATATTCGAGGAATTTTTGGCCAGTATGCACTGATGCAATTCTGAAACTCCGGGCGAGCGGAAATCTTTGGCTGCACGTCGGGCAGCAAGAACCAGGATCTCAGGCAAAGGGAGATCTAATTGGACGTCACGTGTGACCAAGTCCTCCCCGGCATAGAAACGGATTTCCATGTCCTCCCGGCCCAAGAGGCTTGACAGTATCGAAACAGCTTGTTCCCTAACAGCCTTTATCAAGCCATCCTGGCTGAGCTCAGTTGACTCCAGAATGGCTCTGTCGGCGTTTTTGCCGGTTTTCATCAAGGCCGTAATGCCGGCGAGATGGGATCGCGCAAGAAGTCCCATCTTTATGAGTATATTTGCCAGATGTTCTTCTTGCAGGTTGCTTTCTGCAAACACCAGCCTGCCGGTCCGGATGACAATCTGCTTTTTGTATGTTCGGCTTTCGCAACGCACCACTCCACTTTGCTTGGATTTGCCAAGCTTCAAAAGAGATTTGACCAGGTTCATTTGCGACGGCATGGCAATTTGCCTCTTTCTATTTTCCTCCGTACATATCGGCTTGAAGCGCGCGAAATAGGAGAGTTCTATGGAACCAGACCCTTGAAAAACCAGAAACCAAGGAGCGCAGATACATCGTAGAGGCCGTGAGCCACAACGGGAGCAATCAGGTTGCGCCGAACCAGGTAGACGCATCCAAACGTGAAGCCGAACAGGGTGGCGGATATTATGGCTTGCACGCCCTGAGCGTAATGCCCCATGCCGAAAGCAATGCTCCAAATCACCAGGCCCACCTTGGCGCCGCCAAGATGAGCGCGAAACCGGCTCAAAATAAATGCGCGCTGAAGCTCTTCCTTGATTCCACCTGCGAAGATGGAAATAACAAGAAACAGCGCCAGGTCCGTAGGCGTCCGGATTGTCTCCAGGAGGGGGTTTTGCGCAGAAACATATTCGGGGTAAAAGTTATAGATGCAAATTCCGGTCAGCTCATTCACAGCAAACAAAAATGGCACCAATAGGACGCCGACAAACAGATTTGGCTTCCACTCACTCCATATTAATCCGAGGTCCAACAGAGTCTCACGGTGGGATTTCAGGATTAACATCAGGAAAACCAAGGTTATTGCGGATTCGAGGAGAACATATCCCGTCAATAAACTGGCGTTATGATAAACCTGTTCACTTGTTTGCCTGTACAAAGAGAACAAAGTAAACGCCAGCAGCGCAGAGACTATTCCCGCAAGCAAAAGCACTTCGAAAAGCGCTTGCCACCGCTTTTGCCAAGCGCTCCGCTCAGGTTCTAAAAACAGCTCAAGCCGATCCATAATGAACAGAACCTACCAGTAGAGGTGGAAGGTGCTAAGAAAAGCAGGGCGAAGGGGCGCCCCATCGCGTTATCCAGGAAATCGCCCGGCTTTCAAACTAATGCCCAAAAATCAGATAGTTATAGATTCCTGGGTACGATACTATAATCGAAAACAGAAAAACATAGGGACCAATGTCTGCGGATGTTGAACCTTTTGATATCTGCAATCATCCTATAGAACGGAATAGTTCGAAAGGTCTTAAGGGAGTGCGGAGGTTAATGGCACAATGACAAAAAGATGCTATTGGGTTCTTGCCTTGATCGGTTTGTGTCTGGGCTTGCCCGCGCTCTCCTACAGCCAGCAATCGGGTAACGAAATAACGTTGGCGGAAAAGACGAAAATATCCCTCCAACTGAATGATCATTTGAGCACCAAAAATAACAGCGAGGGCGATCCCTTTTCTGCAATTGTCATCGAACCTGTCTACCAGGGGGAACGACTGGTCATCCCGAAGGGAAGCACGATAAGCGGCAGTATTTCCAGAATTGTACGTCCCGGCCGTTTTGGCGGCAAAGCGACAATGAATCTGCTTTTTTATGCCATCAGCATTCCCGGGCGAGATGCTCTTCCTCTGACAGCCTCTCTGGTCAAGATAAATTCCACAGGGGACGGCAGTGTGGGCAATGAAGGAGCTGTGGAAGGGAAATCCTCACGGACAGAGGATGCGGTCAGGGTCATCGGGCCGACGGCTGCCGGAGGAGCTATTGGAGGAGGCATTGGTGGAGGCAAAGGCGCCGGAATTGGCGCCGGCGTGGGCGCGGCCGTTGGGCTTGGCTCTGTATTTATGACCAGAGGCAAAGACCTGGAGATGCGTAAGGGAGCCACGATGGAGATCTCCCTTGATCGCCCCTTGCCCGTACCCCTTGAAGGTGATTAACCTGCATTTCTCACCATCTCTTTGATTCAGAACCAAATCCCGCTTCGGCACGTGCCGATCAGGCTTCCTTGCGGATTTCTCGCAGGCCGTTCATATAGGGCTGCAGGACTTCCGGAATTGTAACCGAACCATCCTTTTGCTGGAAATTTTCCAGTACCGCAAGCCAGGTTCTGCCGATTGCCAGCCCCGAGCCGTTTAGAGTATGCACATATTGGCGCTTCCCGTCGGATCCGCGAAAACGGATATTAGCGCGTCGCGCCTGGAATGCTTCGAAATTGCTGCAGGAAGAGATTTCCCTAAAGCGCTGTTGGCTGGGAAGCCACACTTCAATATCGTAAGTCTTCGCGCTAGAGAATCCCATGTCTCCAGTGCAAAGAACAACCACTCGATAATGAAGTCCAAGTCGCTGCAGTATGTCCTCGGCATCGCGGGTTAAACCCTCGAGCTCGTCGTATGAATTTGCTGGATCGGCGAACTTGACAAGTTCGACTTTGTTAAACTGATGCTGCCGGATCAATCCCCGGGTATCCTTCCCGTAGGATCCTGCTTCACTGCGGAAACAAGGGGTATAGGCGACAAATTTTTGCGGCAAGATAGCCCCGTCCAATGCCTCGCCCTGGTATATATTGGTAACCGGTACCTCTGCTGTCGGAATCAGATAGTAATCCGTTCCTTCGATTTTGAACAAATCCTGCGCAAACTTGGGTAGATTTCCGGTTCCAAACAGGCTCGTGGAGTTGGCCATAAGGGGAGGAAGGACCTCTTTGTAGCCGTGCACGCGTGTGTGAATGTCCAGCATGAAATTGATCAGAGCGCGCTCAAGCAATGCCCCTTGGCCTGCAAGCAACGAGAAGCGCGCTCCGGCAATTTTGGAAGCCCTTTCCATGTCCAAAATCCCCAGGTTTGAACCCAAATCAACATGGTCGAGCGGTTCAAAATCGAATTGCGGAGCTTTCCCCCAACGACGGACCTCCATATTTGCCGATTCTTCCCTGCCAACCGGTACCGAGGCATGCGGAAGATTGGGGATGCCGTGGAGCAGGGAATTCAATCTTTCCTCGAGTAAACGCGCACTTTCTTCCAGAGTTTTGATTTCATTGGAGATTTGCTTTACCCGAGCCTGTTCGGCCGCAGTATCGCCCCCTTCTCGTTTCAACTTTCCAATCTTCTCCGAAGCCTCATTACGCTGACGGCGCAGTTCCTCGCTCTGCAAGGCCGCAGCCTTCCACTCCGATTCAACAGAGACCAGTTCCTCAAGAGGGTAGTTTCCGCCCCGGGCTGACAACCGCTCCTTTACGAAGGTAAGATTTTCCCGCACAAAAAGTTTATCCAGCATGGCGCCTCTTTTTCATAAAATAATCGCTCGCGAAATTGCTGTTCACAACCCATGATACTTCAATTGTAGCGCTGCGGCATCTATTACCTTAACTCGGGCATTGACTTTAGAACTAGCCGCTGTTTCAATGACTTGTCTGCTATTCTACTGTCTTTCGAAAGTGTTTGGGGGAAATGGCATTATGAAAAAAATCCAGAGAGCTGTCTTTCCAGCGGCCGGTCTGGGAACGCGATTTCTTCCCGCAACCAAAGCCCAGCCCAAGGAGATGCTTCCTTTAGTAGATAAGCCCATTATTCAATATGCAGTGGAGGAAGCAGTCGCTTCAGGGCTAAAGGACCTGATAATCATAACCGGACGGGGCAAGAATGCCATCGAAGATCATTTCGATGTTTCCTTTGAATTAGAGAAAATCCTGGAGGAAAGAGGCCATCCCGATCTGCTAAGCCAGGTGCGAGCGGTGTCGGATATGGCTCACATCGCTTTTGTCCGGCAGAAGGAGGCATTGGGATTGGGACATGCCGTGCAAGTTGCGCGGGGCTTCATTGGCAGCGAACCGTTTGCTGTCCTTTTGGGGGACGACATCATTGAAGCCGAAATTCCCTGCGTGAAGCAAATGATAGAGATTTACGAAAAGCATCAGGCTAGTGTGGTCGCCATTATGGAAGTTGGCGCCGACGAAGTGACGCGGTATGGAATCATTGATGGAATGGAGCTTGCCGGCAGCGAGGGCAGAGTTTTTGAAGTCCGCGATATGGTTGAGAAACCCAAAATCCAGGATGCCCCCTCGAATCTGGCAATCATAGGCAGGTATATCCTCTCTCCCGGCATATTCGAGGCGCTGGATAAGACAAAACGGGGAAGCGGAGGGGAAATCCAGTTGACCGACGGGTTGCGGCATTTGCTGAAGCGGGAGCGTGTATTGGGATACAAGTTTAAGGGAAAGCGTCACGACGCTGGCGATAAGCTTGGCTTCCTGCAGGCGACCGTGGAATTTGCGCTCAAAAATCCAGAATTGGGAAAAACTTTCCGATCGTATCTAAAATCTCTAAAGCTCTAAGTCATAAAAGGATCTTAAGAACACGATATGCGCATACTAGTAATTGGCTCGGGTGGCAGGGAACATGTTTTATGCTGGAAGTTGAAGAAAAGCCCGCAGGTCCGCGAGGTTTTTTGCGCTCCAGGCAACGGTGGCATCCGACAGGATGCCCGCTGCATTCCAGTCAATCTTGAAGATCACAAGGCGGTTTCCGATCTTGTCTGCAAAGAGAGGGTCGATTGCGTTGTGATCGGGCCTGAAGCGCCGCTGGCTTCAGGCTTGACTGATTATTTGCGGGCACGAGGAGTCGCTGTTGTCGGTCCGACCCGGAATGCAGCAAAACTGGAATCAAGCAAGGTGTTTTCCAAGGAATTTATGTTGCGCCATGGAATCCCAACGGCACCATTCACCGCGCATACCGATCTTGAAGAGGCCAGAAAACAGCTTGATTCCGCAGAAACCAGATATCCAATCGTTATAAAGGCGGATGGCCTGGCCGCGGGCAAGGGGGTTGTTATAGCGCGCACGCCCGCTGAAGCTCACAATGCATTGGAAAGGATCATGCATGATCGTGAATTTGGCGCCGCCGGTGACCGCGTCCTTGTCGAAAATTTTCTCGAAGGGTCCGAGGCTTCCTTCATCGTTTTTACAGATGGCTTGAACATCGTGCCCGCGGTGGCGGCGCAGGATCACAAGGCTGTGAATGACCACGATCTGGGGCCAAATACCGGGGGAATGGGTGCATACTCGAGTGACACGATCCTTTCGCCTGAGTTGGAAAAACAGATTATGCATCGCATCGTGCGCCCCGTTATTGATGGCATGAGAGCCGAAGGAACTCCGTTTCAGGGTTTGCTTTACACAGGCCTGATGCTTACTTCAGAAGGGCCGAAGGTTCTGGAATTCAATGTCCGCATGGGAGATCCCGAAGGACAGGCGATTCTGCCACGCATGAAGAGCGACTTTGCTGCGCTCTGCGATGCACTCTGCGCAGGCAGACTGGCGGATTATCGGCCGGCGTGGGACAGATCGACTGCCGTATGCGTTGTCCTCGCTTCAGGCGGTTACCCCGGGAATTACACAAAAGGGAAGGTCATATCAGGACTTGAGATGGCGGCGGAAGATGCCCGGATCATGATTTTCCATTCGGGGACACGATACGAAGGAGGAGTTTACCTGACCGATGGCGGTCGAGTTTTGGGAGTAACGGCAATGGCGGAAGATCTTCCTTCAACGATCATGTTGGTCTACGAAGCCGTCAATAAAATCCATTTTGAAGGAATGCACTGCCGCCGGGACATTGGCGCCAAGGGCCTGGTTTAGTGAGGCCCATACCCAGGAGGAAATGATGATCCAACCTAAAGTGGCTATCGTGATTGGCAGCGATTCTGATTATCCGATCATCCAGGAAATGATTCTGATCCTGGAAGATTTCGGCATTCCCTACGAGGTTAATATTTCGAGCGCACATCGTTCCCCCGATCGAACCCATCGCTATGCTGTGACCCTGGAAGAGAGAGGCATTCAGGTTGTCATCGCATGCGCCGGCGCCGCTGCGCACCTCGCCGGAGTCATCGCGTCCCATACCATCCTGCCCGTGATCGGAGTGCCGGTAGACTCTTCCCCCCTGAAAGGAATCGACTCGCTCCTCTCAACCGCGATGATGCCGGCAGGCGTGCCCGTGGCCACGATGGGAATCGGCAAGGCCGGAGCCACCAATGCCGGAGTGCTTGCTGTACAGATTCTGGCTCGCAACGATCCCGCCCTCGCAAACAATCTTAAGGAACATAAAAAACAAATGGCGGATCGCGTTGAAGAACATGACCGCGAACTCAGGAAGTCCCGCGGTGCCTAAGTTCTATATTTGCACCTTTGGATGTCGTTGCAATCAGGCGGACAGTTCCGCAATTCGGGATAGTCTCTGCCAAAAATCTCTTCAGGAAACTGCCGACCGGTACAATGCGGACCTGATCGTAATCAACACATGCACGGTGACACAGCGAGCCGACCAACAGGCGCGCCAGGCAACGCGCAGGCTCCATCGTGACAATCCTTCCGCGCGCATAGTTGTCACGGGTTGTTATGCGGAACGTTCTGCGGAGAAATTGGCGCAGATCGAGGGCGTCAATCTCGTTGTGGGCAATGCGGACAAGGAGCGGTTGGCAGAAATCATTGCAGAACAAGGGCACGATCGGGTCCAGGGGACAATCATTCGAAGCCCTCTGGCCGGTGCGCGCGACTATGCATTGTTTCACGGTCCGCGCGAAGGCGGCAAGACCCGGCCATTCCTGAAAATCCAGGACGGGTGCGATGCGAGATGTTCTTACTGCATTGTCCCGTTGGCCCGGGGGCCGGGCCGCAGCGCCCCGCCGCAGGAGGTCCTGGCAGGCCTTAGCTCGCTGGTAGAGCTGGGTTTTCAGGAAATTGTTCTGACCGGAGTGCATCTCGGTGCCTACGGTCACAGATTTGAAAAACGCATAAGCCTTTTGAACCTGCTGCGTGCTGCAGTGAAGATTCAGAACCTGGGACGGCTGCGTCTCAGCGGCATAGAACCAATGCGCTTTTCGCTAGGAATTGTCCGGCTTGCTGCGGAGAATCGCGCTCTCGCTCCCCACTTCCATATTCCGCTGCAAAGCGGAAGCGATCGGATCCTGCGCAAAATGCGGCGGCCTTATACGGCTCAACGCTATCTCGATTTGTTGCAATACATCAACTCCGTTTTGCCTGATGCAGGGCTGGGCACCGATGTGCTTGTCGGTTTTCCAGGAGAAAGCGATAGCGATTTCCAGGCTACATGCAGCCTTATCCGGGAGTCGCCACTGACCTACCTGCATGTTTTTCCATTTTCTCCTCGAGAAGGCTCTGACGCATTTCAAATGCGCGACCAGGTTCCTTCATACGTCGTCCACGAGCGGGCGCGGATCCTGCGCATGATATCGCAGGAAAAAAATTATTCGTTCCGGCTTCGTTTTCTGGGACAGGTCCTTTCGGCAGTCACGCTTGCCAAAGAGGAAGAACTGGGAACATCCGTCGCCTTGACGGAAAATTATATCCACACCCGCATCTCATCTGGTTCGTGCACGCCAAACCGCCTCATCAATTTATGCATTGAGCAGGTAACTGAAGACGCGACCTATGGCCGAATTGCAGGGTAATGTCGCGCAACCCGGGAAATTTCGAGTGACTATCCTTCCAGGATCACGAGTGCAATTGCGGAATTTTCTGAGTGGGATAGGCTGAGATGGATGGAATGCGTGCCGAGAGTTCCGCTCAGCTTTGCGGCTTCGCCTTGTATCTCAAGCACCGGCGCGCCAGGCGCTTTGCGCCGCACCTCGACATCCTGCCAGGTAACACCCCCGGCCCAGCCTGTGCCCAGTGCTTTAAAAAGAGCCTCTTTTGCGGCAAAACGCACCGCGTAATGGGGAGCCGGATCTGCGTGAGCAGCGCAATATTCCCGTTCCTCAGGAGTGAATACGCGTTGGGTAAAGCGATCCCCGTAACGCACGAGGGTCTTGCGCAATCTTGGGATTTCAACGATATCAACTCCGACGCCGACAATCATTTGAGTTCCGGAAAGCAAATTGACAGCGCATAGGGATTCGATTCAACATTTGTATTATGAATCATGACGAATTTGGCTGATTATATTGTCTTCAGGATAGCCTTGATACCGGCTGTTGTGAAAGGATTCAGGATCTTAGTTCCCTTCAACGTGAATCCTTCATGCCCATTGTAAAAAACAAAACCATCGGCGGTTCTATTTCCCAGTGTTTTTCGCAAATTTTCTATGCCCTTTAGAAATTCGAGAGTAAAAGTCGCTGCTGATTTTATCTCAATGGGGATCAGCATTCTTCCATTCTTTAAGATTAGATCCACCTCGTTCCCATGTGTGTCTCGATAATAAAACAGATCAGGGCGTTTTCCGTGGTTGAGCCGTGCCTTTAGAAATTCAAGGACAACAAGGTTTTCATAAAGCCCGCCACGCAGAGGATCGCGCAGGACCTGTGCGGATGTCTCCATACCCAGGAGGTTCGATGCGAGCCCAGTATCACAAAAATATATTTTCGGGGATTTAATAATGCGTTTGCCCACATTTTCGAAAAATGGCGGCATTTCGAATATTACATATGACGCCTTCAGAACGCTTGTCCATTGCTTGATTGTTGTCGATGAGACGCCAACATCATTACTCAATGAAGAATAGTTGATGACCTGCCCAATACGACCGGCCAGAAGCATAAGGAAATGTTGAAAGAGCCGGAGGTCCTTTAGGTTTATCAACGCTCGGACATCGCGTTCAACATAGGTTTGGAGGTATCCGTTGAAAAAACGCGCTGGAGCCAATTTCTCTTCATGCACCCTGGGGAATGCCCCGGTGATAATTATTTCAAAGGGGTCCCATGCGGCTTTGTACTTCTGGAGTTCGGGAAATGAAAAAGGAAACAGGGTAAGGATCGCGGTGCGACCGGCAAGCGTCTGGCTAAAGGCCTGATGTATTTCCGGCTGGTGACTTCCTGTCAGGATAAACATGCCAGACCTCTGGGACTTGTCCACAATGCCTTGAATATACGGGAGTATTTCAGGGAGGCGCTGGACTTCATCGAGGATGGCCCCGGTTGGGAGATCAGCCAGGAATCCTCTTGGATCTGTTTCAACTATTCGGCGGATATCATGTTCTTCAAGAGAATAATAGGGTTTGTCCGGGAAAGCCATCCGCACAAGGGTGGTCTTGCCGGATTGTCGCGGCCCAAAAACCGTGACAACAGGGTATTCGGAAGCTGCCTGGCTGAGTTCATTTTTTATTTCTCTTTGAATCATGGGGAGATACTAAAACATTATTGTGATAATTTCAAGTTGGACTATGAATATTCACAAGCACTCTTTTTACCAGGAGAATTCAGACAAATAGAAGTACCCTTGTATTATGAATCATGATGCTTTTGTCCGCCAAAACGAAGCAGGAATCCCTCACTATACCTGCGAAGCTCTCGAGAATATAGAAGGCTTGCGCCACGGGTTTTCCACGCGCCACGGAGGAGCTGGCTCCACAGCCGAGTCCTCTTTTGATCTCGGACATGCCCCCTGGGACGCTTCCGAAATAACTCGAGATAACCGCCGCCGATTCCTGTCGGCACTGCATCTCGAGGATATGAACCTGGCCACGCTTAATCAGATCCACTCCGACAGATTCATCATCATAAGGGAAAATTGTGGCCAGGGGAATCTTTTGGAGGGAGATGCTCTTGTTACACGGATGAAGGGAGTCGCATTGGCAGTTCTGGTGGCCGATTGCCTGCCGGTTCTTGTGGCGGATCCGGTGACCAGGGTAATCGCGGCGATTCATGCCGGCTGGAAGGGCATACTGGCGCGCATTGTCGAAAAGACAATCGCGGGAATGCGGCATTCTTTTGGAGTTGCGGCATCTGATCTTATCGTCGCCATTGGGCCCGGAATACGTTCATGCTGCTTTGAAGTGGACCGCGCAGTTGTGGACCTTTTCGAGAAAACCTGCTGCACGGAATCCATGGCGAAGCCGCATCCGGATCATGATGGAAAGTGGCTTCTGGACCTGCGCGCAGCTTTGGATGTTCAGTTTTCCGGCAGCGGTATCAACCAGAAGAACATTTTTGACGTGGACGCCTGCACCTGCTGCAACACGCGGGAATTCTTTTCCTATCGTGGCGAGGGGGCTCGCGCCGGACGCATGATGGCGGTCATTGCCCTGGATTCTTGATTTCTTGACCGGCAAGCAAGCCGCATGCTGCAGAAATATCTGTGCCCCGCGCCCTGCGAATGTTTGCGGTTATATAGTGATCGACCAGTATCTTCTGAAATGCGAGGATCCGATCTTCGGCTGGAGATTTGAATGGGATCCGCGCGTCTTCGTTTAAAGGGATCAGGTTTACTTTTTGCTTGAGTCCGGCCAGCAATTTAACAAGTCGGCGCGCATCTTCCGGCGCATCGTTGATTCCGGCAATCAATACATATTCAAAAGTAATGCGCTGACGTTTTTCCAAAGGGAAAGAACGGCACGCTTCGAGCAATTCTGCAATTTTCCATTTGCGGTTTATCGAAATAAGCTGATCTCGCTGTTTGTTTGTGGTCGCATTCAGAGATATCGCCAGATTGGGAATTACTGGCTCTGAGGCAAGCTTGAGAATCCCCGGCACCACCCCGGAGGTGGAAAGTGTGATGCGGCGCGGCGAAAGCGCCAAAGCCCTCGCATCCGTCATCAGACGGATCGACTTCATCACATTGTCATAGTTAAAGAGAGGTTCTCCCATGCCCATGATGACGATGTTCAGACGCTTCGACGGCGTCTCCCTGTCTGCCAAAAGTGCAAGGATCTGTCCGACGATTTCACCCGTCGTAAGATCGCGCCGCATTGGCAGCTTTCCCGTCAAACAATACAGGCAGCCCACCGCGCAACCTACCTGAGTGGATATGCAGAATGTATCCCGGCTATCCTCCGGAATGGAAACGGATTCGATCCATTGTTGTGGTCCGACCCCAAAAAGATAGCGCCGGGTTCCATCTTCGGATTGAAACACCCGCTGTATGAGCGGGTATTGAATTTCATATTTTTCGCGCAAGCGTTCACGCAGAGATTTGGCAAGGTCTGTAAAGTGGTCCCAGGAAAGGGTGCGACGGCGATAAATTCCGGAGCAAATCTGACGGGCGCGAAAAGCAGCCTCTCCCATCCGGACAACAATATCCTGGATTTCCTCGGGGCATAATCCTACAAGGTTGATTTTGGTCTCGGCTTGCACGATGGCGCCCTCTCTCCTTCACGACAACAATACCATTCAATTAATGATATACTACGGACGATTTTTCAAACTGGCGGAGATCCTGGCGTGGGTTGAAAACGCGAAAGCGCGTCGAATTCAGGATCTGGCAATGCTCCTGAAGCGGAAGGTTCTTGCGGGCCGCTCTCTGGGGTCGGGACGGCCAGGATTTGCTTTTTTTCGAAGTAAAACTCAAACGGCTGAAACAGGGCCTGCGGCTTGCAAAACTGATGGCGCTTAGTTTTATTCTGCTGGGAAGCGGAAGCTCCGGTAACTCCACGCTGATAAGCGACGGTGACACCCATATTCTGGTGGATATAGGGTTGAGTGGACGAGAAACAACCCGCCGCCTGCGAGAATGCAGGATCGAACCGGGCGACATCTCTGCCATTGTCATTTCGCACGAGCACGGGGATCATTGCCGCGGCGTGGTTCCCTTTGCCAAAAACCTGGACATTCCGATTTTTATAACCCCGGAAGCTTTGAACGCTTCCGGGATGTCTTTGGAGGCACGCAAAGTCAGGCCGATTCAATCCGGAGTTGGCTTTGACGTGTGCGGCTTCCTGTTTACTCCCTTTCCCGTGCCTCATGATGCGGCGGAGCCTCTGGGTTTTGCTGTTGAGAGAAGCGGCGTAAAGATAGCTGTCGTCATGGATTTGGGTTACATTTCGAATCTTGTTGTCGAGCGCCTGAGGGATTGCGATGGAGTAATCCTCGAGTCTAATCACGACGTAAACATGCTTAAAGCAGGTCCTTATCCGTGGGCTTTAAAGCAAAGGGTGATGGGTCGGCGCGGACATTTATCTAATGATGCTGTCGCAGAATTCCTGGCTGGAGAGAGCTTCGACGGAAAAGCGCGTCTGTTGATGCTGGCTCACTTGAGCAAAAAGAACAACCTTCCCGAAATCGCTCTCTTATCTGCCCAAAGGGCATTGGAAGAACGATCGTCTTTTTCCAGCAACCAGACAACACTTAAATTGGCGGACCCGGATAGAATCAGTCAGATCTATTCTTTCTAAGAGAAAGAGCACCATTTTCTTCACAGACATCAACCTTCAATGAATTGATGACTGGGTTCGCACAAATCTTTTTTGCTTGGAGATTTCAACCCTATGATTGATCGATATCTTCCAGCCGATTTTGCAGCAATATGGTCGGATGAAAGCCAATTCCGTGCGTGGTTGCGGGTAGAAATTGAGGTGTGCCGGGCACTTGCGGAAAAAGGGTGGATACCTGCCGATGCCTTCAAAATCATTGAGGAGAAGGCGAATTTTTCGCTGGACCGAATCAGGGAAATCGAAAAAGTCACCCAACACGACCTGATTGCCTTCACTACAAGTGTGGCGGAGTTTGTGGGACCCGAGTCACGCTATGTGCATTGGGGACTGACCTCCACCGATGTGGTTGACACGGCACGTGCCCTGCAAATTCATGCAGCCAGCAAATCCATTCTGACCGCGATGGATGAATTTGCCGAGACCATCAGTGAGCGGGCGCATGAACACCGCCGGACTCTGATAATCGGGCGAACGCACGGCGTCCATGCTGAAGTCACTACCTTTGGCTTGAAACTTGCGGTCTGGTATGACGAAATGCGCCGCAACAAGGAGCGAATGCAGCGCGCCGCGGAAGTTTTGCATGTCGGAAAAATATCGGGAGCCGTGGGAACGTTTGCGCATCTGGATCTCGACGTTGAAGCTCGAGTCTGTGAGCGCTTGGGGTTAAAGGCGGCCAGGATATCGACGCAGACTCTGCAGAGGGATCGCCATGCGGAATATCTTTGCACGTTGGCCATTATTGGTTCTTCCCTCGACAAGTTTGCCACTGAAATTCGCCATTTGCAGCGGACGGAAGTAAGAGAGGTTGAGGAGCCCTTTGCGAAAGGCCAGAAGGGATCCTCCGCCATGCCTCATAAAAGGAATCCCGTCAAATGCGAGCAGATTTCCGGACTGTCGCGCCTGCTGCGTGGCTATACCGTCACGGCGTTTGAGAATATAACCTTGTGGCATGAGAGGGATATCTCACATTCGTCGGCAGAGCGCGTGATCTTTGCAGATGCCACATCACTTTTGTGTTACATGTTGCGCGCCATGACCCGGATTATGAAAGGTCTCCTGGTTTACCCGGAAAGGATGCTAAAGAATATGGAGATTACGCGGGGATTGGCTTATTCCGGCCAACTCCTGCTGGATCTTACACGCAAAGGCATTTTGCGCGAGGAAGCTTATGCCTGGGTTCAGCGTTGCGCTATGAAGGTGTGGAGTGAGGATAGGGACTTCCTTGAGATCCTGCAGACAGACCCAGATATCACGAGGGTCCTTTCGGCCGATGAAATTCGTGCAACGGTAAACCCGGAACTTCAGTTGCGAAATGTGGATGCCATATTCGGACGAGTCTTCGGTGATTCAAATTAGTTAGCGTAAGCGAATTGCCGCTCTGCCCGTTTTTGCCGGGCAGCACCTGCTGAATAGCAGGCTCGCCGGGTGCGTTGCAAGTGAATGCAAATACAGTGCTTGCTTTTTGCACGAGCAATTTCTATCATAGTTGTTTTTCATTGCAGCCGGAGACGTACGTATTATGAGTAAAACGTTCCAACCGAATAACAGTAAGCGGAAGAAAACACACGGCTTCAAGGCAAGAATGGCTACCAAAGGCGGCCGGTTGGTCTTGAAAAGGCGCCGGGCCAAAGGACGAAAAAGGCTGACGGTGAGTGGCTAACGCATCCCGAGAGCAGTTTCCCCGAGAGCATCGGATAGCAGGAAGCCGAGAGTTTCGGGCCATCTATGACGCTGGTCTGAAGGTCAACTCGGCGAGTTTTGTGCTTTTTGGCAGAGCGAACAAACTAGAACACCATCGTCTGGGGTTGACAGTTTCGCGCAAGATTGGTGGCTCAGTAATTAGAAATCGAGTCAAGCGTCTTTTTCGGGAGGTTTTTCGCAAATCTTCTGAAGAAATACCTCACCATTTCGATCTTATCGTGAATGCGAAGCGAAATTGTATCAATGTCGCTTTTGAGAGGCTGCGCAGCGAGTTCATATCGGCTGCGCGTAAGCTCTGTCAGTAAATCATGAAGCCGGAAAGGTGAAGGCTCGGACTATAATGGGCCTGACAATTAAGCATGAAGGCCGCTATTCTTTGGCTTTTGCGGGGATATAAGCGATTTATTTCTCCCTGCCTTCCAAATTTGTGCCGTTTTGAGCCGACGTGTTCGGTGTATGTTTATCAAGCCATTGAGAGAAAAGGAGTTCTGAGAGGAGCTATCCTGGGTATCAAGCGCCTTTTGAGGTGCCATCCCTTCTGTGCCAGCGGTTTCGACCCTGTGCCCTAACGTGTTATAATCCAAGCCTCCTCTGTAATAAACATGGAAAAACGTTCCCTCATTGCCATCGCACTTTCGGTTCTGATTCTGTTCGCTTTCAGATACTATCAGGATCGGCGCGCAACTGAACTTGCAAAATTGCGCCCTCCCGCACAGCAGTCTCAGGCGACGCCCACCCCTGCAACTCCGGAAAGCAAGGTTCCCCCGACAACGGAACAACCACCTGTTGAGACAGCCGAAATAGCAGCTGCACAGCCTGGGGATACCAATGCGTCAGCATTGCAAGTTGTCGTTGAAGGAGCGATGTACCGGGCGGTTCTTGACAATCGCGGGGCCGTGCTTACTAGCTGGCAGCTTAAGGACTACAAATCGACTCGCGGCCAAGCATTCGAAATGATTGCCTCGACGCATGATGCGGAATCGCGTCCGTTTTTAGGTTCACTGCTGATCGATGATCCCCAACTGACCGCGCTGGCGAACGGAGAGTTTTATGCGGTTAGCGCGGAAAATACCTCCGATTTCGGCAAAGCGCTGGCGCCGCCTGCCACTGTTGAAATGCATTTCAGGCGTGGCAATCTCGCTATCGAAAAACGCTATCAGTTCGGCAAAGACAACTACACTCTCGATTATTCAGTTTCCGTTCTCCAGGACGGCAAGCCGCTAAACGGGCGTGTCCTGCTTGGGCAGGATATTGGGCCTGAGCAGGAGCACTTTCTCAATAGATCAATCCAGATCCAGGCTGTCTCGCTTCGCGGTGGCAAAGTCCGCAGGGATAATCCTCCCAAAGAAGAGCAGGGAGTACAGAAGGTGGAGGGGGATATCCGCTGGGTGGGGCTGGATATGCAATATTTTTCCATAATCGCCATCCCGAGCCAGCCGCTTACATCTTTTGACCTGCAGAAGCGGGCGGTAAAGGCAATCGGTTTGGACGGCAAGGAGGTTGCCCGTAACCTGCTTCGTCTCACGATACCTGAGAACGGATCAGCGCAATATTTCATTTATCTGGGGCCCAAAAACCCGACAATCCTGAAATCAGTAAAGGGCACGGACCTTTCAGGCGTGATTGATTACGGCATGTTTTCTTTCCTGGTCTTGCCGCTGTTGATAGCGCTGAAGTGGATTCATCTGCACATCATTCAAAACTATGGCGCTGCAATAGTCGTTTTGACGTTTTTGCTGACACTTCTGCTTTTCCCCTTCCGGCTGAAGCAAATGCTTTCAATGAAGAAAATGGCTGTCGTGCAGCCAAAAATAAAGGAGATCCAGGAAAAATATAAGCGCCTTAAGAAAACAGATCCGCGCCGGGCTGAAATGAATAAGGAGGTGATGGCGACCTATAAGGAACACAATGTGAATCCTTTAGGGGGATGTCTGCCTTTGCTGCTGCAGATGCCTTTGCTTTTTGCATTTTATGCGCTGCTCGCATACTCCATTGAATTGCGCCAGGCTCCTTTTTATGGCTGGATTCATGATTTGTCCGTTAAGGATCCCTACTACATTCTGCCAATCCTTATGGGCATAACCATGTTCATTTCACAAAAGATGACGCCCATGGCACCGGGAGCCGATCCAACTCAGGCAAAGATGATGATGGTGATGCCCGTAGTTCTAACATTCCTCTTTTTTAGTTACTCCAGCGGCCTGAATCTGTACTTCCTGTGCAGTAACGTCTTCCAGGTTGGATTTCAGAAGATCGCTGAAAGGTGGATAGGTGACGGACGAACGGCAAAGTGACTGGATCCCCGATGAAGGATCCGAATTCAATTGGACTGAACCGGTGGCAAAGTTCTGCCGCGAAGTAATCTCCGGAATGAAGGTGGATTTGCAGGTGTCGGCGAAAAAGGTTGAAGATAGTGTGGTCGCCAATCTCACAGGTCCGGATCGGTCACTGCTCCTCTCAAACTCAGCGGTTTTATTGAACAGCCTCGAGTACATTGCCAATAAGGTATTTCGCACCGGCAAGGATGGAGAACTCGCTTCAATAGTGATGGACTCAGATGATTACCGGCAGCACCGCGAATCAGAACTTCGCTTGCTCGCCAAAATGGCAGCAGATCGTGTTAAGTCCCAGAAAAGGCCTTTGACATTGCAGCCGATGGTCCCCAAGGAAAGAAGGTTGATCCACCTGGCACTGGCCGAAATCGAAGGCGTTCGCTCCGAAAGCGAAGGCGCGGGCGACAATCGCAGCATTACCATTTACCCCCTATAAGTCCCTCTGCAAAATTTCTCATTATTTGAACACAGCACTCCGTTAATCTTCAAGATGCGTGGGCAATGCCGGAGCGAGTTGATGTAAGATTAGGCTCTGAACAAAATACTATGGATAATTTGCTCGATACAATCTGTGCGCGATCCACTGCGCCGGGACGCGCTGGGATCGCTTTGGTACGCGTTAGCGGGCCGGCGAGTTTCATGATTTTAGAAAAAGTGTTTATTCCTGAAAAGGGAGAACACCCTCTTGCCCCAAGACATGCAACCTTGGGAACAATACTGGACCTTATCAGCGGCTCCGAATTAGATCAGGGGCTTGTCACCTGCTTTCCCTCACCCAACTCCTATACAGGCGAAGATGTTGCCGAGATTTCACTTCATGGAAGCCCGGTGCTCGTTGCCGCCCTGTTGGAGGGACTGTGTTGCAGCGGCGCGCGTCTGGCGGAGCCTGGAGAATTTACGTTGCGAGGCTTTTTGCGCGGCCGAATGGATTTGACGCAGGCTGAGGCCGTGCGCGATGTCATAAATGCGAGCACCCTGTTTCAGGCACAGGTAGCTGCAAGGCAGCGTGCAGGCGGATTGGCTCTGAGACTAGGGGAGGTAAAGAGGTCCCTGATCGATGTTATTGTGCAGCTCGAGTCAGCCGTGGAGTTTGTTGAAGATGACCTCCCTCTGGAATCGCGAGAAACGCTTGCAGTTCGCCTGGCAGGCATTCAAGGAACGTTGCGGACCTGGCTCGATTCATTCAGGCGCGGGCATGTCATTCATGACGGATTCAGCATGGCTATTATCGGGCGCCCGAATGTGGGCAAGAGCAGCCTGTTTAATGCGCTTCTCGCCCAGGAGCGTTCGATTGTGACAGAAATTCCGGGAACCACGCGGGATCTGGTTTCTGAGGTAACCAACCTCGATGGGATACCGGTTCGGCTTCTGGATACGGCCGGGATTCAGAAATCCAGCGATCCTGTGGAACAGTTGGGCGTAGACCGCAGCTATGGCGCTATGGCTGATGCCGATGCTATTTTGCTGGTTGTGGACATCAGCCAAGGCGCAACCCCGGAAGACGAGCACCTGAGGGAAAGCCTTGGCGAGCTTTCGTGCATGGTCGTGATGAACAAGGCAGACCTATCCTGTGTGTGGACACCGGAACAGAAAGCGATGTATGTCGGAGAGCGGCCCTGTGTCGAAGTGTCCGCAAAAACCGGCTTCGGAATACAGGAACTGCGGTCCGCAATCATGAAGCATCTTTTTGGAGAACCGGGTCTGGAGCGAGACGGCGTGCTGGTTACGAACTTGCGTCATCACCAATGTATACAAGCTGCGGAGAAACGGCTTGAAAACGCCGTTGTGGCCTTGCGCGGGGGAGTATCGGAAGAATTTGCGCTTTTCGATCTTAACGGCGTGCTGAAGAATCTGGGTGCAATAACCGGAGAGGTTGACGTAGAGGACATCTTGCAGGAGATTTTTTCCCGCTTTTGCATCGGCAAGTAGACTGGCGTGGTGTAAATCGATTGTTTTAACGGGAGCAGGTTCAGTGGGCTCTTTTTGTGAGCATTTTGATGTGGTCGTTGTCGGGGGCGGTCACGCCGGATGTGAGGCAGCCATGGCTGCGGCCAAAATGGGAGCGGCCACTGCTCTTTTTACGGTTAACCTGGATTTAATGGCGCAAATGTCCTGCAACCCTGCAATAGGTGGCATAGCCAAGGGACACCTCGTCCGCGAAATCGATGCGCTGGGCGGAATCATGGGTCAGGTAGCCGACCGCACGGGCATCCAGTTCCGCCTGTTGAATGCCAGCCGAGGTCCGGCCGTGCAAGCCCCGCGCTGCCAATCTGATAAGTCTAAGTATCGCAATGAGATGCGTAGAATATTGGAGGGGCAAGAAAACCTGTTTCTGAGGCAATCCGAGGTCGTTGGATTAGTTTTGGAAGATGGGCGCGTGATAGGAATCGATGTTTTGGACGGCAGGCGGATTGGCGCTAATTCTGTTGTGATGACTACAGGCACTTTTCTTAATGGCCTTATTCACATTGGCGACCTGAGATTTCCGGCGGGAAGAATGGGAGAAGCGCCGGCTCTCAGGCTTGCGGAGAATATACGGGAAATCGGCTTCCACGTAGGACGGCTCAAAACGGGTACGCCTCCCCGACTGGATGGCAGAACGATTGATTATTCAAGGTTTGAGGAGCAAAAAGGGGATGTCGAGCCATGCTTCTTTTCATTTGATTCCAAGTCGACAAAGCTGTCTCAGGTATCATGCTATGTAGGTTACACTAATGATCGCGTTCACTCCATATTGAAAGTAAATCTAACAAAATCAGCACTTTACGGCGGCAAGATTCAAGGAATCGGCCCCAGGTATTGCCCCAGTATTGAAGACAAAATAGTTAAATTTGCCGACAAGGAACGGCACCAAATCTTCTTGGAGCCTGAAGGTCTGGACACTCATGAAGTTTATCTCAACGGCGTGTCAACCAGCATGCCTGCTGACGTGCAGTCTGAGGTTGTACACTCCATCCACGGTCTTGAAAATGCCAAAATAATTCGCCCGGGTTATGCGATCGAATATGATTTTGTGAATCCGACCGAGCTGCAAGCCACTTTGGAAACAAAGCGGATACAGGGGTTATTTCATGCGGGACAAATAAACGGAACGACCGGTTACGAAGAGGCGGCTGCGCAAGGGATTGTGGCAGGGATAAATGCTGCGCTGAGAGCACAAAGCAAGGACGGTATAATATTTCCCAGGAGTGAGAGTTATATCGGAATCCTTGTCAACGACCTGGTCACCAGAGGAGTGGATGAACCCTATCGCATGTTTACTTCGCGTTCGGAATTTCGCCTGCTATTACGCATAGATAACGCTGATTACAGGCTCAGCCCACTTGGACATGAATTGGGGCTTCTTCCGGATGAGGCGCATGCAAGATTCAAGGAAAAGTATGATGCCATTGAGCAGATGCGCCTAGTATTGCGGGAAAGGCGATGGAAGCCTGAAGATTTTCCGGAATTGGCATCAAGCACAAGACAGGATTTGACAACTGCCAGAGGCGCAACTCTGGAACAGATTCTGCGGCGCCCCGATGTCTCGCTCAATGATCTGGCTCCGATACTGAAACCATTGAATTGCTGGCCCTCCTCCGAAGTGCGCCATTCGGTCGAAATTGAAATAAAATGCGAGGGCTACATACTACAGCAGCAGCGAGATGCGGAAAAAATGAGAAAATTCGGTGCCCGCGGCATTCCAACAGATTTCGATTACTCAAAAATTGATGGCTTAAGCAGGGAAATCCGCGAAAAATTGAATCGAATACGTCCATTCGATTTGGCCACGGCGGGCCGGATCCCCGGCGTTACACCGGCGGCGATATCAATACTCAATATTCACTTGGAACTAGCCCATAACAGACGCAAGAAGGCTATGTAAGTGGACCCAATCGGCCAATCCAGGACATCTCTCAGTAAACTATTGCAGAAATGGGAAATTCCACTGGATTCCCATCCGGCAGAATGCATGATGCAATATCTTGTTCTTTTGGAAAAATGGAATTCCAAGGTCAACTTGACGGCATCCTCTGATTGGGAAGCGGTCAGCTTCCTGTTTGAAGAAGCGATATGGGCTAGTAAATTCTACGGGAAAAACATTTCCAGGCATTTGGATATCGGGAGTGGAGCAGGCTTTCCCGCCATTATTTTGAAGATTCTCAACCCATCCGTGACTCTCGAAATGGTGGAAAGTCGTGAAAAGCGCGCTGCTTTCCTGGAGACTGTCTTGATGGAACTCGGCCTCAAGAAAGCCAGAGTATCAATTTGCCGGATTGAGGAGTATTTGCGGAATTGCGAAAAGGGATCCCTGGATTATGTCTCCTGGAAGGGAATCAAATTAAGCAGCGAGTGCATACGGCTTTTGGGCGGTGTTTGCGATGCTCGTTCGCAGTTGTGGATGTTTCACGGAAATGCTCTCGCAGTTGCGAATCCCGATGACCTGGAACAGTTTTTTGAAATGCGGCAGCGCGAGCGATTCCCTGGGAAGTTTTCATGGTTTCTTTCTGTGTTTCACGTGAAACAGGCGCGTGACTTTGCCAGTAGCCCAACATTTTAATCCGCATTTTATCTCGAATTTCACTGTTTCACGTGAAACAACAACATCTCTGGGCATTTCTTTTGCAGAAACTCCATTTTTTGCTTTGAGAGCATCGGCATAATTGTGATATTCTCTCCGTAACGAAATCCTGGGAGCAGCATGGGAAAAGTAATAGCCATTACTAATCAGAAAGGTGGCGTTGGGAAAACTACGACCGCTATCAATTTGGGCGCCGCCTTGGCTATGGCAGATATGAGGGTTCTGATTGTTGATACTGATGCCCAAGCGAATTGCACGAGCGGCTTGGGTATTGCCAAGGGCTCAGTCAAGCATAGCGTCTACCATTCCATGATCCTCAGTCAACCTCTAGCTGGAGTTATCCTCGCAACGGAACTGGACAATCTAAAGCTGGCACCGGCCGACAAGAGCCTTACGGGTGCTGCGATTGAAATGATTGACCTTCCGGAGCGGGAATTTATCTTAAAACATCTCCTTAAACCTGTATTAAAAGACTTTGATTATGTACTGATCGACAGCCCTCCATCCCTCAACTTATTGACTCTAAACGGTTTGGTTGCTGCTGATTCTGTTCTTGTACCTATCCAGTGCGAGTATTTTGCCCTTGAAGGTGTCACGGACTTGTTTGACACCCTCAACCGGGTGCGGAGCAACCTCAATCCTTCACTAGCGCTCCAGGGAATTCTCCTCACAATGTACGATGAGCGGACGAATTTAAGTTCGCAGGTGCGGGAAGATCTGAAAAATTTCTTTTCCGATGATCTCTTGGAAACAATCATCCCGCGAAATGTCCGTCTGGCGGAAGCTCCCAGTTTTGGTAAACCCATTTTTCTCTATGATATACGGTCGAAGGGCGCAGAAAGCTATATTCGTTTAGCCAAGGAAATTCTGAATCATGACAAAAAAGGTGCTAGGTAGAGGATTAGGAGTACTCATCCCTGAGTCCGAAAGGACAGAGGCGCCGGCGAATGAGATTGACATCGATCGCATCTCGCCTAATCCAGACCAGCCGAGGATCAAGCTTGATGAACAACGCTTGAACGAGCTTGTGGCTTCGATCCATCAGAATGGGGTATTGCAGCCTATCCTGGTCCGGCCTCTGGGAGATGACTACCAACTCGTGGCTGGAGAGCGAAGATTATCGGCAGCTCAACGCGCCGGACTTCTGAAAATCCCCGCCATTGTGCGCGATATACCCGATGAACGCCTTCTGGAACTGGCTCTGATTGAAAATATCCAGCGGGATGACCTGAATCCGATTGAAGAAGCCCAAGCATACCAGAACATGGTGCAAAACTTGAATCTCTCTCAGGAAGACCTTGCCCAACGCCTGAGTAAAGAGCGCAGTACCTTGGCGAATTCCCTCCGGCTGCTTAAACTCCCTCCAGCAGTCAAACTCCTTGTAGCGGAAGGGAAACTGTCTCCGGGACATGCGCGTGCGTTGCTTGCGTCCGGCGTGGGTGATGCCGAAATGACCAAGGCCGCAAATCTTATTTGTGAGAAAGGTTGGTCCGTCAGGGATACGGAAAAGTGGGCTAAAAAGAGGGCAAAGCCAGCGTCCGCGCCGAGACTTCCAGATCCTAACGAATCTGCAGCTCTGGATCGCCTCCGCCTGCTGTTCGGAACCAAAGTGGAAATGGACAAAGGGGCCAAAGGATCCGGGCATATTCGAATCTATTTTCACAATCACGAAGATCTTATTCGAATCTACAGCCTTTTAACCGACAAACGCCAATAGAACGGAGCAAAATTATGAAATTCAAAAAGGAAGAACAGGATGAAATGACAAGTCTCTTGGGTGAAGGCGTGGAATTTGTCGGGGACTTATCCTTTAACTTTGGGCTCCGCATAGATGGAGTCGTTAAAGGCAAGGTCCACTCGGAATCCATGTTGATCATCGGGCCAAAAGGTAGAGTGGAAGCAGAGGTCTCAATTAAGAAAATCTCAATCAACGGTGAATTTCGCGGTGTCATTAATGCTTCGGATCGGGTCGAAATTCACAAGGATGGGAAAGTGTACGGCGATATCTATACTCCTTGCCTGATTATTGAAGCTGGAGCACTTTTTGAAGGCAAATGCAACATGAGTGAGAAGAAAGTGACCGAGGAAAGCCAAACCATTGGCTGAAAGGGTTCCGTGCAAGTGTGCTGAGTCATTAATTGCCTCTCGGCAATGCTGGATTGAGTATATGAAATTACAGGGGATTTTAAATTTGATCGCAATAGCCAATTAACGACTTAGTACACCAGGAGTTAGCAGACAAATCGAAAGCAGATCCAAGGCATTCAGATATTCTGCGAAGCGTTTGCGGGGGATTAGGGTTCTGAAGACAACCGTCAACTAGATATGCTTTTCCGAATCGTATGCTATCTTCAATGATTTCAAGAACTTAGCGTCATCTGAAGTGATGCGGAGGCGGACCGGTTCTTCTGATTTGATAGAAGTGGAAATAGTCTCTAAATCTTCTTTGTCCTTGCGATTGACCCCTATTCTTGCCTCGATGGTAAGATTCACCTCATAGCCGGCATCCCGGATGTTTTGAATGACTTCATTGATTCTCTGAGATTCCGCTAGTGTCTCATTGATGGAATCGCCCAGGATTTTCATGAGGTGCTTTATTTCTGCATCAGGCATTTTGCTCTCCTGCCACTGACTTCGTGGCGGTGAATTTCCGGCAGGAATCGAGCAATGAACTCATTGCACGTCAGTACAATGTTAGGGAACTTGCGAATGTCTGTCAAGTTTGGCAGATACATGAAACTTTTCTTCTCAATTTCTCGTAGTAAACTAGAGTTTTTTAATTGGAGGTTTATTTAAATGACAAAATCCAGAAAGATATGGATCGCTTGTGGAGCTGCCATCATACTTGGGGCCGTTGTCTATTACAGCATTAACGCCACTCGCAAGGAGGAGACTGTTGTTCAGAGCGTCAAGGCCCAAAAAAAAGATGAATTAAAAGCTACCGTGTCCGCCAGTGGCCAAATCCGGGCCAAGAAATTTGTTGACCTGCAATCTGAAATTGCCGCAGTAATAACGGGCCTGCCCGTTCATGAGGGTGACATCGTGAAAAAGGGCGAGGTCCTGCTGCAGATTGACCCGATACAGACAGAAGCAAACACTTATTCAGCGCGCGCGAATTATGAGGCGGCGACATCCGAAGTGCGCTCGCAGGAATTTCAGATTATGAATGCGGAAACAAGTCTTGCGCGGGATGAAGCGAACCTGCGCGCCTCGCGAGCTCAGCTGGAACAGGCAAAGAACACGCTTGCCAAGACTCAGAACAGTTTTAAGCGCAAACAACAGATGCATGAAGAGGGACTGATCTCTCGCGAGGAATACGAGGCGGCGCAGAATGATCTAAAATCGATGGAATCGCAGCTGAAGGTTGCGGAGGAA
>Ga0208980_10000370_pt1 | contig 24808 bp, 28 predicted proteins | sample WetSurMetagenome_3_FD_187993 | JGI IMG/M metagenome (GOLD analysis project Ga0208980, IMG submission 187993) | Wetland microbial communities from Twitchell Island in the Sacramento Delta, sample from surface sediment Aug2011 Site A1 Bulk (version 2) | ecosystem: Environmental > Aquatic > Marine... | reverse complement strand
TTCCCGTATGAAACAGATGAGGATTACGGCAATCGCACTTATCACGATTGTCCTCTTAATGCTCGCAGCCGGCTGCACCCAGACCCCGGGTACAAAGAACCCTTCAAATGCGACTCCGATCAAAGAGATTCGCATCGGCTATCAGCCGAGCACCCACCAGATGGCAGAAATTACTGCCATGGAGAAAGGCTGGTGGCAGCAGGACCTTGCACCGCTTGGTGTCGTGAATGTTACCGATAAGGTCTTCCCGACCGGTGCTCCAGAAATGCAGGCCATGCTTGCGGGAGATATTGATGTGGCGTATGTAGGCGCAGCACCGGTTCTCAGCGCGGTAAGCACCGGACTCGATGCCAAGATCGTTGCCGGCGTAAATACCCAGGGTTCCGATCTCGTGGTCAGGAACGATCTTGATTACAAGGGCCCGCAGAGTCTCAAGGGCCTGACGATCGCGACCTTCCAGGCCGGGACGATCCAGGATACTGTCCTGCGCAACTGGCTTAAGCAGAATAATCTTACCCCGGATAAAGATGTCACCATAAAAGGAATGACTGGTGGTGATGCGGTCACCGCAATAACTGCCGGCAAGGTTGACGCCGTCTTCCTGCCGACCCCCTCACCCAGTGTTATTGTTAACCAAGGTAAGGGAAAGATTGTTGTTCAATCCGGTGAGATGTATCCCAATCATACCTGCTGCGTTCTCGTTGTCAGTGGCAAGCTCATAAGGGAACACCCTGACATCGTACGGCAGATCGTCAAGACAAATGACAAGGCCGTTTTATACAACGAACAGAATATGGACGAAGCAGCAGCAATCTTTGCAAACAAGACCGGTACGAAACTGGTTGATGTCAAGGCCTCACTGAACGAATGGGATGGAAGCTGGGCATCAGATCCGAATATCATTATCAGTCCTGTCCTTGACTATGCCAAAATTCAATACGACTCCGGAATCATCAAAAAACCTTTGACTCAAGATGACCTGTTTGACCTGAGCTTCTACCAGAAGAATTGACGTACTTTAAAAAACACCCATTACCAACCATTTTTTTTCTTTGAAGTTCTTAACTATACAAAGCACTGGGTGGTTCCTTGGGAGCGATAATGCGGATAGTGTACCTATGAGCACACAGATAATGAAGGATGGAAAAAACTGGTGGCTCGGTGCTCTCGCGATCATCCTTGCACTGATCATCTGGCAGATTATTGCTGCTTACATTATCCGTTACCCTTTTATCCTGCCCGCACCCACTGACGTTGCCGCTGCATTCGTTACCCTCGTCCAGCATGGAACACTATGGCTTGACCTTCAGGCAAGTCTTGTCCATTTCGCAATCGGCCTCGTTTTGGCGCTCATTATCGGCATCCCCCTGGGGATTGCGATGGGCTGGAACCGGAGGTTTGACGCATTTATCGACCCTCTCATTGAGCTGCTCCGTCCAATTCCGCCGCTTGCATGGATCCCGTTTGCAATTATATGGTTTGGTTTGACAGCATGGTCTGCCGGGTTTGTCATCTTCATTGGTGCCGTCTTTCCCATTGTCATTAACACTTATAGCGGGTTCCGCGGTGTGCCCCGGGTTTTCGTCGAGGCAGGAAAGATGCTGGGGTGCATCAGAAGCCGGGACCTTATCCGCTATATTGCGTTCCCGGCTGCACTCCCGTCCGTAGCAACAGGTATCCGGATTGGGACCGGTATCGGCTGGATGTGTCTTGTCGCTGCAGAGCTGTTCGGCGTTTCGAACTATGGCGTTGGCCAGAAACTCTGGTGGTACTACAATATCCATCAGATGGACAGCGTGGTGGTTTACATGATTATTCTCGGGCTCCTTGGGCTTTCCTTTGACATGATCTTCCGGTACTATATCGACAAGCATTTCCTGAAATGGCGCACCGGGGAGGTTGCATAGATGGGTAACCTTGAGATCCGTGATCTGAACCAGTCGTTTACCCGTGATGATGGGACGCAGCTCGTGGTCCTCGACCACCTGAACTTCGATGTCCGGGACAAGGAGTTTGTTTGTATCCTTGGATCATCGGGATGCGGAAAAACAACCCTTCTCAGGCTTATCGCCGGCCTTGATGAAGCCCGGGCAGGATCCATTATTCTCGATGGTGAAGAGATCCGGGGTCCGAACCCGAAAGTGGGTTTTGTATTCCAGGAATATTCCCTGTTTCCGTGGCGGAATGTCATTGACAACATCGCGTTCGGGCTTGAAATGAAAGGAATCACAAAAGAAGAACGGTACCGCAGTGCAGAACATTATCTGGGCCTCGTCAACCTCTCTCAGTTCAAAACCAGCTATCCATCTGAGCTATCCGGCGGGATGCGGCAACGTATAGCCGTTGCCCGGGCACTTGCCCTCGAGCCTGTGCTCCTCCTTATGGATGAACCATTCGGAGCACTTGATGCCCAGACAAGAAATATGCTCCAGAAGGAACTACTTGATATCTGGGACAAGACTAAAAAGACGATCATATTTATCACCCATAGTGTTGACGAAGCAGTGTTTCTTGCTGATCGGATTATTGTGCTCACACCACGACCAGGCCGCATCTGCCAGATTTTTCCCGTAGAGCTCAAACGCCCGCGTGACCGGACCAGTGTTGAGTTCGCACAGGTACGCCGCGAGGTACTCGATCTCATCGGGCAGCACTGTTCAATCCAGTAAGGTTTAATACGCCCCATCTCCATTTTATAAAAGCAGTTTGTGAAGCGTACCGGCACGAATATCTGGTTATATCTGCATATTAATGCCCGCTTTTAACAATATTTCACAGGAGTAGAACGCGATGGTTAGAAAACCGGCAAAGATGTACAGGAACATATCAAAGAAAGCCTATACGCGACGCGAATATATGGGTGGTGTTCCGGGGAGCAAGATTGTACAGTTTGAGATGGGCAACCTCTCTCAGGAATTCCCGACAGAAGTAGATCTGGTTGTTGAAGAGGCATGCCAGATCAGGCACAGCGCGCTAGAGGCTGCCCGTATTACGGTCAACCGCCGTTTAATGAAAGACGTCGGCAGGTCAAACTTCCACTTCAAGGTTCGCATCTTCCCGCACCACGTCCTGCGCGAGAACAAACAGGCAACCGGTGCCGGTGCCGACCGTGTTTCAGAGGGTATGCGTCTTGCTTTCGGCAAAGCAGTCGGTACCGCAGCACGCGTGGATGCAAACCAGAAGATCCTGACGGTCTACTCCACCCCGCAATACCTGGAAAAGATCAAGGACGCCCTGAACCATGGCGGGCACAAGCTCCCGACCCCCTCCCACCTGAAAGTGAGCACGATCAAGGTCAGTGGCAGAATTGTTGCAGCACCCAAACTTGTCGGTGAGAAGGTAGTTGAAGCACCCAAGGTTGAAGAGGCAGCAGCAGAACCTGCAGAGGCTCCGGCAAAGGGTGGCAAGGGAGCAGGCAAGGGTCCGGCAGTCGCACCGGCAAAGGGAGCAGCGGCACCGGCAAAGGGTGCGGAACCTGCCAAGGCTGAAGAGAAGAAGGGCCCGGCTCATGGTCCGTCTCATGGCAAGGGTGGCAAAGACAAGAAGTAATTTTTTCCTGTTTTCTTTTTTTTCAATACAGATTTTTTTAAGGGTCTTGTGACAGCGACAGATTTCTTTAAGAACATGAGCCCCTGGAAATAGAACGGGACGTGAAAAAACGTGCCGGCAAAACGAGTCTTTTCAAGGAATTTCTTTGAGTTTCTGAATGACTAACGCCTGGAGATCACGGGGCAGGGACAAACAACTGAGGATATCTGGCAGGACCTGTTTCATGGATTCTCTGCCTTTTGGAGTATTGACAAACTCACAGATCGCCCTCTTGCCCTCCGGTGATGAGAGATATTCCTGGACCATTTCCCTTCCCTGCGGTGTTGCAATGTATGCGGTGATCATTCCTTTCATGGGATCGATTGCCATATTATTGTCTCCCTGATTTCTTATTGGAGTTGACCGGGATGCAGGATAAAGGGAATGGAGGGAAAAGAATCAAGTCAAACAATCACTCCTTTACTAAAAGAAAACCCTGTTTGAGGAACAACAAAATCCTGCACCCACTCCTGCGCCGAAGGATCCAAGGCTCATTCCATTGGCAGAAATTATCAAAGATGGGATCTTGAAGAATCAGGAAAAAGATGTCGAAGCTCTCAGGATAGAACTAAAAAAGCCGTGTTCATATTTCCATCATAATTGTTGCAACGATTCTCATTATTATTCTCTCAATTGTTTATCTCACAGCCCTCGGAAAATTTGAGATCTCATCATTCGCCTTTCTGCTTGGTACACGTGTTGGTCCGCTGCTGACAATTATGGGCAAAATGTTTTCATCGAATGGGCAGTGAAAATCCCCCTTTCACGCCTATCATCCAACCATTCCCCCCTGAGGAACATTTTTGTTCCTTTCAGCGCCCGCAATAAATTGCTCCGTTTTTCAAAATAACCCTCAAGTACCCTTCGTTTTGCGGAAAATGCAAGTTATAATAAAAGACCTTACTCTATACCATCCCAGAGGATTATGTCAAAGGGTCCCGGCGACAACCAAGAACAGGAGAAAAATGAACTGAAGAGAACAAAAAGGAGATAAAAATGAAAGTACATTCTGAAAACAATGAAGAGAACAAGGAGCCATGCCCTGCCGAATCCGTCGATCAGGGGGCTGAACAGAATTCCCAAGACATAGGAAAGGAACCAAAAGCGAAAATCTCAAAAACCACCCCGCGTCTGGTTGAGCGGGCGACGGCCTTGAGAGGACATAGCATTGCACGCCCCAAAGAACCAACGAGCACAACCAGGCGCCAGACACAGCTGGATATCTATGGAAAAGATTCAGAGATACCGTACGTGAAATTCGAGAAAGCAGCCCGCGACCTTGTCTGCTCCCTCATGGAACGGCAGGACCGGATGAACGAGGAGATCTTCCTCAAAATCAATGATCTTGAATACCGGTTCGATGATATCAGAGAGGACCGGAGCGAAGAAACGGGGCTGAAATGACAAGGGGCAGGCGCCCGCTCAATGCGATGGATGAGGCGCTGGAGATTGGCTGCCGTCGCGGCAGCATTGAATCGGTATCCGGCAAGCGGGACAACGCATTTGATTTCATCATCATTGAGCCGGACCGGACTGTGTTTGTGAAAGTAAAACGCTCACAAACCTCGTTCACGTACCCGCTTGAGATCCTTCACAAGTACCAGCGCGAGGTTGCCAGCCTTCACCGCGTGGCCCTGACTCAGGTAACCGCCCGGGAGTTCTGGGTACGGCCTCCGGATGGAGTATGGCAGTTCTTCCTGATCAGGCACGATTCCATCCTGGAGATACGGGCTGATGGTATCTCCATCCCGCGGGAATCCCTTCCCGTGAGGACTATGGATATGTCCGGTACCACTCCCGATGGAACTGATTGCCCCGACTCTCCGACGGAGAGTGGGGTATAACCCCCTTTTTTGGCATCCCTTGGGAGTGTATCCCGGCAGGGTCAATCCGGGCACGCTAAGGGCTCAGTTACCCCGTCCCGGGGACTTTTCCGGTCATATATCTGCAAAAAAGGGTACATTTTTACACACTTTTTTAAAATACGTGTTTTCCTTTGGCTCTATGCCAAACGGGGCAATATTCTTCGAGCTGTAAAACGCTATTGTACGCTATTGGGAGGCAAAACTCAGGTTCAGTGGGGTCCGGTATGGGTCAAATGAAAAGAAGGGCTGTTTTAAGGGTACTTCGGATAGTGTGAACTGGTCTGAAACAGCAGCGGTTAATCCCTCGATCCAGCGATTCGGATTCTTTCTTCTCTTAATCCCTCCCGATCCCTATATTATCCCGCTCTTCTTTAGTGTACATGATGAAGACACCGGATAATAGCGCGATCCACTCCTCGCTCGCTGATGCCACCTTCCGTGCGTACCGCGAGGCCGTCATCCGTCTCCCGCTGGACGTAATGCGGGTAATCCGGAAAGCCGCTACTGCCGAGACAAACCCGGTAGCACGCGGGGAGTTTGCCAATATCCTGAAAAATATCGAAGAAGCTGAGCGGCTGGGCGTGCCGATGTGCCAGGATACCGGTGTCCCGGTTGTTTATCTTACGATTCCTCCCGATGTTTCCCTGACCGAAGATCTCTACGATTCAGTTGCACAGGGTATCCGGAAAGCAACCCGGGAAGTTCCGTTACGCCCGAATGTTGTGGACCCTCTCACCCGACACAATACCGGGGATAATACCGGCTTTGGGATGCCGGCTATCCATATAAAGCCCGGAAAGGTGTTTGCGGTGACGGTGCTCCCAAAAGGGGCCGGGGCGGAGAACGCTTCAAGGATTGCCATGCTCCTCCCTACTCACCAGTACGGGATCGAAGGGTTTGTTGTTGAAACCATGCTTCATGCGGAGGGAAAACCCTGTCCTCCCGTGATATTGGGCATCGGCATTGGAGGGACATTCGATGGCGCGGCAGCCCTGGCAAAAGAGGCACTCCTGCTCCCCGTCGATCAGATGGACGACTACGAACAGCAGATCTGCAATTCGGTTAACCGCCTTGGTATCGGGCCAATGGGACTGGGGGGCGATACAACCGTCCTCGCAGTGAAAGTAAAAACTGCTGCATGCCATACAGCTTCCCTGCCTGTTGCCGTGAATGTGCAGTGCTGGGCACACCGGCATGCAACGGTGGAAGTGAAGCGATGACCGGCACGGTTATTCAGTTGCATACTCCTCTGGGAGAAGAAGTTCTCAACCTTCATGCCGGCGACCATGTCGAGCTTTCCGGTATTGTCTATACCGCACGGGACGAAGCGCACATCCGGATGAAGAAAGAGGGCATCCCGTTTGATCCGAAGGGTGCGGTCATCTACCACTGCGGCCCGGTAGTACAGGACAACAGGATTATTGCTGCAGGTCCCACTACCTCTGCCCGGATGAACGATCTCTCCGGGTTCCTTATTGAGAAAGGCGTGCGGGCTCTCATCGGGAAAGGAGGTATGGGGGCTCGCGTGCGTGAACAGCTGAAAAACCGGGGCGTTTATCTGGCATTCACTGGTGGATGTGCGGCACTTGCCTCATCGCACATGACCGTAAAGGGGGTATTTTTCGACGATCTCGGTATGGCAGAAGCGGTATGGGTGATCGAACTTGACCACCTCCCGCTGGTGGTGGGTATCGATGCATACGGCAATGATCTTTTTGACAGGGTGATGCAGCGTGCGAAACAGGAATATACCCGGATCAGCAAAGAATGAAATCTTATATGACCGGGTATAAAGAATAGGTTTTTTTCAACCGGGCTGCAATAGTGTACGTTAGGACACTTCTCATGAAACTCGCCATTGACGAGACCCGGTGCAAGGGTTGCAATCTCTGTACGAAGGTTTGCCCGTATAAGATTTTTAAGGAAGGCAAAAAGCTCAACCGTAAGGGAATCGCCATCCCGGAACTTGATCGTCCCGAGCGTTGCGCCAACTGCCGTCTCCAGTACCTCTATGGGCGGCAGATCTGCGGTGTCTGCCAGCTCACCTGCCCTGACCAGGCAATTCACTGGATCGACGAAGAGCCGTATGAACCTCATAAGGTGGCGATTGAATATTGACGTCAAGACTTGAATTCTGGCAGGGAAACACTGCATGTGCTGAAGGAGCGCTTGCCGCTGGCTGTACCTTCTTTGGGGGATACCCGATCACCCCCTCGACCGAGGTCGCCGAGCATATGGCGGCTAAGCTCCCGAAGAAAGGCGGGGTGTTCATCCAGATGGAGGATGAGATTGCGGGTATTGCTTCTATTATTGGCGCATCCTGGACCGGCGCCCGTGCAATGACGGCAACGAGCGGCCCCGGCTTCTCGCTGATGATGGAGAACATCGGGTTTGCCGCGATGACCGAGACTCCGTGTGTGATCATCAATGTCCAGCGGGGCGGTCCCTCCACCGGCCAGCCTACGATGTCGGCACAGGGAGATATGATGCAGGCCCGGTTCGGCTCGCATGGCGATTATGCGATCATTGCCCTATGCCCGGCAACTGTCCAGGAAATGTATGAGCTGACGGTGAAGGCCTTCAATCTCGCGGACAAGTACCGTGTGCCGGTCTTTTTAATGGCCGATGAGACTATCGGGCACATGCGGGAAAAGATACTGATCCCTGACAAAGTCGAACAGATCGGGCGAAAGCCTCTCGCACCCGGGACACTGCCGTTCAAAGCGGATGCTGACCTCATACCGGGGTTCGGGCAGTTTGGCACGGGTCACCATATCCATGTCACCGGACTCACCCATGATGAACGGGGTTACCCGTGTGCAACCAATCCGAAACTGCATTTCGCACTTGTGCAGCGGCTTGTCGACAAGATCGAGAACGCCCGTGACGAGATGGCGGATTATGATATTATCAATCCCGGCGCTACAAAGGTGTTCATCGCCTACGGCGCCCCGGTCCGGACCGTCCAGCAGGTCATGCATGATAAAAAAGACCCGGATATCGGGTTCCTCCGTATCCGGACTGTCTGGCCGTTCCCGGAAAAGGCACTTGCCCGGTTCAGAAACGCCCGGGCTTTCTTTGTCCCGGAGATGAACCTGGGGCAGATCGCCCGCGAGATTGAACGCCACGTGAAGGTGCCGGTCATCAGCATCCCCAAGCTGGGTGGCGAACTCCACACACCCGCTGATCTTATTGCAGCGGTGGAGGCCCACCAATGAGCTTTGAGGACTGGTATCGGCAGGACCGGCTCCCCCATATCTACTGTGCCGGGTGCGGGAACGGGACGATCATCAACTGCACACTCGCCGCCATCGACCAGATGGGCTGGAAAAAGGAAGAGACGATCTTTGTCTCTGGTATCGGCTGTTCATCACGTGCCCCGGGTTACATCCTCACTGACTCACTCCATACCACGCACGGCCGGGCCATCGCTTTTGCTACGGGTGTCAAGATGGCAAACCCCAACCTCAATGTCGTGGTCTTTACCGGTGATGGAGATCTTGCGGCCATTGGCGGAAACCACTTCATTCATGCCTGCCGGCGGAACATCGACATTACCGTAGTCTGCATGAACAACCAGATCTATGGCATGACCGGTGGGCAGGGGAGCCCCACTACTCCTCTCGGATGCCTCTCGTCTACTACCCCGTTCGGGTGCACAGAATCACCCTTTGACCTGTGTGAGCTTGCAACGGCAGCGGGTGCCAACTATGTCTCCCGGTGGACATCGTACCATGTCAAGGAACTGGAAAAGGCAGTGAAGGCCGGTCTCGAGACACCCGGCTTTTCATTTATTGAAGCCCTTGTCCAGTGCCCGACTGCATTCGGGCGGCGCAATAAGTTCCGGCAGGTCGCGGATCATGTCGAATACTTAAAGTCGCACTCGCTCCTGAAAGCAAAACGCGACCGGATGCTTGAGAACCATGAGATGATCCCGGATGACATGTTTGTTGTGGGCGAACTCACCCGGAGAAACCGTCCGGCAATGGGGGTAAAACCATGAGGAACGAGATCCGGTTCTCGGGGTTCGGCGGGCAGGGGATCATCCTGTCTGCTGTCATCATCGGGCGGGCAGCGGTGATGTATAACAGCAAGTTTGCGGTCCAGACCCAGGTCTACGGGCCCGAAGCCCGGGGCGGGGCGTCCATGAGTGCGGTCATCATCGACGACGACCCGATCCTGTACCCCAAGGTATCTACCCCTGATATATACGTGATCATGTCACAGGAAGGGTTCGAGAAGTACGGTGCGGATGCACCGGAAAATGCAATCATGCTCATTGACTCCACACTCGTCCATTCCCGCCCCAGGTGCCGCTGCATCGAGATCCCGGCGACCCTTCAGGCAAAGCAGGTGCTTAAGAAAGATATCGTGGCAAACATCGTGATGCTCGGGGCACTCGTGGCCGTAACGCATGTGGTGACTGAAACGGCACTGGAAAAAGCAATCCTCGACTCCGTGCCAAAAGGCACCGAGGCACTGAACCAGAAGGCGATGAAAATGGGGTTTGAGCTTGCAGGAGCGTTACCCGGAGGGCAGAAGGCATGAAGTTACGCGAATACGAAGCAAAGAATGTGTTAAAAGAGGCCGGGATCCCCGTCCCGGCAGGATTTTTGATCAGGTCGGCAGAAGAACTCGCCCCGCATCTCGGTGTACTTGGCGATGCCTTTGTGCTCAAGGCGCAGGTGGATGTCGGCGGCAGGGGAAAGGCGGGCGGCATCCTGATGGCCGGCAAGGCAGACGGCACAAAGCTGGCAAAGGACCTCTTTGGCAGGCAGATCAAAGGCCTGCCTGTAAAGGAGATTCTTGCCGAGCAGCGGCTTGACATCCTGCATGAATATTATCTCTCTCTCACCATTGACCGCTCAAGCAAACAACCCCTCATCCTCTTTACTGAGGCAGGGGGGGTTGATATTGAAATCACAGCAAAAGAGCATCCTGAAGCGATCCGGAAAGCGATTGCCAACCCCCTCATGCGGGATATTCCTCCGTTCATGCTCCGTGAGTTGATCGGAACCGCTCCAAAGGAGATCGGGTCGATCATCAACAAACTATATCGTATCTTTCTCGAGAAAGACGCCCTTCTTGCCGAGATCAACCCGCTGGTTACTACCCCGCAGGGCGTGTATGCGGCCGATGCCAAACTTATTGTTGATGACAATGCCCTTGGTCGGCAGGGATTCACGGTCAACCGCGATCTCACCGAGCGGGAACGTGAGGCTGAAAAGCATGGTTTCTCCTATGTCGAGCTGAACGGCGCGATTGGCGTGATCGGTAATGGGGCAGGGCTCACGATGTCCACGCTCGATCTTATTGAGTTCTATGGTGGCAAAGCGGCAAACTTTCTTGATGTTGGCGGCGGTGCCGAAAGTGAGCGGGTGATGCACGCGGTCAGGCTGGTCGGCAGTGTGCCATCAGTAAAAGTTATTGTGGTAAACCTGCTGGGCGGTATCACGAAATGCGATGAGGTGGCAAAAGGAATTATTGCCGCAGAAATCCCCCAGAAAGTGATCGTCAGGCTCGCTGGCACCAATGAGGCGGAGGGCAGGGCGATGCTTGCGGAAAAAGGGTACGAGATGCTGGATACCATGGATCTTGTTGTGAAGAAAGCCGTGGAGGTGGCTGCATGATCTACGGTGATAAGAAGACCGGTATTCTTGTGCAGGGCGCCACGGGAAAACAGGGGGAGTTCCACATTGGCCTGATGAATGCCTATGCAAAGCAGGTTGGTGGAAGGGGTGTTGTGGCAGGAGTAACGCCGGGAAAAGGTGGTAAGGAGGTCCACGGAGTCCCGGTGTATAACACCGTTAAGGAAGCCATGCAGGACCATGATATCTCAGCCAGTGTCATTTTCGTTCCTGCTTCTGCTGCCGCTGACTCAATTATGGAGGAGGCAAACGCCGGTATCCAGACGATTGTGGCCATCACCGAGCACATCCCGGTCCATGATACAATGAAGGCGGTTGCCTATGCAAAAATGGAGGGTTGCTGCGTGATTGGTCCCAACTGCCCCGGGCTCCTCTCGCCCGGAGAAATAAAAATGGGGATCATGCCCGCCGGGCTTTTCTCCCATGGGAATGTTGGCGTTATCTCCCGGAGCGGGACGCTTACCTACGAAGTTGTGGATGAGCTCACCCGCTCCGGTATCGGGCAGAGTACGGTTGTCGGAATCGGTGGTGACCCGGTGATTGGTCAGACTTTTGTTGATGTGCTGGAACGATTTGCACAGGACCCACAGACAAAAGCTGTTGTTCTGATAGGGGAAGTCGGCGGCAACCTTGAAGAAGAAGGAGCAAAATCTACGGATCTTCCGATCGTGTCGTATATTGCCGGCATATCCGCGCCACCAGACAAACGTATGGGACACGCAGGTGCTATTGTCGAGGGAGGGGAGGGTGATGCCCGTTCGAAGATCGCCCGACTCAAAAAGATGGGCGTACCGGTTGCATCCCGCCCCTCGGAGATTCCGCAGATGGTACGGGATCTGTTTAAGGATCACTGCTGATACTATTGTCTCTCTTTTTTTTACGAAATCTGTGATTACCTTGTTATCTCTATCCCCACCTCATTTCGCCGCAGAAACCCGGGGGTCCACGGTGCATTATACCGCATCAGCACAGGCTGACCCCGGGTTGCGATACCTGATTTTTTCAGACCCTCCTGCAATCGTGATGTTATTTCATGAACGTCTTCGTGCCCGGCATACCCCTTGAACCGGATGACAGCAATCTCCCGTGGAGGAAGTGACGTTATTTTCACCCGGTGATCCAGAGGATCTGGCATCTCATCAATTTCTTTTCCCCCTGGCATCACAAACGACATTGACTGCTCATCGGAAAGAACCGGGGAAGTCATCGGGATCTGAGCTGAGGTTATAACCGGAGCAGTCATCGGAATTTGTCTCTTCGTAGTATTGTTCCCGGTGATGTAGGAAAAAAGCAGATTAAATCCGCTGTCATTCCCCTGGCTCTCAACAGTAGCAAGAACCATGTGAGGGTATTTCCGGAACTCGATCTCGCCGATCTGTCCGGTTATTTCGTACGCAACAGTTTCAGTCATAGAGATAACCTGTCTCCATCCGGTGGTTTACCTTTCGTGACTTTATGGATTTTTCGGTTATGGGGAAAATGAGGTGTGAACCCCAGGGAACCTCCAGCAACCAGATGCAATTCTGTGATACCTCGAATGAAATCCACAAAAAGATCCGCAGAGCGACTCTTTATCCTTTATGCGTGACAACCGATAGGAACAGCACATACAATGTCAGCACCACACTATTTCCCCCTGACTCCTGAAATGTTCGCCCTGGCCTGCGAAACGGTCAGCAGGCGTGTTTCACGACTGCCTTTTTTAAGAAGCGGCATTATGGTCACCGGTGAATTAATCGGCGTTGCTATGGAATGCCTGAATGCCGAATTCAATAAAACCCTTGTACTCCACACTCCGCCAGACCCGGTTGAAAAACCTCCTGATGGACTCGACCGTTGTATCGAAGCACGCCTGAAGCTCCCGGGAAAAACTGTTGTTCCGGTTATTGTCGATGTGTTATGCAGTGCAGGTATCGCAGAAACAACTGAAATCATGGACCGTGTTTCTCACCGGCCCCGGAAAGGAATCCGGCTGTTGCACCCCTGGACGTGGCATACAGCCTCAGCACTGGTGCCGGCAGTCGGACTTCAGGGATCGGGAAATGACATTGAACCCTCCCTGACATCCTGGATGAGTATGTGTCCGGTTTGCCGCACCGGGATTTTAAACCGGGTTGTCGGAAAACAGCTGTTTGGTATTCCCCACACGGATTTCTATGTTGAATGTACCCACTGTGGCGCAAAATTTATTCCCGTCGGTACGCAGTTCCGGTTAGTATCCATTGCTACCGTCCGTGACCCGCTCTGGAGAAAACACTTACAGGAGACGTTTTCTGCAGAGACGTGGTCATCCCTCGCGCGGGGTACAGGCCCTGGTGGAAAACCGCAGGTCCGCCACAATGAAAAAAAACCTGTAATCCCGTCCGGGCAATCACCACCTGAAGGGCTCAGGCAGCTGAAGGATGGTTCACTGACCGTACCCTGTCAGGAAAAAACCCTCTATTTCAAACCGATAACACTGAATTTTTCCGGCTCTGTAAAGGAAGATGTATTCGCCCGGGTACAAAAACCTCTCGAAGACCTCCTGGAAAATCCCGCATTCAGCCATCTGCTCCCCCAGGTACGTGCTAAATACACCCGCTACCTTTCCCTGAAATCAGGTCTCTTTTTAGGGCAGCTCAAAGAACGGCACGATCCCTTTTACCGGGAATTCCTCAACTCTTACGGCGATGAAAAGTTTGGCACATTCCGGCTCGGGGATTCACCTGAAGCAGATAGAAAAGGGGTACTCATCGTTGTTGCCAATAAGGGAATGTACCATGCTGTCAACTGCCAGGACACCTTCCGTCTCATGATCAACGATGTATTTGGCAGAATATCAGCAGAAGACTGTCTGCTGACCGGGAATAACACACGCTGCCGGGTGAATGCGCTTCTCTCTAATAACAGGAGTACTACCGGAGTCTTTGTTCACCAATGTGAAAATGCAGAAGAGCGGCAACATATTACTGAAATACTCCAAGGATCTATTTCGATCTGATGCACTTTGAAAACTGCAGAGTAATGTGACAGATGCCAACCAGAGAATTTTTCATATCTTGTGAGAACATTATAGTTATCTGCTCTGGATACTGGAAAAAGGGAGCTCACCGATGAAATGCCCTCATTGCGGAATGAATATACGGGATAATATTGTTGTTTGCGGCTATTGTGGCGGAAAAATAGCAAAGGAATCAGAGAAATCTCCTTCAGGTACTGACAGATCGAATAGCTCTGGTGGCAGTACAGGGCAAAAAGGGGCAGGGGCGAAAACAACACAGCAGCGACAGGAAGAGCCTGAAACAGATGAAGAAGAAGGTGGTATTTCTGTGTACCTGCAACCGGGAGAACAGGTACTCATCGGCTCCCTGAATATCGCAGTGAAAAAATTCTTTTTCCATGCATATCTTACCAACCAGCGTATCTTTTTAATTGATACACAGGAAAAAAAGGTCAAGGTTACCGCAAAAGATATCCCCCGTGATACTATCGCCGGAAGCATCATTGAGTATTCGGATAGTTCCGACCCGGTTCTCGTTCTCTCCCTTAAATCCCCGGATGATGAAATCAAGACGATGAAACTCATTTTCATCCAGAATGGTATGGACCGGTCCGGTGAGATCGATGAATGGCTCGCTCTTCTCCAGGAGCAGGGCCAGCAGAAAAAAATACCTGCACAAATACCTGAAGAAATCCCGGAACCCCTGGAGAAACCCGCACCTGTCCAGCCTGAAAAACCCCTGCAAAAACAGGAACTGCAACCGAAAAGAAAACCGGGCAAGGATCATGAGAAACAACCGCCGGTCAAACGGCATATCCTGTTCCACAAGGTGCAGGAGCAGGAACCTGAAGCTGAGGAATCACCCCGTCCCCCCCGACGAGCACAAGTCAGAGAGGTACCGGAACCGGTGAAAAAGGCGGTCACAAAACAGGAACCCGACATCGAGTATTCCCCGGTAAAAAAAGCAGATACCTCCACTGTGCGTAAATATGAAGTACAATCAGCAATGAAAGTCGCAATGAAGAGTGCAATGCAACCGCTCAAACCCTCATCGCTTCGAACTGCAAAACGCCCGGCGATAGAACCGGTGCCGCCCCTCCCGAATGAACCCGAACCAACAGACACCGGAGTCTCCTTTGCCCGTCCCCCTATCCAGGAGAAAGCACCGGGAACACCAGTCCAGGATGATACTGAAATTCCGCCTTTCTGCCAAAACTGCGGGAAAAAAATACCCTCTGCAGCCAACTTCTGTCCCGGGTGCGGAACTAAACTGGGAACCCACAGGGCCGGTTCTTCTGACTCGGTGCCTGAATCCCCTCACCAGAAGAAAACACCTCATCCTGAGGCACCCGTCCGTGAGAAGAAAGGAGCTCCCCACGATGATAAAATCGATGAGGATGAAAAGGATGATGAGACACCGGTCCCGACAAAACCCCCCGTAAAGAAGGTACCAAAAGGAAGCGAGATGACGATTCTCCATAAATTCCTGAGACGATAACATAGTCCCTTTTTTCAACGTTGGTCCTTACTGTGTCATAGAGGTTATTCTAAACCCGGGAGGGTATCCGGGTGTAGTGATTTAAAAAACAGCATCTGGCTTCTCTATCGAAGAATTGGTGATTCTGAAGGTAATAGTCAAAATTACTCCCAATCATATAAAATCAAAAAACTATTGTAAATTAGAAATCGTTATATGAATTCCAGTCCCTTTTATTAGTACGCATTGTTACGAGGAAATCAATGAAGAGAAACATCCAGATTGAAGCATTGGCCCAGATTCCTCTGGAAAAACAGCGGATAGAGGTTGTCGAGCGCAAGTGCATCGGACATCCCGATAGTATCGCTGATGGAGTTGCTGAAGCTATAAGCAGGGCACTCTGTAAGGAATATCTTGAAGAGTTCGGTGCTGTCCTGCACCATAATACCGATCAGGGCGAGATTGTTGCCGGCGAATCAAACCCGAAGTTTGGGGGTGGAAAGGTCATCCGGCCCATTTTCATCCTGATTGACGGTCGGGCAACAAAACGGTTTAATAACGTATCTATCCCTACCGATGCGATTGCTGTTGAAGCGACACGGAATTATCTCCGGTCCCATTTCAAGACCCTGAACATGGAACGCGATGTGATAATGGACTGCCGGCTGGGAACAGGCTCGACCGATCTCCGCGATGTGTTCAAGCCACACAATGGAAGAGTCCCGAGGGCAAATGACACTTCATTCGGGGTCGGGCATGCCCCGTTTTCTGATGTCGAAAATATTGTCAAGAGTGTCAGCGATTTTATTGACGAGAAACTGCGGCTGAAGTATCCTGCGATTGGGCAGGATATCAAAATCATGGGACTTCGTGACGGGAACACTATCACCCTGACTGTTGCCTGTGCAATTGTCGATAAATACTGTGCGGATATCGGGCAATACACAGAATACATGGCAATTCTCAAAGAACAGATCGGTAAAGTGGCAAAAAAGAGCACCAAACGAAAGGTAGTCGTGCACCTCAATACCGGAGACGATATCAAAAATGAGAGTATCTACCTGACCGTTACCGGCACTTCAGCTGAAATGGGCGATGACGGGTCAGTCGGACGGGGTAACCGCTGCAACGGGCTCATCACTCCCAACCGCCCGATGAGCATGGAGGCGACGAGCGGCAAGAACCCGATCAATCATATCGGTAAGATCTATAACCTGCTTTCGACGCAGATTGCCACTGATTGTGTGGCACAGGTAGAGGGTATTGAAGAGATGTACATTCGTCTCCTCTCCCAGATTGGGCAACCTATTGATCGCCCGCTCGTGGCAAGTGTGCAGGTACTACCGGTGTCTGGTGTCAGGATGCAGAAGATCCAGGGAGAAATTGAAGGAATTGTCGATCAATCGCTCGAGAACGTGACTGATATTACAGAACGGGTAATCCGCGGCGAGCTCAAGACCTTCTGAACACCCATGGCAAAACAGGCAAAAACCGGCCGGAAAAAAAATAACACCACTTCTTTTTCTGCAATTGTCCGGCTTGCTATCCCTAACAAAGGAAGGATCGCAGCACCGATTATGGAACTTGTCGAGAAGAGCGGTCTCCACTTCCCTGAGTTAGGGGAGCGACGGCTGATTACAAAGACACTCGACCCGCACGTAGAGATCCTCTTTGCCCGCCCGGTTGATATTCCCGAATACGTGGCAACCGGTGCTGCTGATATCGGTATCACTGGTCTTGATATGGTGGTCGAGCGGGAGTCTGATGTTGAAGATCTCCTGGATCTCGAGTCAGGGAAAGCAAAACTCGTGCTTGCCGTACAAGAAGATTCACCGGTTAGATCAGTACAACAGCTTGCAGGACTGAAAGTTGCTACTGAATTTCCCGTTATTACCAGGGAGTACTTTGCGAAAAACAAGGTAACCATAAACATTGTACTGGTTGGCGGAGCCTGTGAGGCGACACCGCACCTTGGAATTGCCGATGCCATTGTTGACCTTTCGAGTTCAGGAACAACCTTAAAGACCAACCGTCTGCGGGCTATCGATGTGGTGATGGAGACCTCTACCCACCTGATCGCGAACAAGGAGTCACTTCGGACAAAGAAAGAAAAAATCGATGAAATTCACCTTGCCCTGGAAAGTGTTATCCGGGCACGCGGGCAGTGCTACCTGATGATGAATGTAAAACGATCTTCCCTTGACGCAGTAAAACGTGTACTCCCCGGGCTCTCAGGTCCCACAGTAATGGACGTTGCATCAAGCGAAAACCTAGTGGCAGTGCACGCAGTCGTGAATGAGGAACGGGTGTATTCCCTGATAACTTCCCTGAAGCGTGCTGGTGCAAAAGATATTCTGGTGATGGCGATCCAACGGATGATCCGCTGAGTCTTATGCGCATTTTTCCTGCTGTTGATATCCTTGGAGGGCGGTGTGTCCAGCTGGTACAAGGCAGACGTGAGAGTGCGACAGTGTTCGGGGACCCGCTTTCCTGTGCAACACACTGGCTCGATCAGGGAGCAGATGCCCTTCATGTGGTAAACCTTGACGGGGCATTCGGGGGTTCGGCAAAAAATGCTGAGCTCATTATAGACCTGATCAAAAAAACCGGCGTCGAGATTGAGCTGGGTGGGGGTATCCGTTCCCTTGAAGATGCTGCCCAATGGCTGAACACCGGTGTCTCCCGGATTATTATTTCAACGCTTGCCACAAAGAAACCGGAAAGCATACGGGTTCTTGTTGATGAGTACGGAAGTGAACGGGTGATGGCGGGCGTTGACGCAAAAGGCGGGCAGATCGCGGTTCATGGCTGGCAGGAGACGGCAGGCGATTATCTGGCATGGGCACGACACTTTGAAGAGCTGGGTGCCGGCTCCCTTCTGTATACCAACGTGGATGTGGAAGGACTGCAGCAGGGAGTCCGGTTCGAGCCGGTCAAACAACTGATTGCCAATGTACATATTCCGGTGGTTGTTGCCGGTGGCGTATCGGCCCGACTGGATGTAGCCGGTCTGCGGGATGCCGGGGCGTTCGGAGCGGTGCTCGGTTCTGCCCTTTATAGCGGGAAGATCACCCTTAAAGATGCTCTGGAGGAAAGTCAATGAGGAATATTACGGTAAAGAGGGAGACAAAAGAAACGAATATCACGATCACACTCAACCCGAATGGCACCGGGAAGGTATCAGTTGACAGTGGTGTACCATTCCTGGATCACATGCTCACCGCGATGGCAAAACACGGGGGTTTCGATCTCACCTGTTCTGCCAAAGGTGATCTTGGTGTGGACTGCCATCATACGGTCGAAGATATCGGTATTGTGCTCGGGGATGCAGTCAAGCAGGTAATTGGTGACGGGCAGGGAATGCAGCGGTTCGCGCATGCAATTATCCCTATGGACGAGTCACTGGCAACCGTGGCGCTCGATTGCGGGGGCAGGGGATACCTTGTCTTTACCGGACGGTTCGGGAACAGGACTATCGGGACTATTCCGGTTGATATCTTTGAACATTTCTTTTATAGTCTGTGTACCCGGGCCGGTATCACTGCACATATCACGTTTTTTGGTAAGAACGATCACCACCAGTGCGAAGCAGTTTTCAAAGCGTTCGGGATTGCGCTTGGGCAGGCGCTTTCTGTTCGCGGGGATACAAAAATGATCCGGAGTACAAAGGGAAGATTTTAGATTTTTTTTGCTTTTTTTAATTTTTTTCGATAGCGTCCCGATTTAACCAATAACATAAACTCTGATTTAAGACGTGAAAAAATGAAAAAATAAGGTACTAACCATGGATTTTCGGCTCTTATTGGGATTATTCTATTCTATAGCATCACGGGGGTCGCAACAGCGGGGGGGGCGGAGGCAAAAGCCGAAGCCACCAGGAGCGTTATCCATTTGTTTTTTGATAAATGTTGAAAAAATGGTAGTCGTCAGATTGTGACTAAACCCTTTTTTTCTTACAATTCCTGAACTCTTATCTGCGATTTGCATTGGCAGTTTCGCTTTCTTATTCGCTTTGATAAAGTCGATTTTTTTTTGACCTGCCGGTAAAAAAATTATCATTGTCACGGAAAAATCTCTAAAAAAAATCAAACAAATAAAAATAATTTCAATTGCACGAGAAAAAAGAGTTGATTTTAGGATTTAGAAGCCAGGTCAACATCTTCTTTCTTGATCGTCTTTCTTCCAGCGTGCTCAGCAAGCTTGTTTGCTTCCTTGGTGAGCTGGGCGATGTACTTCTCTGCCTTGACAACAAGGGCTTCAGCTGCATCGCTGCCGACTCTTTCGGCTCCGTTTTTCTTTGCAATCCTTACAACTGCGGCGATTGGTAAATCTGCCATTTTTCTAACCTCAAAAAGAAAGTCTATTGGTATATATAAATACTTTTTGGGAAAATACCTCATTTTATCAAGCATTACGATATTGGAACGCATATTGTTAAGCAAGCGGAAAACGAAGCGCAAAATTTCGCAGAATATTTTTTAAATGCATTAAATCGTTTTATTCAAAAAACAGGTGGATTATAGGGATTTTAAATTATTCCAACAAAGCAGCAGCGAGCAATAGCGCATTCGAATAATTTGGTGAGGCGCGCGAAGTATCCACGAAAATTCTGCTGATATTTACTACTGGCGCGCCATGGCCGAGCCCCCCACCCAGAAAGGTGAGTGTACGGAAGACTAAATTGCCGGAAATCCCGTCTGGAGCAATGATCAGTCCGCAGGTTTCAACAGCATCCTCAATCAGGATTTCACAGTGTTCTGCATCGCCAAGCCGTGCAACCAGTTCAGCGTCGGCCATACTCGCGTCCACCTGGCTGTGCCTGCCGATATCCCCAAGCCGGCCTCCGGAAAGGACCCCGACCTTTTTCAAAAGACCGAATTTTTGCGCAATCAGGCGCCCTTTTTTTATCAGTTCAAGTTTTTCAGGAACTGTCCATCCTTCATCTACACCTACCGGTGTGAGAAGGAATTTTTTTCCCTTCACCGTCTCAAGCAGCGCAATGCGTTCGAGATGATCGACACCCTCTGCTTTTTTTAATGCCCTGAGCGTAGAATTTGCAGGGAGCGTCCCTCGAACGGCAGCATCAATCCTGCCTGCCATGAGGTCGTCGATGAGCGCCTGTTCAGGGTTCGTGTGTTCAACGATCTGAACAGCATACGCGACCGCTTTTAAATCAACAGTTCCCGGTCGGCAATAACAGACCGTAATAAAATTCCCGCTCACGTGTTGTGCGCTGTCAATAACTTTTTGTGCATCTTCTGCGATTCCGATGCCAATACGTTTTACCGCGCCAGACATGCAACGTCCTCATCAGAAAGGTGCATGATCCCATCTTCGATAAAATCAAAGACCTGCGTCTCCTGCCCGTCAAAGGTGATACGCAGCTCCCGTGTGCTGTTGACGGTACCTATCTTATGAGCCGTCATTCCGACGCCGGCAAAGAGCCCTACAAGCTCCGGGATATGTGCTTTTTTTGCTGTCATGATAAAGCCCATACCCGGGTACATTCGTATCCATTGTTCGAATGTCATATTGTTTGCTGCCAGGTTCGGCCTGGGGATCAGTTCAAGATCGATCTCTGCCCCTTTCCCGCTGACTTCCAGGAGCATTCCCAGCGTTCCGATAAGACCGGGGTTGCTGATATCCTTGCCTGCCGTAACCAGGTGACGTTTTCCAATCTCTTCCATCACGGCAATCTGCGCCCTGACTTCCCGGCCGGATTTCATCGTAACCGAGTCCCAGTTAAGTGCACAGGAAGGATGAACACGCCCCGAGAGATCAATAGCGGCTACTACACAATCCCCTTCCTTTGCGGTGTGGCTGTAGATGATTGAGTCAAGCCGGGCTGAACCAAGAATCGAGACATCGATGACACTGTAGGGTGCGTCCGGGTGCAGGTGTCCCCCGACGATAGGCACGCCAAACTGTGCGGATGCGTCGTGCATCCCTTTAACCACAAGTTCCTGTACCGTGGTTTTTGCAATCGAGAATATATCCACCATTGCTATGGGATGACCTCCCATTGCCGCGATGTCATGTATATTGACGAGCACTGAACAATATCCCGCCCAGTACGGGTCCGCTTCCATGAGCCTGCTCCATATGCCGTCAGCTGCAAGGAGAAGAGCCTCGCCATTATGCTCGATTACCGCTGCATCCTCCCCGAACGAAGCGACAACATGGGGCGCGTCGATCTTCAAAGCCCTGACCATCTCTCCGATGGAATGCTTCCTCCGGACACCCTCATATTCCCTTACTACTTTTGCAATCGTCTCTGTGGAGCAGCTGTGGACCACGGTATCACCTGAAGAATGGATTGTTCACTATTTCGTGTATCGTAGTTTCACTTGATCAGAGATAATTTATTTGATATACAGTCAACGTGTTGGTATGGACTGGGCAGAAAAATACCGTCCCGCACGGCTTGAGGACATCGTCGGGAACACAACTGCAATCCGACAGATTGCGGCGTGGGCGATGAACTGGACGAATAAATCCAAGCCGCTGCTCATCTACGGAAAGCCCGGTATTGGCAAAACCTCCAGTGCGTACGCGCTTGCCAACGATATGGGATGGGACGTTATTGAGCTCAATGCAAGTGACCAGCGGACTGCGGCTGTCATTGAGCATATTGCCGGGGTCGGGAGTGTCACTGCAAGTCTCACCGGGTCAGTAAGGAAACTGATTGTGCTTGATGAAGCGGATAATCTTCAGGGTACTGCGGACCGCGGGGGAGCAAAGGCTATCATTGAATGTATCCGGAATGCACAACAGCCGATGATCCTGATCGCCAATGATCTCTATGGTCTTTCTCCCGAACTACGGTTCCGCTGTGAACCCGTCCTGTTCAAGGCAATTCCCGCCCGTTCTATCGGACCGCGCCTTAAATATCTCTGCGCTTCAGAAAAGATTACCTGCAGCGATGCTGCTATCCGTTCAATTGCGGAGAGTGCTGAAGGGGATATCCGATCGGCGGTCAACATGCTCTATGCCTCGGCCATTGGCAGGGATCGGCTTGAAGATTTACAGGTTCATACCTCCCAGAAAGATGAAAGGGTATCAATCTTCTCACTGATAACCGCTATTTTCCATACCACGCCGGATGACGAGCTGATGCGTCTCTCGTACGATGTCGATGATACACCGGAAACAATCGAGCAGTGGATTGAAGGTAATGTCCACCTGCTTCCCACTCCTTCAGCAGTTGCAGAGGGATACCGCCACCTCTCGCGGGCAGATGAATACCTTGGGTATACCTATCGCAGGCAATATTATACGCTCTGGCGGTACGCGACAGCGGTTATGCTGCTGGGTGTTGCTGATGCAGCAGAGGGAAAAGGGATTCATACACGGATTATGCCCCCGGAACGATGGCAGAAAATGTCAACGGCAAAAAAGCAGAAAGCTATCCGTATCATTACCCTCAACAAGATTGCCGGAACCATGCACATCCCACAGAACACGCTGCGCGAGAACTATCTGGACATAATTTCCCAGTTAGTCGAACATGATCCGGCCACTTATGTGCGTGAACTGATGTTTGATGCGGATCAGCTCAATTTCTTCCTGCATGACAAGGCACGCTCGCAGGAGATCATAAAATCCCTTCTTTCAGAAGAAAAGGCGGGAAAAGAGCAGGAGAAAAAATCCAAAAAAGCAAAGGTCCAGAAACCAGCCCAGCGGGAGCTGGAGGAACCCTGCAACCCCCCAGAACCAGAAGAGAAAAAACTTCCTCCCCGTTCTCAGTCAACGCTGTTTGACGGGTTCTGAGGCTTTGTAATAGCGGTGAAGCAGGACACCGCAGTCAATTTTTTCGCCGCCATTCCCATAGCATTCAAAACCCAGGTGATAGACGATAAGATCACTGTTTATCGTCCGGGCAAGGGCGAGGAGTGGGGGGACCATCTCGATAGCAGGGCGGATGGCGTAGATGACATCTGCGCCTTTATACAGGCTGATATCCGGTGAGAATACATCATCTGTTGTGAAAGAAAGCCCTCCGATGACTTCACGGTCTTTGACATCGGTACAGCGTACACGGATCCCCGCATTGAGGAGGATGTGTGCTGCCTCCGTGTTTTTCCCGATCCCGACCTCTATGGCGTCGGTATAATGTTTCGCAATATATTCCCCGATGCATGTCTCAATATGTTTATAGGAGCCCATTGAAACAGAATATAGCGATGCATATCCATATTTTTTGGGATTCCCAGTCCCCACCGGGCCTCCAGGTACCGGTAACCCGCATGATATCTTCTATTCTCAGAATGCCGGCATCGGTATCGGAGAACCATGTGCGTATGATGGGATATGTAGACGAGCGCAAACAGATCGATGCACCGGTGTTATTAGACAGTATCCAGGCGTACAAACATCGCCATTCCCTAAAAGATCCTCTTCTTCTGGTTGTTCACCAGGACCTTTTTAAGAATGGCAATAGTTTTGTATTCGGACTTGCCCGTGAGTCTGTCGGTGCAGCGGTTGTCTCAACTGCCAGGCTCAGTAATGAATATTACGGGAGAGACGGGAACGATGACGACCTTATTGACCGGATAATAAAAGAAGGTTCGCACGAAGTCGGTCACCTGCTTGGCCTTGACCACTGCCCCGACCATGAATGCATCATGTTTAAACCAGACACCCTCGATGAACTGGATCGGAAGAAAAAGGCGCTCTGCAAACTATGCAGTGAGCAGCTTACAGGACACCTTTCGTTGGATTGACAGATTTTTCTACATGGCTTATTCTGAGATATAAACGGGTGCTGATTATAACGATTAAATCCCCAATAAGAAGATCCGTTCGTAATAAAGGCACCAGGAAACGATTTTTTGCGTGGGCTTAACGGTGAAAATAGGTGCAAGCATCCTGATCAACCCTTTGATGGCCTGCTTAGCTTTCAGTGTTTCAACATTTGGCAACTGCGAGCTGGAAATCCAGACAGATAATGATTCGTGTAAATTCTCAAGTATAACTCCATTGCTTATATGAACATTATGAAGATTACCTGCTCACCCGGACACTACAGCCGAAAAAAGAAGTGCCGTGATTTTTAGCACAAAACAGATATTCTCTTACCAAAGATAGTTCCCTGTCGCACCAAACCAACTATGAGGATGATCCTGAATGGGACGCTGTTGTGCAATCATCGATCCAATTTGCGCCGATCATGACAATCCGTCACATCCCGAGTCCAATGCCCGTCTTGTAAATGCATGTTCAGGAATTCCCCGGGATATTTCTCTGCTTG
>Ga0208980_10000369_pt1 | contig 24822 bp, 21 predicted proteins | sample WetSurMetagenome_3_FD_187993 | JGI IMG/M metagenome (GOLD analysis project Ga0208980, IMG submission 187993) | Wetland microbial communities from Twitchell Island in the Sacramento Delta, sample from surface sediment Aug2011 Site A1 Bulk (version 2) | ecosystem: Environmental > Aquatic > Marine... | reverse complement strand
ACTTACGGGACTGCCACGGTCGGGACCATAGGGGACGGAGAGGCTAACGAGGCGGTGGCAGCAAGGCTCATCGCGTCGGACAAGGAAGCTAGGAACGATAAGAGTGCCGGATCAGTTGTCACCGGCGGACGAAATGCGATGATGGTCCACAGCGTCAGCCTGCCTCCATATTGGGCTTATAAAGGCTATTCACAGGAAGAGATCCCCCTCTACTCCGCGAAGATCTCGGTGAGCGGAAGTACCCTGGCGACCGATCTCAGCCTTGACCAAAAGGTGGAATACCCCGGCGATAGGCAGGCATATATCGACCACCACGCCGGCTCGGTGATTCTGGTCAAGAGCTGCAACGCCGATATCGTGCTGGATAAGGTGGCGCTCAAAGCGGATAAAAAGGGGACCGGAGCGCTCGTTCACACAGCCGTCAATAACGACTCACAGTTTATGATAAAAGTCCCTGACGGCACGACTTATCCAGGCATAAAGGTCAAGATGGCAGACATGAAGGTCGAAGGAGATATCCTGAACGAGGACTATCAACGGGATATGGTCCTTTCGCTGGCCGGTACTTCATTGACAGGTAAAATCGTAAGCGGCACAGTCGACAGCTGGAATGCGCTCTGCAAGGCAAAGGGATTTGAAACCTATATCATCAATCCCGACGGCTACAAGACTTCACATGGGGTCAGCCTGACATTGGATTCCGGCTCCGCATGGAACGTAACCGGTGAGAGCACGCTTACTGCCCTGACAATCGGTAAAGGCGCCGCAATTAAGGCTCCAGCAGGTAAAAAGCTGATGATGACTGTGAATGGCGCTTCGACTCCGGTCGCAGCAGGAACTTATAAAGGCAGGATCGTAATCACCGTCTTGTAATGGTATCTAGGCGTGATCTGCGGGCTTGACCATAAGGACGCGGAACTACTGATGGACGCGGAAAAACAATTCGGCGAGCTTCCGCGTATTTCAGCGTCCTCTTTCTTGCCCTTGTGTTCTGCGTTTCCACCTCACGATGGCTTTCCATATCTCCAAAAAACACTGCCTCACAATCGACCTTCCTGATATCCTTGTCGGCGCCGAGCCCGCCTTTCTCATCATGCGCCACAGCAGTAGGAGGATGGTGAGAAAGGCGGGCTAGCTGTCGTTACCTGTTCCAGAGGAAGGCATCATGCTGAAACTGTTCCGATTTCCGAAGCCCTACAAAGTGGAGGTTACGCTGGTCGTCGTCCTCGTAGCCGCCCAGGCTTTCGCCGAGCTGTACCTTCCCACTCTGATGTCCGATATCGTCGACACGGGAATTGTGAAGGGCGACACCGCTTACATCCTCCGCGTTGGCGGTATCATGCTCCTCGTAGCTCTGGCCTCCATTTGCTGCGCTCTCGTGGGCACTTACATTTCCGCCCGCGCCGGCATGGCCTTCGGCCGTGACCTGCGCAGAACGCTCTTCGAGCATGTCGAGGGTTTCTCACTGCACGAATTCGACATCATCGGGACTCCATCCCTCATCACGCGAACGACGAACGATATCACCCAGGTGCAGATGTTTACGATGATGGTGATGCGTATGATCATCATGGCTCCCATCATGGCCATCGGCGGGATCTTCATGATGTTCCGGAAGGACGCCGGGCTTACCTGGATCCTTGGAGTAGGCGTTCCGCTCATCGCCGGCATCATCACTTTGACGGCGATGAAGGCTTTACCGCTTTTCCGCGACATGCAGGCAAAGATCGACCGGATCAACCTCGTTCTGCGGGAGGGGCTCACAGGGGTGCGCGTCGTCCGGGCATTCAACCGTATCCAGCATGAGAGGAGGCGCTTCGACGAAGCGAACAAGGATCTCACGTCGGTCTCCATCCGTGTGAATAAGATCATGGCTCTCATGATGCCGCTCATGTTTCTCATCATGAACCTTACTACTATCGCAATCATCTGGTTTGGAGCGAAGCGCATCGACCTGGGCGATATACAGGTCGGCGCTCTCATGGCCTTCCTTCAGTACGCCATGCAAATACTGTTCTCTGTTCTCATGGTGTCCATGCTCTTCATTATGCTGCCGCGTGCTTCGGTTTCTGCAGCGCGGATCAACGAAGCCCTTGCTATTCAACCGGGAATCAGAGATGCAGCAATAACACAGATGCCGGAGAAGGAACGCGGGCACATTGAGTTCAGGAATGTCACGTTCGCATATCCCAATGCCGGGGAACCGGCCATCAGGAACGTCTCCTTCAGCGCGAAGCCTGGGGAGATGACGGCAATCATAGGAGGTACAGGTTCGGGCAAATCAACGCTCGTCAACCTCATCCCGAGATTTTACGATACGGCCTCCGGAAGCATCCTCGTCGACGGTGTGGACATCCGCGAAATGTCCCAGGAAGGGCTCCGCGCAAAGCTGGGTTTCGTGCCGCAGAGGGCGGTTCTCTTCAACGACACAATCGCAAACAATATCCGTTTCGGGCAGGAGAATGCGACGGATGAAGAGGTAGCGCATGCGGCCGAAACGGCTCAAGCACTATCATTCATCCAGGAAATGCCGGACGGTTTTGGCTCGGTCGTGGCTCAGGGTGGCACGAATCTCTCGGGAGGGCAGAAACAGCGCGTGGCGATTGCGCGCGCCCTGGTAAGAAGGCCGGAAGTGTATGTTTTCGATGATACCTTTTCGGCGCTGGATTTTAAGACTGACGCCAGGCTGCGGTCGGCACTGAGGCGGGAAACTGCTGAGGCAACAGTCATCATTGTTGCCCAAAGAGTGAACACAGTCATGGATGCAGACCGAATCATTGTCCTAGACGATGGAGAAGTGGTCGGCATGGGGACTCACGGGGAGCTTATGCGCACCTGCGAAGTCTACAAGGAAATTGTCTCCTCGCAGCTTTCGGAGGAGGAACTGGCATGAGCGATCGGCAAGGAAACAAGCAGCATCCCGTGGCGAAGGGAACGCGGGCAAGAGAAGGGGGGGAGCCCGGGTTTGGCTTTGGTCCCGGCCGGGGCGGCCCAATGGGGATGATCGGCGTTCCGACAGAGAAGGCCAGAAACTTTAGAATCTCGCTGAAACGTCTTGTAAGCTACCTCAAACCCTACCATGCCATGTTCGTTGCCGTGTTCCTGCTTGCTGTTGCCAGCACTGCGTTCTCCATCTTCGCTCCGAAAATCATGGGAAATGCCACGACTCGCCTGTTCGAGGGGCTCATGGCCAAGATGGAGGGCCAGCCTGGAGCAGTCATCGATTTCGCGTATGTCTGGCAGATGGTGATCCTTCTTATCGTGCTGTATGTGGTGAGCGCGTTTTTCAGTTACATCATGCAATACATCATGGCGAGCGTTTCCCAGAAAACCGTCTACGAAATGCGCAAAGAGGTGAATGAAAAGCTTGCGAGGCTTCCTTTATCCTTCTACGACGGCCGGACGCATGGCGAAATCCTGAGCCTGTTTACGAACGATATGGACAACATCGCCAACATGCTCCAGCTGAGCTTGACACAGGTCATAACCTCGGTAGTGATGATCCTGGGAATAATTGTCATGATGATTGTGATCAGCCCTATGCTTACAACCATCACGATAATTGTGCTCCCCCTCAGCCTCATCATTGTTCGTTTCATCGCGCCGAAGTCGCAGAAGCACTTTAAGGAGCAGTGGCAGCACCTCGGCACCCTCAACGGCCACGTGGAGGAAATGTACACGGGACACGCCATCGTAAAAGCTTTTGGACACGAGAGGAAGTCGATCGAGAAATTCAACGCCGTGAACGAAAAGCTGTACGATGCCAGCTGGCGGGCGCAATTCATCTCAGGGCTCTTGTTCCCATTCATGGCCCTAACTAACAACCTGGGCTATGTCGCCATCGCGGTGGCGGGCGGCATCATGGTGACAAGCAGGGCGATTGCAATCGGCGACATCCAGGCATTTATCCAGTACTCGCGGCAGTTCACAATGCCCATTACTCAGACCGCTCAGATTGCCAACATCCTCCAATCTACCATAGCCTCGGCGGAGAGGGTCTTTGAGCTGCTCGACCAGTCTGAGGAGCAACCCGACCGTGCTGATGCGGCTTTGATTTCCGCACCGAAAGGTGAAGTGCGATTCGAAAACGTTACCTTCAGCTACACGCCCGATGCTCCCCTCATCGCGGATATGGGCCTCGATGTTAAGCAGGGACAGACCGTTGCCATCGTCGGTCCAACGGGAGCAGGGAAGACGACTCTGGTGAACCTCCTGATGCGCTTCTACGAACTCCAGGGGGGCCGGATTACGGTGGACGGCGTGGATATCCGCGACCTGAAAAGAGGGGATCTCCGCAGCGCCTTCGGCATGGTTCTGCAGGACACGTGGCTGTTCAATGGGACGATCCGCGAGAACATTGCTTATGGCCTCAGCGGGGTGAGCGACGAGGAGGTGCATAACGCCGCGGTCGCCGCACACGCAGACCACTTCATCCGCACTCTTCCGGATGGTTACGCCACGGTGCTTACGGAGGATGCCTCGAACATCTCCCAGGGGCAACGCCAGCTCCTTGCCATCGCGCGCGCCGTCCTGATTGACCCGCCCATCCTCATTCTGGATGAGGCCACGAGTTCGGTCGACACACGCACGGAAGTCCTCATCCAGAAGGCCATGGCCCGCCTGATGAAGGGACGCACGAGCTTTGTGATTGCTCACCGGCTATCTACGATCAGGGACGCGAAGACGATCCTCGTGATGAACCATGGAAAGATTATTGAAACGGGAAATCACAAGGAGCTTCTGGCAAAGGGAGGGTTCTACGCGGAGTTGTACAACAGCCAATTCACGGGTGCGGACATAGAAGTGGAAGAGGCGCTGAAGAAGATGCCCGGTCCCAAAGCCCTTGGCACACTCCCTCTTCCTTAGAATTTGTGTGACGGGGCTCCGGCCCGTCACAGCCAGCCTTGGGACTTGCCTTCACAGGTGGCGGAAAATTCGGCGTGCTTCAGCGTCCTCTATCTGGGCTACCTCGATCTGATGAATGCAAGGATTCCAACCAGAGCGACGGTAGCGGCGCCGAAATAAAAGGGCGTCGCGTGTCCGAAGTGCTGAAAGGCAAAGGTGGCGAGGAGTGGAGCGACCAGGCGGGATATGCCCGCGTACGTTTGTGCGATTCCCATCGTTGCCCCCAAATCGGTTTTTTCTGAAGCGCGCGACATCAGTGCCGTTGTAGCGGGAAATAATAGCGCCGCTCCGACTGGAATAAATGGGATGATCCCAATCAGCATCCAGAGATTTTTCGCCACAGGGTATGCAAGAAATCCCAGGACAAGTGAGATTGTTCCCAGCCGCATGGCCCATACCTCGCCGATCCGGGCATTGATTGGGCCAAGACAAAGCGAGCGCACTGCCAGGGAAATCGCTCCGATGTAAAGAAAAACATAACCGATCGTCGCAGCTGTGAAGCCGAATTCCGCGCCAAGGTAAAGAGAGAGTATCGAAGTCATGGCAGAGAAGGCCAGCATCCCGACGGCGTATATCCATATGAGGCGGGGCACAGGTTCTTTTGGGCGACGGATGATTTGGCCTGCGGCGATCCATACACCAAAAAGACTCTTCTTCTCCTGGGTTCTTTCCCCCGGTTTCCTTGATTCGGGCAGCCACTTCCACGCGCAGATGACGTTTACCAAACAGAAACTCGCAGCCAACAATCCCGGAACGGAGTTTCCAAAGCGCGCCGCAAAAGAACCGATAGCCGGTCCCACCATGATGCCTGCCGATGTGGCCGCAGACAGCCAGCCAAACGCGCGAACGCGATCCTCCGGGCGCACGGTGTCTGCCACATATGCCTGCGCGATCCCCGTCGTTCCGCCCCCGGCTCCTTGGATTATGCGTGATGCGAAAAGCAGCCAGACGGTATTGGCAAGCCCGAATACCGCATAGGAGATCGCCGATGCCGCAAGGCCGATCAGGAGCGCCGGCCTCCGTCCGTGACGATCCGAAACCCGCCCCCACATTGGGGCGGACATCAATTGGGCGACGGAAAAGGAAGAGATGATCCAGCCAATGACAAAAGGCGTAGTTTTCAGTTCAAGCGCGTAGAAGGGAAGCAGCGGCAAAATCATGGCGAAGCCGATCATGTCGACACCGCTGACTGCGATGAGGACCGACAAGCGGCGCAGCTGATCCTTCGAATCCAGAGGTTCTGTTTGTGATATGCAATCCGGTTGAGTCACTATTGATTTCTCAGCGATTGGGATCTGCGCTCCGGCCGGGTCGCGAAGCGGGAAAACCACTCATGATACATAATACTCGTGCGGGCCGGTCTCGTGACCGGCCCGGCTTTTCACTGCCTGAATACAAAAGTTCAAATGCTGAACGGAGTGGGCTGGAGCAGCGCCCCTGCAGGTTTTTCCAAGGGAGCGGCGAACCACTAATAGCCGGCCCACAAATCACAGGTTCTGCCTCGCGCTTACCGCTATTGGTTTGTGCGTCGGCTTGGCCAAACCACGCGTTGCGCAGGACGGTATGCCGAAGAAGACAAATAGGTCAGCCCGATGGCATCCAGATAGCTTCCTGCACGCCCCGTGAATCCAATGGCCCTGGAACCGCTGGGGACATCAATGCGATACTCGCGGTTCCCTCCTTTACCACCAAAGACCGCGGACGTACGCTTGTTGGTGATGATGCGCACGGAATCTATCCGATCGCCGGCGCGTCCGGAAAGGCCAATAACGTATTCGTCGGAATTAAGGCGAAATGTCTTGGTTTTGCCGCCCTTCCCTCCATGCCACGGTCCCTCAACAACGCGGCCATCGCTTAACGTGTAAACTGCCTGGATTCCATCGACAATGCTTCCCGCCCGAAATCGAATCTCGGATATTCTGGCTCCCTGAGCGATCTCCTTATCTGCGAAAGCAGATCCACCCCCGCCACCTGCAAGGGGGGTCTGGTTGACCTGGAATTGTTGAGTGGGCACATAAATCAGTCCCAATGCATCCATATACTCGTCGGCACGTCCTGTGAAGCCGACAGCCTGGTTTCCGGCAGGCACGCTGATCTGAAAATCATGATCACCGCCTCTGCCTCCAAAGAGCTGCGAAGTTCGTTTGTTGGTGTGGATGCGCAGCGAATCGATGTAGTCCCCGTACCGGCCTGAGAGGCCCACGATGTACTCATCCTCGGCAAGCTGGAACGCGCTGGCTCGCCCGCCCGATCCGCCGTGTCTTTGGCTTGTGGCTGTGGTCCCGTTGGGAAGGGAGTAGGTAAATTGTATGGAATCTATCCAGTCGCCGGCCCGGATCTGAACCGCAGTGATCCGCCCGCCGGTCTGGATGACGGGATCCGAAAACTGGCGGCCCCCGTTTCCACCGTAGATTTGGGTTGTTCCGGACTCCTGCGAAAAAAGCGGCTGGCCAACGCTATGGAGAAACATCAAGAAGCAGACCAGAGGAAGGAGTGAGGCAATCCTGGCTAAATGGAGAGTTGAATTTTTATTGGAAAAAGTTGATTTGCTCATAAGTTCACCTCAAATGTTGATTTGCCTGCCTCCTCAAGAGATCGATACGGCAAGCTGAGTTCAATTTCATTTCGCACGCATTTCTCATTAGTCCCTCATGCGCCTGTCCGAGGGCGCAGTTCACGGGCGCTGAAAGAATTTTCTATCGGTTTCCCGGCTGTACAAGCTTTACCAACGTGCCGGTATCCAGCGGCTTGTCAGCGTCAACCCGGTTGATTTGTGCCAGATCCTCCACTTTCACCAACCCCTGTCCCATGGAATTTGCCAGGCTGCGCAAAGTTTCGCCTCGGCGAGCGCGATACACTTTTATGCGATCGGGCTGGCGTCCAAGGAGTTTTTGGTCCGTCAGCTCACGAAAACTCCGGAGGACTGGATTTATAGATGAAGCATATTTTGAAAAAGTTGCAGTCGGAGCAAGACCGGCAAGCTGATAAATATGTCCGCCATAACTGATAAATGCGGCGAGCACCGCAATGGTTCCCGAATCACTTTGGACGCTGTATTGTCCGAGAAATGCCTGATTTCCATTGATGCGCTCCGTCTTGCTCGCCAGAAGTTGCGTGCCTTCCAGGCGCCCTATGTTTTGACCTACCGCCTCCGGCGATTGGCCCAGCTCAGCCGGGGCCATGGAAAGCTGCACTACCGCTCCTCCTGAAGGTTCGGAAAATATGACAACACTTTGTGTGTTTTCCGTTTTCCATCCCTTCGGAATGTCGATCTGGAAGCGAAGATCCGGATGGATAAACCTGCCGTTTTCCACAAATCCTTCCCTGGGATTCTCGCCATACACCAATCCCTCCAATCGGGGCATGAACTCGTTCGCATTCGTTTTGAAGTCCCGCAAGGTGGATGCCTGCTTGACACGCGCCGCTGACTCTGAAGTTGCCTTGATCCGATCGGGGGTTGTAGGGTGCGAAGAGAGCCAGCTGGGAACCGCCTGCCCGCTTCCCTCTTCCATAGTGAGAAAAAGCTGGAAGAACTTGCTCATCTGATCAGGGTCATATCCGAGTTTCGTCATGTATTCGATCCCAAGCTCGTCAGCCTGACGCTCATCCTCGCGGCTGAATTTGAGCAGGAGGATTGACAGACCCGCCTCGGCAAGCTGGCTGAACCGACTGAATGTTGGCGAAAGAATCGAGCCCAGGCCCAAGCCAAGTCCGAGCAGCTGCTGTTGGGAAAGTTGAGTCACGGAATGGCGTGCAGTTACGTGACCGATTTCATGGCCAACCACGCCGGCCAATTCCGCCTCGTTGTTCATGTATTCAATGATTCCACGCGTAAGGTAAATGTAACCGCCCGGTACCGCAAAAGCGTTGATGACCGGCGAGTCGACGATTGTGAAATGCCAGGGAAGGTCAGGGCGGTGGGATACTTTTGCCAGCTCAGTGCCCACTTTAGAAAAATACTCCTGGAGGGCTGTGTCCTGAACCATGCCGAACTGGGCCAGCACCTCGGGATGCGAAGCCTCACCCATGGCGATCTCCTGGCTCTCGCTTAGCAGAGCCAGCTGCCGCCCCCCCGTTACTGGGTTTCTAACGCATCCTCCTTGGGGAAGACATAATGCCAAAATGCACAATACCGCGACGCACAGAGATTTTTGCACACGCATATGATTGACTCCATTTATCTAGTTGTTAAAGATAAATCAGCGCCCAAAAAGTTTCTATCCTACACCTTCCCTCCACAAAAAATCATTTTACATCGATGATACGCCATAGCCGCGAGTGAAGAAAATGGACACCCACCAATTCATGGCAAAATGTGAACAAAATGTGGACACCCGCTGAACTTTATACACAAACAAATATGTTTTGCGGTACCGCATAATCCGTCGAATTAGTGGGTGTCCAAGTATATGTTGTGGGTGTCCAAGTATATGTTGTGGGTGTCCACATATATTCCAAATGTTATTTGGTAGCATTGTCCAGAAACACTCTGGCCTCCTTGGCTCTGACAAATACCTTGTCGTCCTTCTGCAGCTGAAGGCTTTGAAAGCGATCCTGTGAAACCTCCACATCCAAATGATCGCCCCATTCGCTTTCCAGCTCAATCTTGACTTGCGGCCCTGCTGCGATCACCCGTTTGACGCGCGCGCGAAAGGAGATTTGTCCCAGAGGCGCGGTAGAAATCTCCAGGAGATGGGGCCGCATTCCGAGAATCGCCTCGCTTGAATTTGCGGGAGGCTGATCTTGCAGGCTGATGGACACGTTTCCTACCAATGCCCTGCCGCCTTCGATCCGCCCACGGAAAAGGTTTACGTGGCCCAGGAAGTTATAAACAAAGAAGCTGTTGGGATGTTCATAAACCTCTTCCGGCTTGCCGATTTGTTCGATTTTGCCCTCGTTCATGACAACGATCCGGTCAGCCAGCTCCAGAGCTTCCTCCTGATCATGCGTGATAAAAAGGCTGGTAATATTCATATCCTCGTGAAGGCGGCGCAGCCAGCGGCGCAAACCCTTGCGCACCTTGGCGTCAAGTGATCCGAAAGGCTCGTCGAGCAGGAGGATGGCCGGCCGGGTCGCCAGAGCTCTAGCCAAGGCTATGCGTTGTCTCTGACCTCCGGATAGCTGGCTCGGATATTTATCCGCCAGCCACTCCAGCTGGACAAGTCGAAGCAATTCCATGACGCGTTCGTGGATATCGGATTTGGGAAGACGTGAACGGCGCGCCGTCACCTTGAGCCCGAACGCGACGTTGTCAAAGATGGTCATGTGCCGGAAGAGGGCATAATGCTGGAAAACGAATCCCACTTTTCGTTCTTGTGTCCGCCTGTTTGTCACATCCTGCCCGTTAAAAAGAACCGTGCCCTGGTCTGCGGCTTCAAGTCCTGCGATGATACGCAGAGCCGTCGTCTTCCCCGAGCCGGACGGGCCGAGCAGCGCGACAAGCTCTCCGCTTTCAACCTTAAAGCTGATGCCTTTAAGGGCGACGAAGCTGTCAAACCGCTTCCAAATATCGCGCACTTCAATGCTCATTGTCTGGGCTCTCCGAGTTCCGGCACGGGCCGTTCCGGACTGTGCATCTTCCACTCGACAAGACTCTTGGCGACCAAGGTAACTACGGCAAGAAGCGCCAAGAGAGAAGCAACTGCAAAAGCTGCCACGAAATTATACTCGTTATACAGGATCTCCACTTCGAGCGGCATGGTATTTGTCAAGCCGCGAATGTGGCCCGATACCACTGATACGGCTCCAAACTCACCCATGGCGCGCGCGTTGCATAGAATTATCCCATACAGAAGCCCCCATTTTATATTGGGGAGGGTAACATGGAAAAAGGTCCGCCATCCGCTTGCTCCCAGGACCATGGCGGCTTCTTCCTCGTCCCGCCCCTGAGAACGCATCAAGGTGATAAGCTCGCGCGCCACAAAAGGAAAAGTTACGAAAGTTGTTGCCAGAATAATTCCCGGGACCGCGAATAGGATCTTTATATTGTGGCCTGCCAGCCAGGGCCCGAAAAAGCCCTGCAGGCCAAACAGGAGGACAAACACCATACCCGAAATGACGGGCGATACCGCGAAGGGGATCTCGATGAGGGTGATGAGAATGCTTTTCCCGGGAAACTCAAACTTTGCAATTGCCCAGGCTGCTGCGATGCCGAAAATCAGATTGCAGGAGACAGAAACCGCCGCGGTTAAAATCGTCAGTTTGATGGCGGAAAAAACCTCGGCATTGGCGAATGATTGCAGGTAAATGCTTAACCCTTTTTCAAGCGCATGCGCAAACACAGCCGCTAATGGCAGAAGCAGAAAGAAAAGAAGGAAGACAAGGGCAATCCCGATCAAAACATACCGCACTGCTCTCGACTCGCCTTTTCTAAGCCGTGGTCCGACCCCAGCGGGCATGTGTGTTGACATTGCCGGTCCCTCCTAGTTCCTTTCCGCCTGGTCGCTCCAGCGCTGCAGAAGATTGATGCCGAGAAGCAACAGGAAAGAAGCGGCCAGCATTACGACCGCAATCGCGGTGGCGCCCGCATAGTCGAATTGCTCGAGTTTGGTCATGATGAGAAGAGGTGCAATCTCGGTCTTCATCGGCATGTTTCCGGAAATGAAGACCACCGATCCGTATTCGCCCAATGCTCTGGCAAAGGCCATGGCGAAACCCGCGAACAAAGCGGGCAGAATGCTCGGCAGAGTGACCCTCGTGAATGTTTGGAAGGGACTGGCGCCCAGGCAAGAAGCTGCTTCCTCCGGCTCCGAGCTCAGGTCCTCAAGAACGGGCTGGACGGCCCGGACTACAAAAGGCAAGCCAATGAAGGTGAGGGCGACCATGATGCCAAGGGGCGTGAAGGCGACCTTGATGCCAAAGGGCAGCAAATATTTCCCCACCCAGCCGGTTTCCGAAAAAATTGCCGTAAGGCTCAACCCAGCTACGGCTGTCGGCAATGCAAAGGGCAGGTCTACCAGCGCATCTAATATTTTCCGGCCCGGAAAGCGGTAGCGAACCAACACCCAGGCCACCAGGAGACCAAACACCATATTGATCGATGCGCCGACCAAGGATGCCCCGAACGACAGGCGATAGGAAGCCAACACCCGCGGCGAAACGACAGCCCGCCAGAAATCGCTGAAACTCATCGATGCAGCGTTCAGAATGAGCGCGCCCAGGGGAATCAGCACGATCAAGCTCAAATAAAACACCGCAAATCCCAAAGACAACCCGAATCCCGGGAACTTATTTCGGCGCTGCTTGCTCATACCTCGGACTCTCACCCGGCAAATGTTAACCAAAGATGCGAATAATAGTTAATTTCAGGTGACAATGAGTTTCAGCCTATGTGAAGCCTAACACAAATGCGGGTTAGAAGGCCACGGTCCAAACGAGATAAGGATAAGTGTAGGAACCACCGCTTATGGATTGGCGGAGATAGTTCCCCGGAAACAGGTGCGCGATTCCGGCGCCCAGGGTCAGCGGCTTGCATATCTTCAGGGAGAAATAGGAGTCCAGTTCCGAGCCGACATGTTTGCCGGATGCCTGCCTGCTTAAAACTGTGAGAAATCCGTTGGCGGCATAGAGTCCATCCTGCGACGTGGCCAGGAAGTAATCATAGATCTATCTTGATGTGAGCACGCGTAAAGGAAAGCACGGCGCCGTCGAAGGTGCTATTCACATTTCCCCAATCTGGCGAAGCGATCAGACGGCGCGCGCCGTAGTTCATTTCCTGCCGGCCTGCTTTTAAGGCAAAAGCATATGTCTTGTCCGCTTTTTTAAGTTCCATGTAAGCCAGACGCAAATCGAAGCTGTTTTTAGCGGCTGCTGCTCGCAGCGGGCTTTCCACTCCACCTGAACGCGAATCTTGCGCTTGCAGGAAGAAACCGATATATGGCTTGGGAGTGATGGAAATATCGAACCGGATACGGGAGAGATAATAGGTGTCGTTGTTTCCGGGCTTGTAATCAATCCCGGCAGGACCTTCCAGGCGACCGCGAATCTGTATGCCAGCTTTTATCCATTTCGCAAATTCTTTTGCTTTCCGTTTGGTGGGAGCATTTTCAGTGTTTTCCTGGGCACCCATGTGCATTTGAGTCCCGGCAGAAGAAGCAACGCTTTCGGCATAATGGTCCCTCGGCCCAAAGACTGTGTTTGCAAAATCGTGGGGTTGGGCTTATGAGGGAGGCTGCGCAGCGATGAAGGGGCTCAGAGCAAGAACAAATCCCAGCACTATGCTCGCCTTGGCGGAGTGTCTGCCCCTCGAACCTGACGAGAACAGGCGGCTAGCGAGCCGCGTGATACAGTTGGTCGAAGGTGCCGCCATCCGCGAAATGCTCCTTTTGTGCTTTTGCCCAGCCGCCGAATTCACTATCTATTGTGCAGAGATTGACCTGGGGGAAAATCTTCGAATATTTATCCGCAATTTTGGCAGTCCGTGGACGGTAATAGTGCCTGGCAATAATTTCCTGGCCTTGCTCGCTGTAGAGAAACTCGAGGTAAGCGTCGGCCATAGCGCGCGTCTTGCGCCTGTCCACAACCTTATCTATGACTGCGACCGGAGGCTCTGCGAGAATGCTCAATGACGGATAGATAATTTCAAATTTGCCTGCGCCCAGGTCTTTGGCGACCATCATGGCTTCGTTTTCCCATGCCAGCAGCACATCTCCCAGCTTCCGCTCGATAAAGGTCGTTGTGGCGCCGCGTGCTCCCGAATCCAGTGTTGGAACATTGGCAAAGATTTTCTCGATAAAAACCCTGATCTTTTCCTGATTTCCGTTGAATTTTTTGCCGGCATAGGCCCAGGCAGCCAGATAGTTCCATCTCGCTCCCCCTGAGGTTTTTGGGTTGGGGGTTATGATCGAGATTCCCGGTTTTGCGAGATCATCCCAATCCTTAATGCCCTTTGGATTCCCCTCGCGCGTCAAAAACACCACTGTGGAGAAATAGGGGCAGCTGTTGTAGGGCAGGCGTGATTGCCAGTTTGCCGGCAAGAGGCCGGAGAGTCTCGAGATTTCATCGATGTCGTATGCCAGGGCAAGTGTTGCAACATCGCCTTCCAAACCGGCGATTATGGCTCGAGCCTGCTTGCCGGATCCTCCGTGCGATTGCCTGATTGAGATAGTTTGCCCGGTCTTCTGTTTCCAATGCTGAACGAAAGCGGCATTGATTTCCTGGTACAACTCCCGTGTAGGATCGTAGGATACGTTGAGCAATACTGTATTTTGCCCAAGCAGAGAAACACTGATAATTGCAAATATGATGAGGAAGATCATAATGCGGTCTGTTATAGGACGCATGGGTACAATTATATACGAGTTGATGGAAGGATCGAGGATCATCATCTCTTCTTGCCGAATCAGGCCAACCGTGAAACAATTACCGCGCCCAAAGGAAGAGGTGAGTCATGTCGGCTAAGAAAGCAGATGTTCCCTGTGTAGTATGTAATCCAGCTGGTGCACAACCCGGCGATTACTGCGAAAAGCATTACGAGGAGCTGCATCACCTCGATCATAAGTTTGAGGTCCTTTTCCGCCTGCAGCGGACTTTCCGCGGTAAGGAATACGAGATATATGAGGTCTTTCTCCAAGGTGAATGCGACCCGTGTGGGCGCATTATTGTCGCTGAAACAGACCCGGAAAACCTGGTGCTTACGATCATGATTTCCGAGGATTTGGACCTCAACGCACAAATCAAGGAATATGAAGCCCTGAAGACCCAGAAAACATTCAGGGACAAGCTGAGGGAAAGGATCGAGCGTGATATCATCCATAGCTGGTACGGCAATGCCAGAGCATGCATAGAAGTTTTCAGCATCCTGGATCGGAAGCCGGAGCATTGGGACGTAGCTGCCATAGAACCTGAGGCCGGAGAAGAAGATGAGGGCACTGAGCCGCATCCTCAGGATGGCGGGAAACATTCGGTCCATTGATTTTCGAATCAGCTCGCCGCCGGGGCAGTAAAAATGGCGAGCTAATGATTGCAAGGAAATGCTAAGATAACTGGATTCGGGAATGCTAAAGTTGAGCACTTTGATATTTCCCGATGATTTAATTTACCTGGAGGATACTAAAAGATGGCGATAATGATTAACGAGGAATGCATCAGTTGTGGCGCTTGCCAGTCGGAATGTCCTAACACTGCGATTTATCCCGGCGGAGAGGAATATGAACTGAACGGTCAGATGCATCCTGCCCTGTCTGCTGATTATTATTACATTGTTCCCGATAAATGCACCGAGTGTGTTGGTTTCCATAATGAGGAACAATGCATGTCTGTTTGCCCCACGGACGCCTGCGTGAAAGACCCTGCGCACGTGGAGGCAAAAGATGCTTTACTGGCTAAGGCCAAAGCCCTTCATCCGGACAAGTCGTTCTAATAATGGCTTTATAGTCTTCAGCCGGGGACTCTCGCTTGCTCGGTCCCATCCCAAATGCACCAAGGTACCTATAAGGGCCGGTCTCCCGCACCGGCCCTTCCAAAATATTTGTGCGGACGGGGCTCCTTTCTGCCCTAAAATCTATGTTATCAGACTAGCGCCATGTCTATCATGGCTCTCGTCCAAAGAATTTGTGGGGACGGGGCTCCGGCCCGTCCCAGTCTGCTTTGGTTGTCGTTGTGACTTCCTTCGATCGGTCCTCGCCAATACTGTGGCTATTCTGAGCATGCTCCCCAAAATAACATGGTTGGTGAGAAGTGCGGGCTAAAGCAGTGCCACGGCGCTTTGCGGAAGCCAGCCATTCCAGCCGTTAGGAAGGCTGACCTGGAACCAGCCGTTGTTTGATCCCCGCACCTGGACTTTAATCCCTTCGTGAATTGTGAAGATGGTCAAGTTATCGTCGCCCGGGCCGCTGTGCGCCTCAACCTTTTGTTCAATTATCACGCCTTCCCGGCGATAATCTTCCCTATAGATTTTCCAGGAGAGGGCGCAGGCGAAGCATACAAAGAGCACTCCGAATGTGATGCTGCCAATCAACGTTCGCGCCGAAACCGCATGGCGCCGGGCCAGAACATGCCAGATGAAAAGCCCATTTGCGGCCGCGAACAGGGCGAGGGAAATCCAGCTCAATTGGGTTGCGCTGACCAGCTCCAACATATTGTCCAGCAAGCGCACCGGGTAGGCAACAGGGGGCGATTCTATTCGATCGACAATCATGAGATTTGCGAGTTCGAGGTTCTCCTTGATGTCCGGATCGGCTGGACGCTTCTTGCGCGCCTTTTCCCAGTAGTAGATTGCCTCGCCCAGCCGTTTCTGTTTGAAACAGGCATTCCCCAGGTTGTAATAGAGCGAAGCGCTGTCCGCGCCGTTCTGAAGGAGGCTGCGATAGCTCTGCTCGGCCTGGCTGTAGTCTCCCTTTTGATAATATTCGTTGCCGTCGGCGAAAATCTTTGCCAGCGAATCGGCGGGAGAGGCTGCCGGAAGCGACAGTGGAAGCATAAGGAAAATGAGGATTGCGCCCGTTAGTTTCATCGGCTAAAGGTTCTCCAGTGTGTTCACAATTGCGGCAATCCGGGTGGAAAGCTGCTTCATTTTCTCAACAGAACCCGAGGCGGACACAAATCGGCCAAAAGAGCACTCCTGAAGGCAGGCGACGGTTTCCTTTATGGTATCTGCTGCGACAGACCTCTCTGCAAGCGCCCGTTCCAGGCTGTCCCCTGCCACGGCGATTTCCGGGAGATTGAATTTGTCGGCGAGATATCCTTCGAGAGCGCCGGCAGCCTCGTCATAAAAGCGCCGCGGTTCCACGCGCCCCGCTTTTTGGGCTGCCTTCAAGCGCGCAATCGCCTTTCGTCTTGCTTTGCGGCTGCGGACGAGGGCTCCGTCCACCGATTGGCGTGAGCGTTTTCTCTCCGCGAGCAGTGTTAACAGAGTGCCGAGAATCGGGATTCCCGCCAGGAAGTAAAACCAGTATGCTCCGTATACCGGTGCATGCCGCAGCCCAAGATCGTCCGCGGAGAGCTTGATGAAATTGATGTCTGTACCCTGGCGCGTCAGTGTCTGCTTGCTGACTCCCGACAAATCGGCAATTGAAGCGCCGGCGTCCTGCCCCCGCGTGATTTTCAAGGTCAGAGGCGCTGTTGTGACCGTCTGGTACGAGTCTTTTTGCGGATCGAAATACGAAAACGAAAGGGCAGGAATAGTTTGATCGCCGGGCGCTTTCGGCACGATCACGTACTCCCACGTCTTATCGCCACCTATTTTGCTTCCCTCGACGGGTTTAATGTTGTCGTCGCGTTTGGAGGAGTAAATCGTGAAATCGGGCATCGGGGGCAGAGAGATGTCCGGGATCATTTTCAGATTTCCTTGCCCTTCCAACTTCACGCGCAGCTCGATCGCTTCACCCGTGGCAGCCTCGGTTTTGTCCACAATGTCAGTCAGATTAAACGACCCCACTGCATTGCTGAAGGTAGCGGGACGATTGTCGGTGGGCAGAGCGCTGACATTGAGATAGATCTCTTTTGTCTTGCGGTACAGGGTCTGGTTGCGGTTAAAAAAATCGAAAACGCTCCCCCCCAATCTTACGGACACCGCAAACGTGGATGGGGAGATCTGCAGCTTCCCTACTGTTGTGGGGAAGAGAGCTTGCTTCTTAATTACATAGTCCTGATACTCCCTGCCATTGATGATTTTTCTTGTGCCTACCGGATTGGATTCGACTGTAAGATCCTCCACCCAGAAGCCTGTCAGCGGAGCGCTTTCCTGCAGTTGAAGCCCGGATATCCCGACTTGAGTGTACAGATGATACTCCAACGTTACTTGCTGGCCCGGATATGCCGAACTGCGGTCCAGTTCAGCTTCAATAAAGACCTCGTCTTCGGATGGTCTTGTTCCCTGCCCTGAAAGATCCTTATCGTCAAATGGCCCCATTGGACGGGAAGGCGCAGGCGCTGCGCGAGTCGAGGAAGCCGTTACCCGCACGTCAATCGGCTGGGTTTTGAAAATTTTCTGCCCTACCGAAACCTCGATAGGATCGATCGTAAATTGGCCCTCTTTTTCAGGGAGCAGAACATAGATAAAGCTCTTGGTGGAACTGGTTTTTCCGTTGATCCACTGGAATTGGGTGCTAACGCTGGGGCCTGCAACCACCTGAAAGCCCTCGAATCGGGGTAATCGGGGAGGTTCTGCATCGCCGCTGTCTTTTCCGGAGATGGTAATCGTTAACTGAAACTGGTCATTGACTCCGACAGTATCAGCTCCTATAGAGGCCCGCACCTGCGGATCCTGTGCGCGCGCGACGGAAACAAAGAGGAGTGCCAGAAAAGGCAGGCAGGCTAAGCGTTTCATCGCAAAGCTCCAGGCTCTATGGCAGGGTACGGCCAAAATGCTGTTTGCATCTAATGCTTTCATAGTTTTCGTGAGCGCCCAGCCGGCCCGCAGCATCATTGAAAAATTTGTGGGGGCGAGGCTCCGGGCTGGCCTGACCTAAAGGACACGGAATGACGCTGATGGACGCGGAAAACAATTCAGCGTGGTTCGGCGTATTTCGGCGTCCTCACCAATCGCGCGCATTGGTCTTTTGTCGCGCGCGGCGTTCCAATAGTTTTTGCTGCTCGGCAAGCTCCTGGCTTTGAATAGCATCGAGGATCTGCAGGGCGCGCTCTTTGCTCAATAATCCTTCCTGCTGTTCCGCGCTCGTAGCTTGCGGATTTGCAGCTTTGTTTTGATCCTCTGACTTGCTCTCCTGCTGTTTCTGATCGTCAGTATGCTGGGGTTTTTTCTCCTGATCTTGTTTGGATTGACCCGGATGTTGCCGGTCATTCTGCTGGTTGTTGGATGACGTCGACTGTTTCTGCTCCTCCCTCTTTTTCAGAGCCAATTCGAGATTGTGCTTGGCGTCGGTGTCTGTCGGATTTAGGCGCAACGCCTTTGTATAGGCCTTCACTGCGTCCTCGTACTGCCCCGATTCGAAGTAGGCATTTCCGGAGTTATACCAGCCGTATTCCTGCAGCCCTTTGTCTCCCTTTTCTGTTGATTTCTGCAGCGATTGAAGCGCCTGATCGTACTTCTGTTGCCTGATAAGTGCATTCCCCAGGTTGTAGAGCACCTCAGGCCGCCCCGGGGATTTGACCTCAGCGTTCAGATAGGCCTTTTCGGCTTCCTCATATTTGCCATCAGCAAAGAGGCGATTTCCCTTCTTGTTCTCGGAGCCTACTGATGCCGCGTGCGCAATGGTCGACCCCACGAGCATCAAGATCGCGGCAGACAACGCCGCAGCATTTTGTCTCCCATTTCCAAATCTCATACGCACTTGCTCCCAACCCAATAATAAACCAGGCGCCATCCTCTACAAAGCCCTCCAGGCCAGACCGGACTTCCAGCCTGCAACCGGCTACCGGCCGGGAAAATATCCTGTTTCCCGGGGTTTTCTCCGTTCGCTCAACATAATATCCGCAATCAGGCACAGGATCGCCACAGCCAGCGGGTACTGGAACTGATCTTCATAATTCTGGAAGAGCTGCGACTCCAGCTCTTTTTTCTCCAGACCGGAAATATCATCATAGAGCGCTTCCATCTCGCTTTCCGATGCGGTTGCCTTGAAGTAGCGCCCTCCGGTTTTCGCCGCAATTTCCGCCAGGGACCTTTCATCCAGCCTGCTGACCACGACCTGGCCTTCCGGATCCTTTCTATATTCTACAATATCTCCTTTTCCATCCCGGATTGGCACAGGCTTCCCCAGTGGTGTGCCGATTCCAACAGTGTAAATGATGACCCCGGCTTCCTTGGCGCTCTCCGCGGCCCGATCCACCTGGCCTTGAAGATCCTCTCCGTCGGTAAACAAGATAAGGACCTTGTATTTCCGCTCTTTGGCGATGAATGCGGAAGTGGCGGTCTTGATCGCGGCTGCCAGAGATGTGCCCGGATCAGGAAGAATGCCGGGACTTGCTGCATCGACGAAGAGAGCCGCAGCGCCATAGTCCAATGTCAAGGGACACAAAACTTCCGCGGTTCCGGCGAAATCCACCAGACCAATCCGATCTCCCTCAAGCCTCTGGAGCAGAGCATGGATCTGAATCTTGGCATTTGCCAGGCGATTGGGAGCCACGTCTTCCGCATACATGCTGTAGGATGTGTCCAGGGCGGCAATAATATCCACTCCTTGTCTCCGGACCGTTTCAAGACGCGCGCCCCATTGGGGACGTGCAAGAGCCAGAATTCCAAACGTAAAGAATCCCAGGACTAGAAAAGCTTTGACGATTGCCTTTGGGCGGCTGAACTCCTGAATGAGCTGGGGTGATAATTGCGGCGAAATAAGCCTTGACAGGCGTTTGCGCCGGGCCCTGAAGGACCATATGAGAAAAAGGCACAGGATCGGAATTGCCCAAAGAAGGCTTAGATACTCGGAACGGGCGAAATGCATCGTGTTTCCTTGAACAATCCTTTAATGCACGTTAAGGCAATTTACCAAAGCGTGTGTAACGGGCCAGGGAGCTGAGGGAAACCAGTCCCAATGCCGGAAATAGGAAGCTTATGAACCGCTCGTTGTAGTGAGTGTAACTCTTGACCTGTATCTTTGTTTTTTCCAGGCGCGCGATGTCTTCGAATATGTTTTCCAGGGAGGGCTTGTCGGTCGCCCTGTAGTACAACCCCCCCGTGATCTCGGCAATGCGCGTGAGTGAATCCTCGTCGATTTCAACAGGGACATTGACATAGACTCGCCCAAAGCTGGGATCATTCACCGGGAACAGGGCGGTGCCGCGGCTGCCGACCCCAACCGTATAAATTTTTACCCCCAGCGCCTGGGCCATCTTGGCCGCGTCTATCGGCTGAATTTCTCCACGGTTGTTCATTCCATCCGTTGCCAGAATGATGACCTTCGACTTCGCCTTGCTTTCCCGCAGGCGGTTGAGACAGGTTGCCAGGGCGCTCCCGATCGCCGTGCCGTCTTCCAAGCCTCCAAGCTCCAGATTGTCGAGAACGTTGAACAGAGCTCCATAATCCAGCGTTAAGGGGCATCGCGTATAGGCCTTGGCCGCAAATACAACCAACCCTACCCGGTCCTGGCGCAACCCTTCGACGAAGGTATGCACAACAAGCTTCGCGACACTAAAACGGTTCTGAGGTTCGAAATCCTCGGCGGCCATGCTTCCTGAAGCGTCAAGAGCGACGACGATATCGATTCCTTCAGTGAGATATTCTTCTTCTTCCGTGCCTTTCTGAGGCCGCGCCATGCCGGCAACAGTCAGCGTCAACGCCAGCAAGTTCGCCGCGAAGAGGATATGGCGCATCCATACGGTCCAGGAAGGCTTCACTCCTTCAAGTGCCAGTGTGGACGCGAATTTGAGGCTGCCGTCGCCTTTGCGCATGCGCCGCATGTAGAGCCAGATCAGCAGAGGTATCGCGAGAAGGAGGAGGAAAAACCAGGGATTGGCAAAACGAAGCATCACGATACTCCCTGGACAGACGGTGTTTCTTCGACCGTGGCAGGTTGCCTCATTTTTTTTGCGAGCGCCAGTATCTCAAAAGCGCTTTCAACGGCCGCGTTGTTTTCAGGCTGAGAGGGGATGTATTTGGCAAATTTTACCAGGTCGCATTCGGTCAACACGGATTCGATCGTGTCCAAGGCTTGGCCGGGCCCTTTGCCTTCCCCGGCAAGCTTCAATTCCCCCAATATCTCCGATGTGGTTTTTTCCAGAGTTTGAATCTGGAATCCGGCTTCCAGAATGCGCTTGATAATATCGGAAAGAGACACATAAAACTGCTTGGTGAGCCCGTTTTCGAGCAAGCCGCGCCTGATGAGGTCGCGCAGATCAGATTCAGCCAGTACGATCAGGTCCGTATCAGGCTGACCGGCGGGCTGCAACTTGGGCCGCCTGCGCTGCCAAAGCCATACGGCGATTGCGGCCAGGATAATGATCAGGCAGGCAATCGAAAGCCACATCACCCAACGGACCGGCTCCTGAATTTCAGCCTGTTTTTTTAGCTGCTTAAGATCCTGGTCCTGCTCTGTGAGGACGCTTTGAATCGAGATTTTCACCGGCTGACTCGAAACCTGACTCTCGCTTCCATCGGCGCCTCGCAGCGTCACCTGTATCGGAGGGAACTCGAATTCACCGGTTTTAAACAGCGCCACCGTAATTTGCGCCTGATATTGCGAAACGGACTGATCGCCGGCCTGGCCTGCAGTTATGATTTTCCCGGGCGGGAAATCCAATATGGAAAAATCCCCGATCTGGTCGCCGAGCTTTGGCAGAATGACCTGGTAGCCCTGCGGGAGCGAGATGTCCAGGCGAATGCTTATCGGGTCACCGACAGTGGCCTTTTGAGGCGTCGCTTGTATGTCGACCTTGACTTCCGGCGGAGACGCGGCGAACACAGAGCTCAGGAGAGCGGCGCACAACGCGATGCTTATAAGCAAGATGGACTTCAGGCTTCTGATCACCGGAGTCTCCTTGCCCGTTCCTCAAAGAAACGATTCAATGGGATATCATATTGGCCTGCCGTCTGGATTGTGACGTGGTCCATCCGGTTCGATTGAAACAGCTTGGTCAATTTTGCGCGATTTCTCTGCCAGTTGGCCTCATACAGTTCGCGAATTCTCGGCAAGGAGGTGTCGATATAAACGATTTCACCGGTTTCAGCATCTCGCAACTCCAGGATTCCTACATCAGGGAGCGATTGCTCGCGTGGGTCGACTATCTGAATGATGACGACATCGTGTTTTCGATTTGCGACTTTCAATGATTGTTCGAACCCTTGATCCAGGAGATCGGAAATAAGGAAGACCACGGCATGTTTGTTCAGCACCAGGTTCAGGTGATCCAGAGCGCATTGAAGTTTCGTTCCCCGGTGTTTGGGCTGGTTGAAGAGCAGTTCGCGAATCACCCGCAATACGTGCGTGCTGCCGCGCCGTGGGGGAATGAATTTTTCGATCTGGTCGGTGAACAGAATAGCCCCGACTCGATCGTTGTTTTTGATCGCCGAAAATGCAAGGAGGGCGGAGATCTCGGCTGTGATTTCTCCCTTGGTTTTTCCTTCGGAGCCGAAAGCGCCCGAGGCGCTGGTATCCACCAAAAGCATCACCGTAAGTTCGCGTTCCTCGACGTAGCGCTTCACGAATGGGCGGCCGGCACGCGACGTGACATTCCAGTCGATGGTTCGAACATCGTCTCCGTGCTGGTACTCGCGGACCTCGTCAAATTCCATGCCGCGCCCTTTAAAGACGGAATGGTATTCGCCGGCAAGAGATTCATTGACGAGCCGGTTGGTCGTGATTTGAATTCGCCTGATCTTCCTGATTATTTCTTTGGGCAACATATTTTTGAGGACGCTGGAGTACGCCGATGGATGCGGAAAACAAATCATCATATTTCAGCGTATTTCGGCGTCCTTATATTTAGGTTAAGGGACCTGCACGGCGTCGAAAATCCGGCTTATGATCGATTCTGTCGTAACTTCTTCAGCTTCTGCCTCATAGCTCAAGATGATCCGATGCCTGAGCACATCCAGCCCGATTGCCTTGATATCTTCAGGGGTGACATATCCGCGGCCTTTGATGAAAGCGTGTGCGCGCGCTGCCTGCGCAAGGAAAATAGTGGCGCGAGGCGAGGCGCCAAACTGGATCAGGTCCTTTATATCCAATTTAAATTCCTGCGGCTTGCGGGTCGCGAATACGATCTGCACGATATAATCTTTGATGCGATCATCCAAATAAACCTCTTTAACGACTTCGCGAACGCGAAAGATGTCGTTGGGCATGACCACGCGGTTTATTGGGATCGGCTCATCGCGCGCCATCAGATCGAGAATCTGGCGCTCTTCCTTCTGATCCGGATACTCGATCTTCAGCTTGAGCATGAACCTGTCGATCTGGGCTTCTGGCAGGGGATACGTTCCTTCCTGTTCGATTGGATTTTGCGTGGCCAGGACCAGAAAGGGTTCCTCAAGAGGATAGGTTGCGTCTCCGATGGTAACCTGCCGTTCCTGCATAGCCTCGAGCAAAGCGCTCTGGACTTTGGCAGGCGCGCGATTGATCTCATCCGCCAAAATGATGTTGGAAAAGATTGGGCCCTTTCTGGGGAAGAATGTTCCTTCCTTCTGATTGAAGATCATGGTTCCGATAAGGTCCGCGGGTAGAAGGTCAGGTGTGAACTGAATGCGTTGGAATTTGGTATTGATGGCGGCCGATAGTGTTTTGACCGCCAACGTTTTAGCCAGGCCGGGAACCCCTTCAAGAAGAATGTGCCCGCGCGTCAGCAATCCTATCAAGAGGCGTTCCACCATATATTTCTGCCCCACTATGACCCGATGCGTTTCGCTGACGAGATTTTGTACAAAAACGCTTTCGCCCTGAACCTTCTGATTTATTTCCTGTATATGTGCAGCCAGTTCCATAAACCTTGCTCCTTGGAGATGCTTCGCCTTTTCCAGACCAATACTAAGAAAGTGGCGATACCAAGTCAAAAGGAAAGCCTGGACACCCACCATTCGTTACCTTTCCTGATTCATATCCGCACATAACACCTGGACACCCACCATTTATCACATAACACCTGGACACCCACTATTTATCAGATGGAATGAAAATCTGGACATTCACCATTTATAGCCTCTTTGGTGGGAGCGGCAATTTGGGTTTGACGGAAATAAATCTCACCAGAAGGCAAAGCAAATTGGGGGAAACAGAGCTGCAAGATGGCTGCGAAACCAAATAATGCGGTAAGCACCGGGAAATAGAGCTGGATCTACAGGGGATTTACTCCAGGGATGCAGCGGATCAGGTTAATTGCAGCCGTAATCAAGCGAAAGCGGCGCGAGCCATGGCAACACCTTTGATCCATCGGTTGCCCAACCGATCTGCAAAAGTGCGTAGATTGGAATGCAGCCCGGCAGCTACGCAGAATTTCGATCCGAAATGGGTGATAGTTTGAAGCCACGCTTCCGGATTGGCGCCGATGCGCAGCAGGATTGGCGCCAGATCTGCATCCATTGCTCCG
>Ga0208980_10000368_pt1 | contig 24825 bp, 14 predicted proteins | sample WetSurMetagenome_3_FD_187993 | JGI IMG/M metagenome (GOLD analysis project Ga0208980, IMG submission 187993) | Wetland microbial communities from Twitchell Island in the Sacramento Delta, sample from surface sediment Aug2011 Site A1 Bulk (version 2) | ecosystem: Environmental > Aquatic > Marine... | reverse complement strand
GGCACAGGTGAATGGGCGCAATACCATCACCTGGGAGCAAAAGTTCGAATACGATGTCTGGTATGTCGATCACCTGTCATTCGGGTTGGATATGAAGATTCTTTTCCTTACTATTGCAAAAGTGTTCAAACGCGAAGGGATCAGCCAGGAAGGCCAGGCGACGATGGAACGGTTCAGGGGAGGAGTTGACAGTAGGTAGTTGGCAGTTGGCGGTTCGCGGTTCGCGGTTCGCAGTCAGCGATTAATTAATAATTCAAAATTCAAAATTTCAACGATGGTATGGATATATGGTGCCAGCGGGCATGGGAAGGTGATCCTGGATCTGCTGGAAAGGGATCAAAAAACAGTGGAGGGTTTCCTGGATGACGATGAAAGCATCACGGAGTTTGAGGGTTATAAAGTCATCCGTCCTGCCGAACTGAAAAGTTCCCTGGCAGAAGTCATCATTGCAGTCGGCGATAATGCGACGCGTAAAATGATTGCCGGGAAAAACAGGTTCAGGTATATCACCGCCATACATCATTCTGCCACACTTTCTCACCATTGCCTGATAAATGAGGGCTGTGTTATCATGGCCGGGGCGATTGTCCAGCGGGGTGCTGTCATCGGCCGGCATGCCATTATCAACACCGGGGCGCTGGTAGACCATGACTGTAATATAGGCGATTATACGCACATTTCCCCGGGAGCAATCCTTTGCGGCAATGTCACTATTGGGGAATGCACATGGGTGGGAGCGGGCAGTACTATAATCCAGGGAGTGACCATCGGCAAGAACGTTATGATTGGTGCCGGCAGCCTTATCCGGAAAGACGTTCCCGATAACGTGCTCGTCGTTGGCAATCCCCAGAGGATTTTGAGAAAGTTGAAGTGATATCAGGTTTCCATCAGATCATTCAGAAAATGGACCATTCAAGAATCTGGCTTTCGCTGGCCCTGATGTCAGGGGAAGAACAAAAATATATCCGGGAAGCATTCGATGCCAACTGGGTGGCTCCCCTCGGGCCTAATGTCAATGCTTTTGAACAGTCATTGTCCGGTTACCTTGGAGAAAACAAGTTGGTTGTTGCGCTGGCGTCCGGAACGGCAGCCATTCACCTGGGTTTAATTCAAATGGGAGTCCAGGCAGGGGATGAAGTGATTTGCCAGTCATTTACTTTTGTAGCTTCTGCCAATCCGATCAGGTATCTCGGAGCCAGCCCCGTTTTTATCGACAGCGAAAAGGAATCCTGGAATATGAGCCCCGGTTTCCTCGAAGAGGCTATCAAGGACAGGATCAAAAAGACGGGCAGGAAACCAAAGGCCATTATTCCGGTCCATCTTTACGGCATGCCGGCCAGGATGGACAGGATCCTGGAAATTGCATCCGGATATGGTATACCGGTGCTGGAAGATGCTGCAGAAGCCCTGGGCTCATCCTATAAGGGCAGGAAATGCGGAACATTCGGGGATTTTGGCTGCCTGTCGTTCAATGGCAATAAGATCATCACGACTTCGGGCGGGGGCGCACTCGTATGTTCCTCGGCAGAACAGGCTGAGAAGACGAAGTTTTACGCCACCCAGGCCCGCGATAAGGCCCCGCATTACCAGCATTCAGCGATCGGGTATAATTACAGGCTGAGCAATATATGTGCCGGCATTGGCCGGGGGCAGATGACCGTACTGGACCGTTATGTTGCCCGCAGACGGGAGATCCATGATTTTTATCGCAGGCATTTATCAGGTTTGCCGGGTATTTCTCTCCTGGAAAATCCTTCCGTTGATTTCGAATCAAATCACTGGCTGACCTGCATACAGGTTGAACCTGATCAGGCCGGTTTTTCCCGGGAGGATTTGCAGGCAGCTATGGAATCTGCCAACATTGAAACCCGTCCGCTCTGGAAGCCCATGCACCTGCAACCCGTTTATTCAGATTGCCCTTTCTATGGAGAGGGAGTCTCCGAAGAATTATTCAATAAGGGCCTGTGCCTTCCTTCCAGCCCGGGGCTGACAGAGAGCGATTTAGAGAGGGTGATTGAGGTGTTTTTATAACGGCGGATTGGTTTTGCAAAAGCGTTCGTAATTTGTCTTCCCGTCAGTATTGCCCATCTGCATGGCCTTCATGAAATCTTTGCATGACGACTCCAGGTCGTTCATTGCCCGATAGCATACTCCGCGAAGATTGAAGAGCGCACCGGTATTGTTGGAAAGTTTCATGGCATTACTAATTTCCTCAATGCATTTGCTGTAATCGTTCATGTAATAATAAATAAAGGCCCTCAGCTGGCGGGCTTCAAAATAGTCAGGTACATTGCCAATTAGCGTATTTATATGCGCCAGGGCTGAAGGGTAGTCCTTTTTATCGTAGTATTGCCTTGCAGTGGTATATTCCTGCATGAAAGGTTCTACAAATTTTTTCTGGTAAACGAATTTGTATTGCTGGTCCACCAGGGTATCAGCCGGTAAATATTGCTTTGCCTCTTCTACAATGCTCCATGCCTTGTCCAGGTTCCCATTCCGGAGAAAGAAGCTTGAAGCAAATACCCACACCTGGTTATTGTTCTTGTTTTCAGCCAGGTAATTGTCAAGATATTCTGTTACCTTATCATTCTCTTTCCGTTCTTCCAGCATCTGACAGGTGATCAGCAGGTTCTTGGGATGCTTGGGTTTCATCTGGTAAAGCTTTTCTGAGTAAACCAGGGCGCTGTCGGTTTGTTTCAGGTTGGAGAAGCCCATGGCCAGGAAATATTCCCGCCGTCCGTCCCAGGGGGTGTTCCTGTCGCCGCGAAGCAATGCGATGGCTTGCTCGTATTTCTGTTCACTCAGCAGGTACCGGGCTTTTTGAACCTTGATGGACTCACCCAGAATGGTTAAGGTTGGAAAAGAAGGGAATCCGGCAATGATTTTTGAAGATGCGGTTGTTAATTTTCCCGATTTTATTTCCTGGTAAACGATCCGTTGAGTCTTTGAGGATTCATGGTTCAGGTATAAGAGCCACGACATGCAGGCAAAGGCAATGATAGCAACGGCAGAAGCCGGCCAAAAAAGCATGCTGTATTTTTTCGCTGGTTCTGGAGCGGGTGCGGCTGCTTCAGATCTTATATTCTGATGGTGGATGACCGAAATTCCTGCAGCCAGGTAAAAAGAAAACAGGACCAGGATCTCCGGGCGGTCGGCAGGGAAATTAAATAAGGCATCCACGGAATAAAAGGCAAGGCCTGCGGCTGCCAGGAACATATACCTGAAATGTTCGTCCTCATCGCTGCCTCCTTTGAAGATTTGTCGCAGGAAAGCCCATCCGATCAGGATAAAGATCCCCAGGTAGAGCAATCCGCCCAATAAGCCCGTTTCTGCAAAGGTTTCGATGAAATCGTTGTGGGCTTTGTACATGTAAGTAAAATCGTCCTTCGTCCTGTTTTCGTATTTGAGGACAGAGACTTTCCAGTTGCCGCTGCCAATCCCGAGCAGCGGTTTTTCTTTGAGCAAATCAAGGGACCACTTCCATCCCAGCAGACGTGCATTTAACGAAGCGTCAGAAAGGTTGATGGTTGCGAGTTGCTTGGTAACACCGCCCGTCAGCCTGCCCCCTATATTTTTAGGGTATAAAAACTGCTGTGTACCGGAAAAACCCAGGTAAGCAATAAAAAGGGCCGCAAGGAAATATCCAGCCAGCCTTAAGTGCTTTCCTTCTTTTTTCTGGAAATATGAGAACAGTTGATAACCAAGGTACACGATGGTGAGTGCAATCAGGCCGGAGTAAAATGCACGCGTAGCCATGAAAAATACTGCAGTGATCCCGGTCATCAGCCCCAGCCATCCCATCACCCGCAGCCATTTTTTTTCATACATAAGCAACCAGAGGGCGAAAGGCAGCTTCACGAAGAGTGCCGAAGCCAGGACGTTTTTGTTGCTGTAGATCGATTTAATTTCTGTAATATCAGTGATGCTGCCTTTGATGAACTGGTTGATATAATAGAATACCGAGAAGGCATCGAATATCAGCAACCCTGCAAAAATGATCACTACCCATTTAAGGAAGCGCAGGTCGCGCATCAGGATCACTGAAAGCATGAAGACGGCTGAAAACACGGTAAATATCTTGGTGAGTTGCAGCAGGGATTCTGATAGGTTAATCGCATTGAAAAATGACAGCAGGGAGGCGACGATGAAACCAAAGTAAACGAGTCCCACCCATGTTTTAAAGAAATATCCCAGTGAGGCCGGTTGCTGCCTGATCTGTTTATCATTGAGCAAGGTGATGAAAGCCAGCAGGTTGACAAGTGACAGGGCCAGGAACTTCGGGGCATTGGTATCAAATGCCATCAGGTTGGGGGTAAAGGTAGGGATCAGTACATAGGCCAGGATCAGTGCCCCGAATACCAGGTTGAACCGTCTGACGGGTTTAGGAATTGCTTTCTTAACAGGGGCTTTGGAAGTTGGTTTCATAGACGATACGGGATTAATTGGTCCTTCAATTACTTTTACTTATTTCAGAGGCACATCGAGTGATTCGAAGATAGAATTATTGCTGCGAAAATCGGTCACAATTTCCTTGATAACACGGACAATTTCAAAATCATCCGCGGTTTTCCATGCAGCTTCAAGCTTTTCGATCTGTAAAATCAGCTCGTCATGCCTGGTCGGCGTGACCCTGGCAATCATGATGCGGGGATGGTGCGTCGGAAGGGTATTCTCGTTGCTGTTGAGCAGCTCCTCGTAAAGCTTTTCCCCGGGACGGAGGCCCGAAAATACAATCTTGATATCCTTATCGGGCTGGAATCCTGAAAGGAGGATCATGTTCCTGGCAAGGTCTAGAATGCGAATAGGCTGGCCCATGTCGAACATGAAGATCTCGCCTCCATTTCCCATGGTGCCGGCTTCCAGCACCAGCTGGCAGGCTTCGGGTATGGTCATGAAATAGCGGGTGATCTCAGGATGCGTGACCGTGACAGGACCTCCTTGCTCGATCTGACGTTTGAAAATCGGTATCACCGAGCCACTGGACCCCAATACATTTCCAAAGCGGGTGGTAATGAATTTGGTTTTGACATCCGGCAGAGTATTCAGGCTCTGGGTGTACATTTCGGCCAGCCGTTTGCTGGCGCCCATCACATTAGAAGTGTGCACAGCCTTGTCGGTGGATACCATCACAAATTTTTCGGCATTGTGCCGGGTGGCCAGATCCGCAATGGCTTTGGTCCCGAATACATTCACACGGGTCGCCTCGAACGGATTGCCCTCCATCAGCGGCACGTGCTTGTATGCGGCCGCATGGTAAACCAGTTGCGGCTTATATTTTGAAAACACCCGTTCCATGCGTCGCAGGTCACTGATATCAGCCACCACCACATCCGCAATATTGTGGAATTGAGGGAATAGCCCCTGGAATGAAAGGGCCAGGTCATGCAGCGGTGTTTCGGCCTGGTCCAGCAAAATGATCCTGCCCGGGTTCAACATCATTAACTGTCGTGCGATTTCGCTGCCAATGCTGCCGGCAGCTCCTGTGACCAGGATCACCTTCCCCTCGTTCTCGCTCCGCACCATGCTGTTATGCAGGACGATCGGTTCCCGTTGAAGAAGGTCCTCAATACGGACATTCCGGATTTGCTGGACCTGCAGCTCGCCGTGGATCCAGGATTCGAACGGGGGAATGTTTTTGATCGTAATATTGAAAGGCAGGCATGCCTGTGCGATTTGCTGCTTTATCTCCGGATCGAGGTTATTTATGGCGATGACCACTTCGTTTACTTTTTTCTGGGTCAGGAATTGAGGATTCATCGCCTCTGGTCCTGCAACGACAATGCCTTCCAACGTTTTGCCAATCTTGCCGGGATTGCGGTCAATGAAACAAACGACGTTGTAATCTTTCTCGAGATCGTTGATCAGCGCGTTTTTGGTCAGGATGCCTGCTTTGCCAGCCCCGTAGATCAACACATTGATGGATTTGCTTTGTCCTTTGACCAGGTTTATCCAGATCAGCTTGGAGAAGAGCCGGGTGAAGATCATGAGGAAAAGCATGATCAGCCCGTTCATGATGACGATCCCGAGGGGCAGGACTTTCTCCAATGGCCAATTGTAATATAATATCAAGGTATTCAGCAGCACGAGTGCCACGGAGGTAAGGAGCACTGCCTTGAATATACGAACCACGTCATCGGTGCTCGTATGGCGGATGATCCCCACATATGAGCGGGTAATGAGGAAAGCGATGAGGGAAAAGCCCGCAACGATGGGCAGATAGTTAAGCAGTTTCCATTCTGCTATATAGGTAAAGTCAAAGTTGAAACGGATGAGATAGGCAATGAAAAGCGAAATGGCCACGATGATCATGTCCGAAACCAGCACAAGGTACCGTGATAAAAAACGGTTTGAAAAATGCAGGATGAATTTCTTAATCATAGATTTACAATTACACAGATAACCGGGTAGTGGTCAGAAATGTACATCTCCTTATCCCTTATTTTCAACATCTCTGAAGAACTGACCTTCCAATTTCCTTTTACGAGTACCAGGTCAATTCGTTCGTTTTCCGTCGAAGTTCCGAACCCATTGAAGGTTGCTTCATTGCATCCTTCAGGACCATTGGCTAGGAGGCATGCATCCTTAAGGCCATTAACCGGGCCGGTCAGAATTTGGTAAGGCTCCTGTTCAGGACCGCAATTGAAATCACCGGTGACTATGACCGGGAGGCTTGCAGTATTTTTGGCTATGAAATCCAGGATAAGCCTGGCACTTTCATTTCTTGCGGTCTGCCCCATGTGGTCGAAATGGGTATTCAGGAAGAAAAAGTCCTTATTTGTTTCCAGGCCGGTGAACTTTACCCAGGTGCAGATGCGGGGCAGGGCAGCATCCCAGCCGACGCTGCCGGTGTCTTCAGGAGTACCTGAAAGCCAGAACGTCCCCCATTCAACAACTTTGTAACGATCGGATCTGTAAAACACCGGCACATATTCTCCGGAAGTCTTACCGTCCACGCGGCCAACCCCAACATGGCCATAATCATTCAGGTGCCCGTCCAGGTAGGTCAGCTGGCTCAGAAGCACTTCCTGCATCCCGATGATATCCGGGGATTCGGTTTTCAGTGTTTCAACTACCAATGATTTCCGGTTGTCCCAGCTGTTGATGCTATCCGCGGGGTTGTCAAAGCGGATGTTGAACGTCATCACTTTCAGGGAGTCTCCATGTTCCACGCCATCCGCCGATCTGCAGGAAATGAAAAGGGCTAAAAACAGAGCCAGGAAAGGGAGAAATAACCGAATAACCGACGGGTTAACCCGTCGGTTATTAAAACATATATCACTCATGATTTTCAAGTAGTTCATCTTATAAATGATCCAGAAAGTACTTTTCAATCTTCCGGTTAAGGTGAACGCGGTCTTTACCGCCTACACCATGCCCTTGTCCGGGATAAACAAAATAATCGACCAGTTTTCCTTCTTCAATGAACCGCTTGATCAGCTGGAGGGAGTGCTGCCAGACCACGGTGGGATCAGCGGTGCCATGGATGATGAGCAGGTCGCCTTTCAGGCTGGCTGCCTGGTTGAGCAAGCTTGCCTCCGCGTAGCCGTCCGGATTTTCTTCCGGGGTGTCCATATATCGCTCCCCGTACATCACCTCGTAATATTTCCAGTCGCAAACCGGCCCGCCGCAGACGCCAACTTTGAAAACGTCCGGCTGCTTCAGCATCATGGAGATCGTCATAAATCCGCCATAGCTCCAGCCAGTGACCCCGATCCTTTCCGGATCGATATACGGAAGCTGCTTCAGGTGATTAATGCCTGCCATCTGGTCCTGCGTTTCAAGGGTGCCCAGATGCCTGAACACAGCCTGCTCGAAATCCTGGCCGCGGTTGTCAGAACCCCGGTTATCAAGGGTGAAAATGATGTACCCTTGCTCGGCCATGTAGTACATGAACAGGCTGGCGCCCCCGAGCCAGCTATTGGTGACCAGTTGGGCATGTGGCCCGCCGTAAACATAATCGATGACAGGATATTTTTTGTAGGGATTAAAATCTGACGGGTAAATGATGCTTGCATACAGATCTGTGCCATTATCGGCTTTAAATTTGAAGATATCCAGGTTGCCGGTTTTGTAATTGTTGAGCGGGTCATCGCTGCTGTGTATGACTTGCAGTACGCGTCCTTTTTCATCAACGACTTCATACCTGCGGCTAACGGTGGTGTCGCTGAAAATGTCAATGAAATATTTTCCGTTTTTATTGAGAATGGGCCTGTGTGTGCCCTGGCTGAGGGAAAGGGGAGTGATCTTGCCGGTCCTGAAATCAACAGAGAAAAGATCCTGGTTCAACGGGCTGTTCCTGGTGGCGAGAAAGAATGCTTTACCTCCTTTTGGACTGATTCCGATGAGGTCCGTGACCACCCACGGTCCCTGGGTAAGCTGCCGAATGAGCTGGCCATCCGTGTTATAAAGGTATAGATGCTGATATCCGTCCCTTTCGCTGATCCAGATAAACTGGTCCTTGTTTGAAGGGTCAAAATACAGGGGAAACAAGGGCTCTACGTATTCAGGGTCCCTTTCTTCGAAGAGGGTGTTAATAAGTTCGCCCGTCCGGGCATCATACCGGTTGAGCACCAGGTGGTCCTGGGCCCTGTTCAGCAGGGCAATGTAAATGTCTTCTTCTGCAGGGCCCCATGTTATGGAGGTAAGGTATTGATCATAAGGCCCTTCGGTTTTTATCGTCGTGTAGGTTTTATTATCGGGATGATAGATGACCAGGCTGACCTGCTCGCTGCTCATCCCTGCCATGGGATACCGGATGTTCTCCACAACGGCAACACGTTCATCCGTATTTACGATCGGGTAGCCGGATACCTTGCTTTCATCCTTCCTGTAATAGGCAAGATGTTTGCCTGACGGCGACCAGAATATGCCTTTATCAATTCCGAATTCATTCCGGCTGACGATCTGGCCGTTCACAATGCCTGTGTTAGTGTCGCTGGTTACCTGGATCTGTTTACCTGCACGTGCAATAAAAAGGTTATTCCTGATGGTATAGGCCAGGAGGCTGTCCACCTCCGATTTTTCAATGTTTTCAGCTTCTTCAGGATATGAATTGAGAAAGATAACCTGATGATTCCTCAGGTTATAACTGTAAATGTTGTTCTTTGCAGAGAACCTGAAAGATTCATTATCCTGCCAGGTAATGGATGGAAGCCGGGGGAGCGTATCCAGACTTCCTTTCGCAAGGTCCTGGTTGAATGCTTTGAGCGTTAAAATTGTATCTGAGACAGTGGACGTGGCTTTCCTGGTTATCAGGACATTATTGTCCATCCAGCTGAAGCTGTCATCTGACCCTATCCATTGCAAGTTGCGCAGGGATGTAGGGTATAGGTCCCGGTTCATGCCACTGGCATCTTCGATGGTGAGTTTTTTCTGCCCGAAAGATAAAAAAGGGATGAGGAAGATTAGTGCTAAAAAGTAAGTTTTGCTTTTCATTTTTTAATTGATCTTAAAAAAATGTCGGACCACTATAGTGGGACTACGAATTTCTATAACACTCAGATTATCAAGGCAAAAATAAAATCAAAATTTTACAGCAAATCAGCCTGAATAATGGACGGCATCCGCTATTTCCTTCATGCACGACAGGTCCTTTTCAATAGCATTGCCTACCACCACCACATCGGCGCCGGCTTTCACCGCAGCAGAGGCCTGTTCAGCATTCCTGATGCCACCGCCGACCACGAGCGGAATTCCGATGTTTTCCCTGACTTTCCTGATCATCGAGGCGGGTACAGGGTTTTGCGCACCGGACCCGGCATCCATGTAAATCAGCTTCAATCCGAGCATTTCCCCGGCCATTGCCGTGCATACCGCAATGCCATCCTTTTCCCTGGGAATGGGGATCGTGTTGCTAACGTATTGCGCGGTGGTGATCGGACCGCTTTCTATCAACATGTATCCGGTCGGGAGGATCTCGAGCTTGCTGGACTTCAGATAAGGGGCGGCAACGACATGTTTCCCGATCAGCATATCGGCATTTCTGCCTGAAATCAGCGAAAGCAGCAGCAAGGCATCTGCTTTTCCGTTGATTTGCAAAATGCTTCCGGGAAAAAGTATGACCGGAATATTCGTAAGGCTTTTTATCAGGCTGATGGATACATCCAGGTGATCATCCGTCAGCAGGCTGCCCCCGACAAAAATCATGTCCACTTTGCACTCCATGGCATTGATTACCAATTGAGTGAGTTTCTTTTCATCGTAATTGTCAGGATCGACCAGGACAGCAAAGCTCTTTGGTTTGCTCCTGTGGATGATATGTTCGTATATGTTCATGCCGGATGTCCTGTGCAAATTTAAGAAAATTGTTTTTGACAGGTTCAATTACTGCGATGTTACACTATCAAGTACATAAACCAGCATGTGTCCCTGAAATTGCTCGTAACGGAGATCATATGTCCGGATATTCCCGGAATGCCTGATTTCTCCGGAGAATGTACCGTTTCCCGGTAATTTGGGCAGGTTCAGGCGGATATTTTCCCTGAAATCGAGCCCCCTGTGCCCATACAGCTTGTAAAGCGATTCCTTGGCGCACCAGGCAAGGGTCAGGATGCTGTATGGCTCCGGGTCGCCGATAGCGGCCAATTCCTCCGGATGCATGTATTTCTCCCTTACCCTCATGATCTTTGGCCTGACAGCTTCGATATCGATGCCGACGTGTCCGTGAGAAGAGAGGATCACGGCAGCCAGGTTCCCCGAATGGGTGACAGATATAAAGAACCGGCTTCCTGCCAGGTAAGGCTTTCCCGTCTCATCGTATTCCACAGCATAATCGTCAGGCAGCAGCAACGAACGGATCAGGATACGGTATGCCAGCCATTGCTTTTGCCGGCTCTCAGCTACGAAGGAATCATAGAGTTCCCGCTCCGCCGGACGCAATCGAATCATCCCCAGCAATTCTCCGACGGATTCCGTGATTTCCCAGACGGCATACAATGAATCATGATCTATTTCTTTCCGGAAGAGTTCGGGCATGGATCAAGGTCGTTTAATGGTTCAAAAATACTGGTTTCTTGACATTTTTTGTAACTTTGCCGTCCCAAAATAAGAATATGGACCACATCATGATAGATACTGAATTGAAATACAAAGTGAAAGATCTCAGCCAGGCAGAATGGGGAAGGAAAGAAATTGAAATGGCTGAGAAAGAGATGCCGGGACTGATGTCGATCAGGGCAAAATATGGTCCTGACAAACCATTGAAGGGCGCCAGGATCTCCGGCTCTTTGCATATGACCATCCAGACTGCAGTGCTGATCGAAACCCTCATGGAACTTGGAGCCGAGGTCAGATGGGCCAGCTGCAACATTTTTTCGACACAGGACCATGCCGCTGCTGCCATTGCAGTGAAAGGCATTCCGGTTTTTGCCTGGAAAGGGGAGACCCTCGAAGAATACTGGTGGTGCACCAACCAGGCCCTGACCTTCCCGGGTGGTTTTGGCCCTCACCTGATCGTTGACGATGGTGGCGACGCTACCTTATTAATGCATTGGGGAGTAAAGGCGGAGAAAGACCCTGGTTTCCTCAACAGGGTTGCAGACAGCAAAGATGAAGAAGCTATCCTCGACTTGCTGCGCAAAATATATGTGGAAGATAACCGGAAATGGCACCGGGCTGTGAGTGACTGGAAAGGGGTTTCAGAGGAAACCACTACCGGCGTTCACCGCCTTTACCAGATGAAAGAAGAAGGGGAACTGCTGGTGCCGGCTATTAATGTCAATGACTCTGTTACGAAATCCAAGTTCGACAACCTTTACGGATGCCGCGAGTCCCTTGCCGATGGTATTAAAAGGGCAACGGATGTGATGATTGCCGGGAAAGTCGTCGTAGTGATGGGTTACGGTGATGTCGGGAAAGGCTGTGCCAAATCCATGAAATCCTATGGTGCCAGGGTAATTGTTACGGAAATCGACCCCATCTGCGCCTTGCAGGCAGCCATGGAAGGTTTTGAAGTCACTACCCTCGAGGATGCCCTGTCAAGAGGCAACATTTATGTGACCGCTACCGGGAACCGCGATGTCATCACCCTGGAGCATATGAGGCAGATGAAGGAAGAATCGATTGTATGCAATATCGGCCATTTCGATAATGAGATCCAGATCAACCAGCTCAACGAACAGGCGGACATTCGCAAAATCAACATTAAACCGCAGGTTGACAAATATATTTTCCCGGACGGCAAAGTGATTTACATCCTGGCCGAAGGCCGCCTGGTGAACCTTGGCTGTGCCACCGGCCACCCATCCTTCGTGATGAGCAATTCCTTTACCAACCAGACCCTTGCCCAGATCGACCTCTGGAAAAACAACTATCCGGTGGATGTCTATAGGCTCCCGAAATACCTTGACGAAGAAGTCGCCCGCCTCCACCTGGAACACATCGGTGTCAAGCTGACAAAACTGACTAAAGAGCAGGCAGGCTATATCGGAGTCCCACAGCAAGGCCCGTTCAAACCGGAACATTACAGGTATTAGTTCAAAGTTCAGTTATGAATGTATAAGATGTCTCCGTTATATTCTGTAAAATAGGTTCCAAGCGGCATATTGGAAGGGCTGCTGACAACTGAGCCGTCAAGCAGGAGGTATTTCGAGCCAGTACAGGGATCTACAATATTATAATCCTCATAGACCACCACCAGCTTTGAACAGTTCGTGCCGTTGGCATTGCAGCAACTGTCAGGTTTATATGGCGGGGTCCGTTCAAAAGCAACAAAATCCTCCGTGGTAAGCCGGTGAACGATCAATCCCCTGCTGGGGGCAATGACCCCGTGCTCTTCCCCAAGATAGAGCCAGCCTCCCACTACATTTAATTCCTGGTACATCGTCGAATTCGGATCGATGGTGATGTCGATAGGGGCCAGGGGAAGGGTATTCTCTTTTTCACTGCAGCCCAAAGAGCACATCAACATCAGCATGACACTGAAGGAGGACAAAAATATAACGGAACGCTTATTTATATATCTCATGAAAACGGTTATTTCAGAATTTTGCAAAGGTATGCATTTGTAAATTACATATTTTAGCTATTAATTTATGAACGCAGAATTCCCAGTCAAAATAAAGCGGTTTGTTTGCCTGCTCCTTGGTGTTTTTTTCCTGGTTTCATGCGCCACCACAAATAAGGATGAAAAGTTTTATGCAAAACAGGAAGCAAGACAAATTAAGCAGGATGAGCAGGATTATGAAACAAAAGTCAGGCAGCACAAGGAGATTCAATCCAGGCAAACCCTTAAAATGATGAAGCAAAGCGAGAAGGAAGCTAAAAAACTGAACAAGTATAAAAAGCGTTGAAACCTATTTCCATGTTGGCATTGCGCGCATCATTCGCGGTCATTCTGATCAGCATAGGAAATGCATTTTACCTTTCCGGGCAGGATAATGAAATCAAGTTCGACCAGATCACCACGGAGAATACGATCCGGGTCAAAGGCCTTTCCCAGAATTCAGTGTACAGCCTGATCCAGGATTCCAAAGGATTTATGTGGATCGGGACCTGGGACGGATTGAATAAATATGACGGCTATAATTTCACCTTTTTCAATAAGGAAAATGGTCTGAGTAATACAACCATCAATTGCCTGCTGGAAGATGATGAAAAAAACATCTGGATTGGAACGGATTATGGCTTGAACAAATTAAACCGTGAATCCGGGGATATTGTGCAGTTTTTTCATGAAGATGGAAACCCTAACAGCCTCAGCAGTAATTTTATAACTCATATTATCCAGGATGAAAAGGGGTATCTTTGGATCAGCACGGCATATGGATTGAACCGTTATGATAAAACGCTCGGTATTTTTTCCAATCTGAATTTTTTCTCCAGGGATGCTGACAGCCTGAGATCGAATTATATTTCCCATATTTTCCAGGACTCAAAGGGATTATTATGGATTGGAACCAGGTATGGCCTTCATTGTTTCAATCCAAAGAAAAACAGTTTTGAACTTTACGGCCTCGGTAAAGATGACAGTTCGGTTAAGGCATACAACAGGTTCACGATCAATGATATAGTAGAAGACCTGGCTGGCCATATCTGTATTGCCACCCGCGATGGCGTTTATATTCTGGATCCTATAAAAGGAGTGCTGGAAAGCCTTTCCGCTTCCACACCTGGAAATTTCCGGATCTCAGGGAACAATGTCAATGCCCTGATGGTGGATAAAAAAGGGAAATTATGGATAGGAAGTACGGAAGGACTCGACGTGCTGGATCCGGTCCGGTGGACTATAAGATCATTCAAGTCCGGCCTGAGTAACCTGAATATCAGCAACAATGATATAAAATATATATACGAGGATCCCTCGGGCGCCATCTGGATCGGGACCTACAAAGGACTGAACAAGGTGGATGAAAGCCCCAGCCGTTTTGTCCATTACAATAACGAACCCGATGAATCCAATAGCCTTTCGGATAACATTGTATATGCGATCCTGGAGGATAAGTCGGGCATAGTCTGGATCGGAACCTACGGTGGAGTGAACCTGTTTGACCGGGAAAAGCAGGAATTCACCTTCATCAAACATGATGCAAAAGATCTTTCCAGCCTGTCAAGCAATAAGATCAGGACCCTGACCCTCGACAGCACAGGCTGTGTCTGGATTGGCACTGAGACCAGCGGGATTAACCGCTACGATCCGAAAAACGGCCACATCCGGCATTTTTATAATATTCCGGGAGATACAAACTCCCTGACAGAAAACAGCATTCTGTCGATGATGACCGACCGGAAGGGAAGAGTGTGGATAGGAACGGGAAAAGGGCTTAATATCTATGATCCCTCCACCGGGAATTTTAAAAGGATCGTTAAGGGTCCTGGCAGAAAGATATTTCTGGTGAACAGCCTGGTATGGGCACTCTATGAGGACAGCCATGGCAATGTCTGGGCTGGCACCAGCGAAGGACTTCAGCGCTTTGCCCCCGGTCTTGATGATATGACGGTATTTGCCAACGAACCCGGTAATCCCAATTCCCTCAGCACAAACCGTGTATTCTCGATTTATGAAGATGCTGAAGGCATATACTGGTTTGGCACCGCAGGCGGGGGCCTTAACCGGTACAATCCTGAAACGGGTGAATTCAAGGTTTTTACAGAAAAGAACGGCCTTCCGAATAATTTTATATACGCCACCCTTGAAGATGAAGATGGAAACCTTTGGATAACTACCAATTGGGGGATCTCGAAATTCAATAAACAGACTGAAGTCTTTGTAAATTATGATACCCGGGATGGAGTGCAGGCCAATGAATTCAATGCAGGAGCCTACTTCCTGAATGCCAGGGGAGAAATGTACTTCGGAGGGATGTCAGGATTTAATGTTTTCCATCCTTCAGGTATAACGCAGAACAGGGTGCCCCCCAGAATTGTCGTGACAACCCTGGAAGTTTTTAATGAGCCTTTCAGGGTCGACCTGGATGACGGAGAGGTCATCCGGTTGACCTATGCAGAGAATTTCCTGGCGTTCGAATTCTCTGCACTGGATTTCAATAATCCTTCTAAAAACCTTTACCGCTATAAGCTGGAAAACTATGATGAGGATTGGATTTATACAACTGCTGCTCAACGGCGGGCCGAGTACAGGAAAGTAAGTCCCGGGACCTACCGTTTTATTGTGAGCGGGTCGAATAATGATGGGGTGTGGAATACCAGCGGGGTCAGCCTGTCTATTTTCATTAGCCCCCCGTGGTGGAAGTCCTGGATATTCCGGGTACTGTTTATTATGCTGGCCGTTATGTTAATCTGGGGTCTTATCTATATCAGGATCAGCAATATCAGGAAAAAACATGATGTGGAGAAGAAAATGCTGAGCATAGAAAAGCAAATATTTGAATTGGAACAGAAAGCGCTTCGCCTTCAGATGAATCCGCATTTTATTTTTAATTCGCTCAATGCCATCCAGAATTTCGTCCTTTCCAACGATACGGATAAGGCGGTCAATTACCTGGCCAAATTCTCTCACCTCATGCGGATGATCCTGGCCAATTCCACTGCCTCTCACATTCCCCTGAAGGATGAAATGAAAGCGCTTACGTATTATATGGACCTGGAAAAGCTTCGCTTTGACGATAAATTCACCTATGAGATCCACCTTGATCCGGGCATTGATGAGGAATTTATTGAAATACCCCCGATGCTTTTCCAGCCCTATGTTGAAAATGCCATCATCCATGGACTTGTGAACAGCCCTAAACAAGGTCTGATCGAAATCTGGCTGAAAGTGGTGGAAAAGGGCACCCTGCGGTGCATCATCCAGGATAATGGGATCGGGAGGGAGAAAGCCATCGAGATCAGGGCGAAAAGTGGCATAAAAAGGCAACCCAAAGGAATGATCATCACACAGGAGCGGTTGCAGATATTAAACAAGCAAAGCAGTAAAAATTCCCTTTTCAGGGTCATTGACCTGAAGGATGAAAACGGGGAAGCTGCCGGAACAAGGATTGAACTGGATATTCAGTATAAGGAAATTTAAAACGATAAGCCATGATCAAAGCTATCATTGTGGAAGATGAAAAAATGTCGAGAGAGACATTGCGGCGCATGCTCGAGAAATATTGCCCTTCGGTTGAAGTGGTTGCAGAAGCGGATGGATACCGGAAAGGCCTGGAACAGATCAGGAAATTCGATCCCGATGTGGTATTCCTGGATATCCAGATGCCGGACGGCAGCGGGTTCCGGCTGCTGGAAGAGCTGGACGACATCACCTTCGAAATCATTTTCACCACCGCTTTCGATCAGTTTGCGATCAAAGCCATTAAGTACAGCGCCCTGGATTATTTGCTCAAGCCCATTATACCGCAGGACCTGGTGGATGCTGTGAAAAAGGTGGAAAAAAAGAGGAGTGAAATCAGGAAGAAAAAGAACCTTGACGTACTGGTCGAAAATGTACATAGCCAGGAAGAGAACAGCCAGAAGATCATCCTCTCCACAGCCGAAATGATCCATGTTATTAATGTAGATGACATCATCCGCTGCGAATCGGATAATTATTACACCTATTTCTTTTTCACTGATGGAAGGAAATTGCTGGTATCAAAAACACTGAAAGAAAATGAGGAATTGCTCAGCAACCATAATTTTATCCGGCCCCATAAATCACACCTTGTTAATGTAAAATATATAAAGAGTTTTATCCGCCAGGAAGGGGGCTATATCATCATGACTGACGGCAGCAAGATCCCTGTGTCCAGGAGGAAAAAAGATAAAATCATGGAAACATTATTTAATTTATAATCAGTGATTTAATTAGACAAATACAACCGGATACTGATTGCCCCGAGCCGTTAACTGATTAGATATTTTTACCGTCTCCATTTTTCGTAATTTTATTGATCCAGAGTGTCTTAAAATAGACGATAAACGATTTCTAATAATATTTGGAGATAAGAAGTTTTTATTTATAACTTTACCCGCTTCAAAATTGCGCAGAATATAACCTAACATAAATTTATATGGTATGTTAAGAAAGTTACTCTTTACTCTTGGCATCATTCTCACAGCCAACTTGTTAGTTTTTTCACAATCCGGAGCCCTTAAAGGAAAGGTTCTGGATAAGGATACGCGGGAACCGCTTCCGTTTGTGAATATCGTGGTGGAAGTTGGCGGTACCAATGTCGGCGGTTCGGCTTCCGACTTTGACGGAAATTTCATGATCAAACCAATCCCGCCGGGAAGGTATGATGTGAAAGCAACCTATGTTGGTTACAAACCCACCATGTACAAAGGGGTAGTCATCGTGGCGGATCAGATCCAGTTCCTCGATATCGAGATGGAATCTACGGCACAAGTGTTGGAAACCTTTGAAGTCATCGACTACAAGGTGCCTTTGATCTCAAAGGACCAGACCACATCCGGTGCTTCGGTTACATCAGAGGAAATTGCCAAAATGCCCAACAGGTCGGCCAACTCCATCGCATCCACGGTCGGGGGCGTTTTCTCTGCCGACGGTGAACGCGGTCGTGTCCGTGGTGCCCGTGAAGATGCTACCGTCATGTACATCGACGGGATCAGGGTAAGGGGGTCCTCCTCGCTGCCTGCATCCGCCATCGAGCAGGTGGACGTGGTCCTCGGCGGGGTGCCCGCCCAGTACGGGGATGCTACCGGTGGGATCATCAACGTGACTACCAAGGGTCCGTCGCGTACCTTCGGCGCCGGCGTGGAACTCGAGACTTCGCAATTCCTTGATCCATTTGGATATAACAGGGGAGGGGTCAATGTCAATGGGCCGCTCTTCTCCAAAAAAGATGAAAACGGCAAACGCATCTCTTCCCTCCTCGGCTTCTTTATTGCTGGAGACTTTACCTATCGCAATGACGGCAGGCCCATCTCCAGTGATTTTTATAAAGCCAAAGACGATTACCTTACTAGTATAGAAGATACCCCGTTGCGCCCTGCTCCGGAAGGCCAGGGTACTTTTGCCAATGTGCTGTATACTACGAAAGATAACCTCGAGCAGATAAAAACAACTCAGAATACCAGCAATTACGACATCAACATATCAGGTAAAATTGATATCAAGACCACTGAAAACATTAACCTTACATTCGGAGGATCATACTATTATGTGAATTCCAATAATTTCAGCTATGGCAGTTCGATGTTCAATTACAATAAGAACGTTCACAGCGTAGCCGACACCTGGAGGGTTTTCGGAAGGTTCACCCAACGGTTCCCCAGTGCCCAGGAAAGCACTTCACTGGTAAAGAATGTGTACTATTCTATCCAGGCAGACTACACCGTGAGTTCAGGTTATAATGAAGACCCGGACCAGAAAAAGGACCTCTTTAAGTATGGCTATCTCGGGAAATATACAACCTACAAAACCCCGACCTATCAGATCGGTTCGGACACGGTTAATGGTAACTTCTATGAACAGGCCTGGGTGCTGAACAGCTGGGATTTCGATACACTCGTAACATTCCAGCCTTTCAATTACAACCCGCTGATTGCTAATTATACCTCTACTTATTATGAACTGTACCCGAATGATCCGGTGGGACATTATCAAAATACAGACGAAATCCAACTTGGTGGAGGCTTGCTGAACGGACAGGGCCCGGACAATGTCTATGGACTTTGGGCGGCTCCTGGCGCTTTACAGTCAGGCTACAACGAATACTATAACACCCAGTTTGCCATGAATGTGGCAGGTGCCATGGATATTGGCAATCACGAGCTTAAATTCGGTTTCCAGTATGACCAGCGGACTGACCGCGGTTATGGTTATGCCCCGCAGGCTTTCTGGACACTGATGCGTGGTGAGACCAACTTCCACATCGGGGAACTCGATATCAACAACCCCTTTGTGGTGGAAGGATCTGACCTGGATACCATTAAGTATTACCGTAAATATGACGGAGAATCACAGCGCACCTTTGACATCAACCTCAGGAAAAAACTGGGACTTCCTGTTCAGGGACTGGATTTCATCGATATCGATTCCTACGATTTCAGCAATAATTCCATCAATTATTATGATAAGAATGGCACCAGGCATACGCTTTATACCAACCAGAACCTCTTCTCGGTGGATATGTTCAGCGCCGACGAAATGCTCAACGATGGTATTGCCAGCTATGTCGGATACAGCGGTTATGATTACAAAGGAAATAAGCTGAAGGATCAGCCCAGTTTTGAAGACTTCTTCAATGAGGTGGATGAAAATGGTGACTACACACGGCCGATCGGGGCTTATGAACCTATTTACATGGCATTTTATATCCAGGATAAATTCGCTTTCAAAGACCTCATCTTCAATGTCGGATTGCGCGTCGACCGCTTTGATGCCAACCAGAAAATGCTGAAGGACCCATTCCTGATCTATGAAGCCTATACTGTCCAGGAAGTAAGTTCAATTGGTGGCTTAGATGTTGAACACCCCTCTAATATGGGCCCGGGTAATGTAGTTTATGTTGACAATGCATCCAATCCGACCCGTATCACCGGTTACCGTGACGGATATACCTGGTATAACCAGGATGGAACGGTGATCCAGGACCCGACGACACTCGATGTCGGTGCCGGTATTTCACCTTACCTCGTAGATCCTACCCTGACCAGGCCAACGGTTGATGCGTTCAAAGATTATGATCCGCAATGGGCTGTCATGCCGCGTATTGCTTTCTCTTTCCCGATCTCGGACGAGGCTTTGTTCTTTGCACACTATGATGTGCTGACCCAGCGCCCGACCAACAGCGTTTTCGCAGACCCGTCAACCTATTATTATTTCGATAATGTCTCCGGAACGATCAACAATCCCGGCCTGAAGCCAACCAAGACCATCGACTATGAAGTTGGTTTCCAGCAGAAATTATCGAACACTTCTTCAGTGAAACTGGTGACCTTCTACAGGGAACAGCGCGACATGCTCCAGATTTATCGTTTCACCGGGGCTTATCCGAAAGATTATACCTCTTATAATAATATTGACTTCGGAACGGTCAAAGGTCTGACAGTCCAGTATGACCTCAGGAAGACCGGAAACGTCAGGTTAAGTGCCTATTATACGCTCCAATTCGCTGATGCAACCGGTTCAGGCCAAACGACAACGGCTGCCCTTATCGCTTCCGGCGTACCGAACCTGCGTTCCACTTTCCCGATTGCCCAGGACCGCCGCCACTCATTCAACATTTTTATCGACTATCATTTTGGAGGAGGGGCTGAATACAATGGCCCGGTCAGCAAACGCGAAGGCTCCGGGAAACCTCCTGTGCAATGGCTCAGCTATTTTGGCGCCACCCTTACCCTCAATGGAGGTTCGGGAACCCCATATACCCAGTCAAGGAATGTGGTCGGTATCAACCAGGCCGGTAGCAACCTTGTCAAAGGGACCTATTTCGGTGCCCGCGGACCATGGCAGTTCAGGCTGGATATGACCATCGACAAGGACTTCAATTTCAAGATGGGTCATAAGGAAGAAAAGAGACAAGGTGTCGTGAATGTGTATCTCAGGATTAACAACGTCTTGAATCAAAAGAATATCCTTGGCGTATATCCTTATACGGGCAACCCGGATGATGACGGTTACCTGAGCGCACCGGAATCCCAGAAGCAAATCAGCGAGGCCCTCGATGAACAAGCCTACAGGGACTTGTATTCTATCGCGGTCAACAATCCCGGAAATTACAGTTCTCCCCGGATGGTCCACCTGGGTATGATCTTTAATTTCTAAGTCAACAGCAATTATCAGAATTGATTATGAGAAATTATAATAAAATGAATATGAGAAATATCTATCGGTTCCTATCTCTCTTGCTAATAGGATTGCTACTGACAGGTGTTACTTTTTCCCGTGAGTTTGTAGGTGGCACTAAAAATGCCAGCGTTGTCAAGTCTACTGCTGCCGGTTGTTCCGCTGCTTCCGGATTCAGGTTCCTCGATGTCAACAATGTCAGGACCAGGATCAATACCGGCGGTGACATGTGGTGGGACCTGCCTGGTGGAATCGGAGCACAGTACTATATTCCTAAAACCGGAACCGCGACTTCATTGTTCTCAGGCTCCCTGTGGATCGGAGGACTCGATATCAACAACCAGTTGAAACTGGCTGCTATCCGTTACCGGCAGGTCGGAAACGATTACTGGCCCGGGCCGCTTACCACAGACGGCACGGCATCCGTTGACCAGGAAACCTGCGCAAAATATGACAAACATTACCTGATCACCCGCCTGGAAGTAGACAGGTTCATGCAGTGGTGGGCCAGTGATAATAAAGCAGAAGAATTCCCGGGGTACAGCATCCCTCAGTCGATCCTCGACTGGCCGGCACACGGCGATGTAGCCAAGGACCAGAGTTATTATCTTGCCCCTTTCAGGGATGTGGACGGCGATGGAGAATATGATCCCAACAATGGCGACTACCCGTATTATGATATTGAAAATGAACTCTGCCCGATCAATTTTGCTGGCGATCCGAACTATATCCCTGCAAGGACGATGGAAGAAGATCTGACCGAATACGATGTGGCTCTTTTCGGAAGTATCCTCGTAGACCAGGTCATCAAAGGGGACCAGACCTTATGGTGGATCTTCAATGATAAAGGGAACACCCATACGGAAACCCAGGGTTCTCCCATCGGAATGGAAGTCAGGGCACAAGCCTTCGGCTTTGCCACCAATGATGAAATAAACAACATGACCTTCTATTCTTATGAAATCATCAACCGTTCCACCTTTGAGCTGACCAATACCTACTTCTGCCCCTGGGTCGATACCGACCTGGGTTACGCATGGGACGATTATGTTGGCTGCGATGTGCTCAGGGGACTGGGATATTGCTATAACGGCCCTGCCATCGACGGAAGCGGCGAGCCCGAATCATATGGCTCCCAGCCACCTGCTGTAGGGGTAGACTTCTTCCAGGGACCTTATATCGATCCTGATGGATTTGATAACCCGGCCTTTACAGGTGACTGCGCCGCTTTGACCAATGGGCCGAATTTTGAAATAGACCAGATGGCCATTAACGGCGTGAATTTCGGGAACCAGATCGTGGATGATGAGCGCTACGGGATGAGAAGGTTCGTTTACCACAACAACACCTCTTCAAACCCTGCTACAACAGACCCCGGTATTGCTGCTGAATATTACAACTTCCTCAGGGGTATCTGGAAAGACAACTCCCCCATGTATTATGGCGGTACTGCACACCAGAGCGACCCGGCGGCTGTTGGACCGATTTGCGAATTCATGTTCCCCGGCGACAGCGACCCGTGTAACTGGGGTACCAGGTTCCAGCCACCAAACGGAGGCTACAACCAGAACGGAAAATACTGGACCGAAGCTGAATCCGGCAATGAGCCCGGTGACCGCCGGTTCATGCAGTCTGCAGGCCCATTCACCCTGAAATCCGGCGCAGTGAACTATATCACCGTTGGTATTCCCTGGGCCAGGGCGTCAGCAGGCGGTCCGCTTGCCTCAGTTGAACTGCTGAGGGTGGTCGATGATAAATGCCAGGCTTTGTTTGACAACTGCTTCAAAGTGATCGACGGCCCCAATGCCCCAGACATCGTCATCCGCGAACTCGACGGTGAATTGATCATGTACCTGGTCAATCCGAAAGGCTCAAACAATTACCAGGAAAAATACGAAGAATTTGACCCGAATATTATCCAGCCTAACCCCGCTGATTCTACCCAGCGCAGTGACTCTCTCTACCGTTTTGAAGGATACCAGATATTCCAGCTTAAGAATGCTACGGTAACTCTTGGCGATGCCAAGGATGCCTACGGCAACTATAATCCTGACCTGGTAAGGCTGGTAGCCCAGTTCGATGTGAAGAACGGCGTTGGAAGGATCATTAACCACTATTTCAACAAAGCCATCGGATTCAACATCCCTGTTGTCGAAGTTGATGGTGGTGATGAAGGCATCCAGCATTCCTTTGTGATGACAGACGATGCTTTTGCTTCGGGCGACAAGCGGCTTGTTAACCACAAACAATATTATTATACGGTCGTGGCTTATGCCTATAACAATTACCTCACCTATGAACCTGAAGATGCACAAGGACAAATGGGTCAGAAACAACCGTATCTGCCAGGCCGAAAGAATATCATCACTTATACTGCCATTCCACATAAAACAGTGAATGGCACCGTGATGAATTCAATTTATGGAGATGGTCCGGCTGTGACCAGGATCGAAGGACAGGGCAATGACGGTATGATACTGGAACTTACCCAGGAAACCATAGATGAAATCATGAGCAAACCTCCTGCCGGTTCTGTGGTGGACGGAGATACGGTTACGTATGGGGATCCTAATTATCCGATCGCATATGAAGCAAAATATGTCAATGGGCACGGACCGGTCAATGTCAAGATTATCGATCCGTTGAATGTCAGGACAGGAAAATATCTCCTGAAGTTTGACACCCTTTACAATCAAAAGAAATACAACATTTCGGGAAATGCCGCCCTGGTTTCAGGAGGGGATACGGCGAGCTGGATTACGGGATCATGGCGTCTGGTCAATGAAGCGACCGGTGATGTTTATGAGGCAGATGCTACGCTTGACCAGCAAAATGAGCAGTTGTTCCTGAACCTCGGTATTTCAGTCAACATGCAGTCCATCTATTATCCGGGACCAAAGAAACTGGGTGAGAAACCGGATAATAATAACCTCATTTCGATTTATGATGTCCTTGCACCCAATAATGGTGTGCTGGAATCATCCATTACCTATACAGACAGCTCATACCGCTGGCTGGGTGGAGTGGAAGATAACGATGTCCCCGGCGATCCCCGGAACTGGATCCGTGCCGGTACATACAGGGACGGTGGCACCAGCGACTGGAGCATGCCCAATAAGCCTTATGACCCGGACCAGAATTATGAAAAGATCATCAATGGCACATGGACTCCGTATGTCCTGTGCGCCGCCGGTGATCAGGATGATGCAGGCCCTTGCTACAACCTCAACTCAAAGCAATCTGCCCAGATGGAAGATGTTTTCAGCGTGGATATTGTCTTCACCAATGACAAGACTCTATGGACCAGGGCTGTGGTAGTGGAAATGTGCCCCGATGAAACCCTCTCGGAAGGTAAGGTTGAACGTTTCAAATTCAGGGCTGCCATGTCGGTGGACAAGAATGGAAATTCCGCCGCTCCAGGTTCCGGCCCGAGTGAAGATCCCGAAGCGCCGAATTATATTTCCGACAGCAGTATGAGCTGGTTCCCTGGTTATGCCATCAATGTGGAGACCGGTGAAAGAATGAACATTATGTTCGGGGAAGACAGCTGGCTGGTGGCTGATAACGGAAGGGATATGCTGTATAATCCCACATCCACGATCTTCGACCCAGTTTCGGGTAACCCAAGGTTCGGAGGAAAA
>Ga0208980_10000367_pt1 | contig 24860 bp, 19 predicted proteins | sample WetSurMetagenome_3_FD_187993 | JGI IMG/M metagenome (GOLD analysis project Ga0208980, IMG submission 187993) | Wetland microbial communities from Twitchell Island in the Sacramento Delta, sample from surface sediment Aug2011 Site A1 Bulk (version 2) | ecosystem: Environmental > Aquatic > Marine... | reverse complement strand
ATTTCGTGTCCTTTATGGACAGGGAGGTTGGCATCGACCAGAACATGAATATCGACGAAATAATCAAAACCCATTTTTCTAACGAAACATTTATCGATACCCATTACATTTTCAACTTTTACTGCGATATCTCTAACTTTTTGAACTATTTGCATTGGCGGTGCAGTATCAAGTAGTTCAAATAAAGCAGGCTTGAAAATTCTGTAGGCATTAAAAATAATAATCACTGAAGCGAATAATGCAGCAAAGTCATCAGCAGATTCATAACCTTCTCCACCGATTAAGGCAATTGTGATACCGATAAATGCTGCTGCGGAAGTTATTGCATCGCTCCTGTGGTGCCAGGCATCGCTCTTTACGGCCACACTATTTACAGTAGTGCCTACTTTAATCACAAACCTGAACAAGGCTTCTTTTGTGATAATTACAAGTACCAAAACAATTAATGTAAATGGTGCAGGAGCGTGATGAGGCGTTATAATTTCATAGACACTTTGTACAACTATTATCATAGCTGCAATAAAAATACCAAAGGAGACTGCAATACCGGCAAAAGGCTCTGCTTTTCCGTGTCCGTATGGATGATCTTCATCTGCTGGTTTTGCAGCAAAATATAAACCTGTTAGCACTATCGAAGAAGTGAAGATATCTGTGAGTGATTCGATTCCATCAGCGATTAAAGCATACGAATTACCAACAATTCCAGTAAAGATTTTAATACCTGCAAGAAATAAACTGGTAATTATACCAATAAGCGTAGTTTTCAACCCACGCTCAATTAACTCTTTATTTTCCCTGGTTTTCTGCTTCAACTGTGGTAAAAATTATGGATTTCTATAAATAAACTTAGCAAATAGAAAATAAACAATAACAAAGTAAATTAATTGTTGAGAAGACCAGGCTGTATTAAAATCTGAAAAGAATTTTATTTACTTAAGAAGAAGCATCTTTTTGCTTAACTTAAATTCATTAGCTTCAAGAAGTATTAGATAAACACCAGATGATAAATTGCGACCGTTAAACGTAACTGTATGAAATCCACTGCTTAATTCTCCGTTTACAACTGTTTCAACTAACTCGCCTAAAACATTGAACACGTCCAATTTTACTATTAATGGTTGAGGTAAATAAAAAGAGATGTTTGTACTTGGATTAAATGGATTGGGATAATTTTGATATAATATTAAATCGTATGGTAAATTGATTTCATCTTCAACATCAGAAATAATAAAGTTAAGATTTATACCCGTAATCTGATTGTTCAAAGGATCAATAACTACAGTTTGACTAATTGCATTGTCTAAGCCGATCTTTTGAGCGACTAACTCATAAGTTCCGTATGGAATATTTGTCACATTAAAGTTTCCCAACTCTTTTCCGAAGTTATAAGAATATAAAGCACCATTATTAATATTTTTTGCAAGGACTGTTATCCCCTCATAATCTGATTCATCTGTAAAAGCTGTAAAGGTGATTGAACCGCCAATACTTCCAGCACCATAAGAAGAATCTCTGACTAGAGATATATTCTTGTCAACGATGTTATTGTCGATTAAGATTGAATCGGCATTCTGCCAATATACCGAAGCAGTTCCTTCATTATTATAGTAGCCGGGCAAAAAATAATTTGTATAAGCTTGTAAATAATAGAAATCAGGGGACTGAAGATATACAGAATAAGATCCATCAGCTTTTATAAATCCAGCAAAAGTATTGATGGTGTCTAAAAGAACGGCATTATCTTTTAAGAACGGTGCTGGAACGTGTGTACCAGTTCGTACAATGATAATTCCCTTATTAACATTTATCCCGTTTACTGAATCAATAATTTGTCCACTGACTGAGAGATTAGGATTATCAATTCTTTTTAAATTAAAATTTATGGTTTTTACATCACCCGAATCGAGTTCAACCAACTCAGCAAAAAACGGATCGTAAGTACTATCATGAAAAACAACATAATAATTCTCCTTCTCAGTACCTATCGTGTAATCTCCTTCTGGTAATGTAATCTGATAAAAGCCTGATGAGTTAGTTTTGGCAGTATCGAGTAAATAAATTCCATCATAGAAAAAGTATACTGTCGCACTATCAACAGGATTTAAGCTGTCTCTTACAAATCCATTAAATTCTCCATACTCGTCTTCAAAAAAATTAATTCTTACTTCAAGAGGTTCAGGACTTTCAATTCCATCATTATGAATGAACATAGTATCAGAAGTATCAGCTGTTGTTACAAAATAGAATCCGCTAAGTGTCACATCCATTTTTATAGAGTCATCAGGGATAATAGTAAAAGGTAATTGCAGATTATTCTCAAAATCTAATATGTAAAGTGCATCATTGTAATCAATACTGTCGATAGTTAAGATTTGGTCTCCCTTATTAATTAGAAAGACGTGATCGTTTCTATTAAAGAGATCTTCAAATTCAATTCTATTTGGTTTTAAATCAAGCTCAGGTTGAGCAATAGATATTGAGCAGCAAAGTGAGATTATAATTACTAACGCTTTTATAAAATTCATACCAATAAAATAAGTTTATTTTTTAACTTAGTATCAACTTTAGTAATTTCGTGACAAAAATAAAGCGAGAAAAAGATAGATTACTTAAATATTTCCGGTTTAGAACTCGATGATCTCCTGAAAAAATCCAAAGAGGGAGATTCCAAGTCTTTTTCAAAGCTTTCCGAGTACGTACGGCAAATTTCATATTCATATTACCTCTCAAAGCATAATCAAAAAAGAATTATTAATATCGATGATGTTGATGATATTACTCAGAGTGTTTACCTTTCATTTGCAGAGCAATATCAGAATATCGAACAGCCGGAAAAATGGCTTCGTAGAGTGCTTTTCCTAAATTTTGTCAGATGGTATAAAGCCAATAAAAGCAAATCGCATTCTCCTCTGAAGGAAAGCATGCCAGCTCCCAATAATTTTTCTGACAGTTCAAACATGATTGATGCAGAAAGTGCCTTATCCGTTCTTAATACGTTAAGTGAGGAGAAACAGGAAATCGTCAAACTTAGATTTTGGAGTGATTTAAAGTTTAATGAAATAGCCCAAAAATTGAATAAAAATGAAGCAGCGGTTAAAAAAATGTTTTACAGAACGCTTCTTGAGATTAAAGAAAAGATGAGCTAGATGTCACGAAACTGATAGTTGGTTTACTAAATGGTCGATCAACTAAATAAACACAAATGGTAGCAATGGAAAAATTTGAAAAAATATTAGAACTCCTTGAAAAGAAAGATTTAACTCAGGTTGAGAATCAATTATTAGAAGAATTCTCTGATTCCGATGAAGAAATAAAATCTTTCATAGGGATGTACAGGAGTCTAAACAAATCACTTTCAGCTTCAGGGCATATTCATCCTGATTTAATTGCTTCTTACATATTATTTGAAATGGGAGATGAATCCAATAGCAAATTGATTCTTTCTACTAGGCAAAAAATAAAATCACACCTGGATAAATGTACAATTTGTAAAAATGAATATGAGGAGTTAGTTAAAGAGTATTCTGAGATACAGAAACACATCAGCAAGTCTGTAGACAGAACTTCACAAACCGCATTCAATGAGAAGAAATTTTTTATATCGTCAATATTTAAGCAACACGCTACTTTTAGATATGTATTCGCAACTCTTGCTGTTTTCATAATTGGATATCTTGGACTGTTTATTGTTTCGACGTCAACTACTCCTGCTTACAAAAAAAATATTTTCACTGATGAACAGCAGGATTTTTACAAATCGAGAGGCAGAACCTCACCTTTATTTCAGCAAGGACTGAACGCAATTGAAAATGGAGATTATATAAATGCAATTCAATTTCTTTCTGAAGACATTTTAAAGCATCAAAATGAAAAGTCAATTTTTTACACTCATTTTATAATCGGGATTACATATTTGAAGGCAGCAGAATCCAATTTTATTGGATTGTTCAGATCTTATGACAAAGATCAGGTAAATCTTGCTATAGCTAATCTCAAAGAATCAGTTGATAAAAATAATTCTGGTGATTATGAGAGCCTGAAACTGGATTCTTATTACTTCATTGGACGGGCATATTTACTGAATGATGACAAAGATGCAGCAGTCTCAAGTTTACAAAAAGTTATTGACGGTAAAGGAAAATATTCCAAGGAAGCCGTACAGTTGATTTCTGATCTGGAGAAAAATTGATTGATGTTTCCAATAAAAGAAATTTTAGTATTAACAGCTTGTCTGATTTTAGCCGCAATTGGATTTACTGAAAAATCCAAATCTGATAAGGATATTTCCTCAAATATCCAACAACCAGTTCAAAGCAAATCCAACTCTACAGAAGTTTCGATAAGTAAGCCTTCCAACGATTTCTTTTACTACTTCGATCTCATTCAAAATAAACCTATTAATAAAGAAAAAGTTCAAGCAGAATTGAATTCACTGACTGATAACTTTGAGAGAAATTTTTTATCCGCTTTACTTAAAAAGAGAGAAGGGGATTTTGAAGATTCGTTCAACCAACTTTTTTCTCTTCTTGCTCAAATCCCCCAGCAATTAAACTATTATGAGGAACTTTCGACTCTTGCCAAAATATCAGGAAAATTAAATCAACTATCTGAATGGCTTAATACAAACAAAGACAAATCCACTGACCCATTTTATTTATACCTTGATGCGTTATTAGAAAATCAAAATGGGAACACATCATCAGCAATTATTAAACTCGAGTCATTAGTACAAACGGATTTTAAGTTTAAAGAAATTTATTTTCAGTTGGCTTATTTATATAGGATTGTGGGTGAATACGATGCATCTTTCAAGAATCTGACTGAAGCTGAGACATTGTGCGATAAGAATGATAACTTTTTCTCTAAGATCAATAACCTGAAAGGAACAATATTTTTCTTATCAGGAGAGTACGAAGAAGCAAAAAGGTTTTACCAATATGCATTGGATCTATCTGAAAAAAATGGGAACAATGTGGAAGCAATAAAGTCAATTGCTAATCTGGCGATAATAAAAGATCAATATGGTGAGATATACGAAGCAAGAGGAGATTTTCAGAAGGCAATCAAAATGGCTGAAGAAATTGAAAATGTAGAATTGCTTGCATTCCTTTATTCAGAAATTGGAGTCTCGTTTACCTACACGAGCAACCTTATAGAAGCGAGGGAGAATTACAAAAAAAGTTTTTTGTTGTATGAAAAGATGAGAAATGATGAAAGGTTATCCTATCTCTCAAGCAATATCGGTTCTCTGTTTCTGCAGATTTCAAATTATAAATCAGCAATTGAGTATTATAACAAAGGGCTAAAATACTCCGGTGAAAATAAATTGGGACAAATTTTAAGTCTTACCGGGTTAGCTGATGTCTATTCAAATGAATCAAATTATGCTAAATCACTTCAGTTTTACAATCGTGCAAAAGAGATAGCGGACTCTATCAAGGATATTTCTTCGGCTATTAAAATAGATCAGGGAATCGGAGCTTTATATTTCAATATTAATCGTCCTTTTGATGCGTTTGAATTATTAAAGAAATCAGACTCCAAAATTAGCAGTGATGAATCCCCATTTGAACTGATAAAATTATATTCTAAAATAGGAACTGTTCTAACTTCGATGGATAGCATTAATCAAGCTGAAACATATTTTCAAAAAGGACTGAACCTGGCAAATAAATATGTAGATATTTACAGCTCAATAGTTCTGAAGACTGAACTTGCTTACAATTACTTTAAAAAAACGAATTACAACGATGCTATTAAGTTGTTGAGCGAAGCACAAGTAACCTCAAAAGAGTATGAATTAACTCAGCTTCAGGGATTACAGGAATTGTATTTTGGTAAGATATATGAAGCACAAGATAAAGTTGATAAATCAATTGAAAACTATCTCAATGCATTTCAACTAAGCGGAAGTGTGCACGATTACAATAATCAAATCGAAGCAGCATACTTGCTTGGACGAAATTATGAAAAGAAAAATCACTCTAAATCCGAAGAATGGTATTTGACAGCAATTGATATAAATGAGAAAATTTCGTCGCCGCTCAACCTAAACCAGGAAATTCAGATCGCACATTTTTCAGGGGTCAGTATTGTTTACAATTCATTAGCAGAATTATACTTACTTCAGGGTAGGGGTGAAGATGCATTTGCAATCATTGATAAATCAAAATCAAGAAATACAAAAACCAATTTGGATAGACTAAAACTGCTTTCTCACATTAAAGATCAAGCAGATTATAACAAGCTGATTGACATTCAGTGGATGATTTCGTCAGGTTTATATGATAAGACCATTACTGATTCACTGAGTGAAATTGTATCAGGTATAAAAAATAAACTGGTTTCTGAGAATAATCTTCTCGAAGAAGTTCTGATCCAGAAAAAATCAAAAACCATCAAGGATATGCAGGAGAAACTTGGGGAAAACGATTATATAGTTACAGCTTATATCGGAAATAATTTCTTAACACTTTTTAATTTAAATTCTGGTGAGTTGAGTTACGAGAAAATAAATATTGGTCGGGATAGTCTTTTATCAATGCTCAAATCGATTTCACCCATATATCAACCTTCAGCTGAGAGTGAAGAAATATATGTCAATGAGGATCTGTTTTCATTTAGTGCATTAGCTGCGTATCAATTTTATGAAAAAGTGTTTAAGGATTTTCTTTCAAGGATACCTAAGGAATCGAATTTGATAGTAAGTCTTCCTCCAGAACTCGTAAAGCTGCCAATTGAGATGCTTGTTACAGAATGGAACGATGGAGAAAGCCCTTACTTTTACAGCGATAAAAAATTCTTGCTTGATAAATATCAAATTTCATATACACCCTCAGCAGCAATCTATTTAATTCAAATGGATAAATCTGAGCAAGGAAATAATCAAAATCTTCTAATTGGTAATCCCTTCATCGATAATACTGAATACTCTTTAAGTGTAAGAAGCGGCTTGGTAGATGTTAGTACATCAAGCTCAAGAAATATTCTTCTTTTTCCTCTGGAATATTCTCAAGCTGAAATAAATAGTATCGATAATACGATTGATAACAATTTGATATTTGTATCTAATGAAGCCACTGAGAGTAACTTTAAGCAAAATGCTCCATCCAGTAATGTTGTTCATTTATCTACACATTCATTTCTAATTAAGGACCAACCATTAATTTTCTTTTCTTCTCAAGAGGATGAGAAGGATGATGGATTTTTAGAGTTAGGTGAAATTGTTCAGCTAAATCTTAAAAGTGAACTAGTTGTATTGAGTTCCTGTCGCAGCGGATTGGGAAAGATAGATATAGCGGAAGGAATTATCGGAATGCAAAAAGCTTTCTTCGAAGCAGGGAGTAAAAGCGTCATTTTATCTTTATGGGATGTTAATGATATGTATACTTCATTCTTTATGAGGGATTTTTATGAACATCTTGCAGATGGAAAATCTAAATCGAATGCACTTCGACAAGCAAAATTAGACTTTATCAAAAATTATTCTGCGAATCCCTACTATTGGTCGGCTTTTGTTCTTTCAGGAAATCCTTCAGCATTAAAATTAGAACAAGCATCATCATTTGGTTTACTTCAATTTTTAGGAATCTTATTCTTAATCGGTGGATTGTACTATTTGATTATCAAAAAAAGATTGGTAAACTAATTTAATTTGATAATTTACTTAAAGATTCTTTTGCCAGCTTGCCTGTTTCACTTTCTGAATTAATACTAATTACTCTGTTCCAGAACCCTTTTGCTTTATCATTTTTTCCTTGAGTTGCAGCAATTGCACCTAAATTGTACAATGCCATTTGATTTTTGGGATCGAATGAAAGCACCTTATTGTTTACCTCTTCGCATTTAAGTAAATCCTGTTTGTTATAATAAATCAATGCGAGAGAAAAATAAATATCTGCTCGCTTCGGATTTATCTCCAATATTTTTTCATACAATGGGATGGCTTCATTCATTTTATGTGAGGCGGAAAGAAAGTCAGCATAGTTTCTCATCGCTAGAGTATCGTCAGGATTTTTATCCACTGCATTCTTCAAATCAGCTAATTTTTTATTGTATTCTTCGGAAACATTTTCCTTACCCGGTGAATTATTCATTTGGCTTTTCAGCTGCTTGTGAACATCATCATCAGGCATAGTCTGGTCATTGCTGATAGATGCTTCAGTCGGATTTGAGTTCTCCTGTACCGAAACAATAATCAAAACTGCAATCGCTACTATGGCAAGTATTCCATATAAATAAATTGGTTTGAATTTCATTTTAATCCTTAGATAAATTTATTTTCATTAAAAAATCCATTTGTATCCGAAAATAATGGTCACAGCAACATGAATAACCATTATAACAAACATAGCAATGGCAAAAGGCAAATGAAAGATATGCCACCAATGGAATAATTTCTGCGAAGTTCTTAACAGGGCTATTCTTCTAGCTATTATTATTTCCGACTTTGCAGCCTTAAGCAATTCATCTCTCTCTGACTTACCTATGCCAAGTAACTTAATTCTCATTTTCAGCAATCTCATTACTCTTTTAATGTCAAAAAAATCCCGAACGAAAAATCCAACTGCAGTTATTAGTCTGAATGATTTATATCTGTCTGCCGATGAAACTCTTTCAAATTCCAATAAAGTTGAGGAATCTTCACTCATCACACTTCTGACTTTTATTGCAAGTTTTTCTTTTATTGAGTTCAAATCATTGATACTAATTTCGTGTCCTTGGATTGTTCTTGGTATTTGCAGATAAATAAATCTTCCGACAACACCGCTCAGAACGACCAAGACCATACTCCAAAAACTTACAGATACAATTCCACCGAATTTAAATGCCGTATGATATAAAACCAGAACCGGACCAACTGAACAAAGAAAGATGTGAAACTCAAGCCAATGCTTCAAATATCCAATGTTGAAAAATTTTCTATATCGCTTTCTGATCATATAAACACCAACACCTACTATCATCATCAATGTCCCAACTATCCCCAACCCATGTCCTAGGGCTCCACTAGGTTTTAGCAAATCATGGCTAGGATTAAAAAACCTTTCTTCGAGTGATGTCGTATAGTATTCAAAACCATATATTGCTAGAAGGATAGTTACACTTATTCCAACAAATAAAAACAACCCAACGTATATTTTATGAAGTGTATTATTCATTCAGTTAGATATTAAATTTATTAACAGATTCAATTTTTATATACAAAGATAAAATAACTGAATGAATTTAATACAAGAATTACTTGGCAGATGGGTTTAAGAGAATTAACTTTTTAATAGGTGAGTTGGGAACTTCAAAACAAAGTCTTCATTTCATAATGAATTGAGAAAATTTAAAAGATGATTCCTTTCTCTTGCTTTTAAGTTTTTGAATTTTACTTTTGATTGCTCAGATTCTCCGCTGTGCCATAAAATTGCTTCCTCAAGATTCCTTGCTCTACCATCGTGAAGAAAGTTTGTGTGACCGTTGACAACACTTACAAGTCCGATTCCCCAAAGTGGAGGAGTTCTCCATTCTTTTCCATCAGCTCTGAAGTCCGAACGGTAATCAGCTAGTTCATCCCCCATATCGTGAAGCAGTAAGTCTGTATAAGGAAAAATTCTTTGGTTAGATAATTCAGATAATGAATGATTTCCGGTTGTGAATTCAGGTGTATGACAACTTCCACATCCAATTGAATTGAATAATTCCTTTCCGGCAATAACATCAGTGTCATCAAAATCTCTTCTTCCCGGAACGGCAAGTGTCTGAACATAAAGCTCAACGGATTCAAGAATTTCCTGTGAAATTTCAGGATCGTCATTGAGTGTATCGCAGACTGTATTGCCGTGACAATTTTCGAGTTGGTATAATGGATTGGTAACACCGATATCATTTACATATGCTGCTGCAGACTGCTGATATAAATTTGGCTGGTTCGCTTTCCATCCGAATCTGCCAAGCTTTAGCGTCTGATCACGGTCATCCCAAACATAATTTGGTTTACCTGAAATTCCGTCGCCATCGATATCTGATTCATCAGCATTTGCGAGTATATCATTTTCTGAGATAGCTTCGAGTAGTCCTAATCCAAAAACAAATGGTGCCACTCTTGGCGAGACATTAACTCCAGATGGAACTTGACCAACTAACTGGTAAATTGGATTTCGCAAAGAGTACGCGGTACCGTCGGGATAATTTCCCGATATTTCTGAATAACTAATAATAACATTGCCTTCAGGTTCAAAACCAAATACAGATTTATCCTGCAACTGTCTTCCAAATCCCGGAACAGGATTCGGGATACCGTTTGTTCCTGTTCCATCAACACTTATTCTTATCAGCATCGTTTCCAAATCTTCGCTTCCTAGTGGAGGTCTACCTCTTCCATCTGAAATATGACAGTTGATGCAAGAAACATTGTTGAATAAGGGACCAAGTCCACTGTTATATTGAGCAGGAGCTTTCACAAAGTTTTGTTCAAAATTAACATCACCTGCTAAATGCTTATCAAGATTATTCATTAATAAATTCGCTGCCGGGTTTGAAAAAGCCTGGCTGCTAAATATGAAAGTTGTCGTTCCTCCACCTGAATAAATTTCGGCTGGATCAATTGTAGTTGGATCAGGATTGTTTATTTCTTCCGAACAATTTGTAAATAAAGAAATAAAAATTATGGCAACAAAAAAATATTTTATTATTTCTAACATAAACTTTAATTAGTGATTAATGGTTTAACATCTTCCTGGAAAGTGATCAGTAAAGTATTGCAAGCGTTAATAGCAGCAGTTATTTGAGCATCAGCGTATAAATTATTCCTGAATGGTTCAGGTATGGCATCAATTGCATTATACGCGGTGGTAATTTCCTGCTTTACTCTTGAATCGAGAGTTTGATTCTGCTCTCTTACTAAATCATCCAGACCTATTCCATCAATACCAGAAGGATTCCTGCCCAGGTATGCATTTTCGATGCTTATGATATTATTCTTAAAGTCTGTCAGCGAGTTCCAGCTGAATTGGGATTCAACACTTTGAACATCTTTTGTTAAATACGGATCTCCAATTTTTCCATTTCCAACTTCGTCTGCGATTACAATAATTCCTTCAATAATTTCCTGTACTGCCTGATCTTGGGATGCATACCTGCTGCCTGATGAACCGGCATTTACAAATTCATCTCTGAATCCATCATGCCATTCGTTGTGCAGAGTTTCAGTATCTTCCAATAACACTTGTGTAACTGAACTCAGGTATTCCTTTTCGCGTTGTGTCAAATCGGCAAAATTTCTTGGACTGCCATCTCTGAATAATAAAAATTCAATTGTATGGAATCCACGAAGCGAGTAACCAAGTCCGTCACGAATAAACTCAGGCGTTAATTCAAACTGGCTGTCCAGTACTTCCTGCAGTTGAGCCTCGTCAAGAGGCCAGCTATCCATAGATGGGTCGAGACTGAGGAAAGCAACAGGGCCAAATAAAAATCCCTCGCTAATTTCCCAGGGTTCTCTTGCAGATCTCCAGGCATCACAAGCCGCATTTAAATTTGCTTGAGTTGATGTTTGAACGAACAGATCAACTGAAGTTTTCAGAGCATCTGCTTTTTCCTCGAGCTCGTGGTAAGTAGCTACAACTACTTCATCAGCATACACTGTAATAATTTGAGTGTAGTCATTTTGTTCAGGTGTAACAGGTTCATCATCTGAACATCCCCAGTAAACAAACATACTAACTGCAATTATAATTGTCAGAATTTTTTTTGACATTTATTTTTCTCCTTAGTTTTATATTAAAAATCTACGAAGGTATCATAGAAACCAATTGAAAAGCCAAAAGTGTTTTCGTCATTATAGATTGAATCAAAGCCTCCAACTTGACGCATAGAGTAGTCAGCTTTGAGTACAAGATTAGGCAAAACGAAAAAATTAATTCCAAAAGTGATAAGATTTCTTTTAAATCGGGGATTTGCGAACACGTTGCCACTTACCTGTTCCATAGAGTTATAGTATTCGTATCGCCCAAATGGAAATAATTTTAACGAGGTATCATCATCAAAGATTTTTAATACATTGTATCCAGCTTCGATGTAGTAGCTCAATGCAGATTCAGCAACGGGAGTTCTCGGTGCTTGAATATTCCGCGAAATGCTTGCATTTCTTTGACTTATGATATCAGAATTTTCAAGATGGCCGTAAAGGAAAAGTCCTCTTGCAATAAAGTCTTCATTATTATAAAGAAGATGAAAATCTGCAATACCAACATTACCATCAACATCATGCATATCTTCTGGTTTTGGTCTATTGCCTGAAGTGTTTCCATAGTATCCGCTAATACCAAAAAGTAAATTGTCAATTCCTGAATAATCCAGTCTCAATGCAATCGCAAGATTTGTAGCTTTAATAAATTCAAACTTATCCTGATGACCTTCTACTATCCATCTTTCTGAGGAGAAACCGGTTGACTCCAAACCATTTACTACTTGTGCTCTATAATTCAGTGAACCGAATAGCTTGCCAAATACTTCCAGACCTGTTTCACTCCAAACAGCTGGGATTATTTGTGATTCTGATTCAGGTCTTACTGAGGTAAAATAATCAGTAGGGAGGTGATGTCTGCTTAATAGACCAACAGGAACATAGAATCTTCCGACACGAAGTTTTATTTCATCGAGAAAAATTTTTGTGATATGTAATTCCTCGAGAAGAACTTCTCCGCCTTTTTCTGATTCAAATTCATATTCACCGAATTCTTCATATTCCAGTTCAAGTGCTGAGCCGGTACCGAGGTGTTCAAACTCAACCTCAGTTTCTAAATAAATATCATCTGTAAAGTAACTTTCAAGAGTCAGTGCAAATCTGGGAACATCTACTTCAGCTCGGTTGTCTGGTAAGGAACCCGTAGATGAAGCTCTCTGGTTAGTTCCGTAATCGAAATGTCTATAAAGTATTTCACCATATCCACCGAATTTTATTTTTTTAGTCTGCTCACTCGTATCCTGAGCATAGAAGACGTTTGTGGGTATTATAATAAAAAGTATAAGAAAGAATTTCTTCAAATAGCCTCCAAAGAAAATTTATTTATTTGTGAACGGTATCGCTTGAATGATTTAAGTACGAATTAATATTATAAGGTAGCTGTTTTCATTCTCCATCTTCAGTTACTGGATAAAGAAATTCATATAATTCTTATCTAAACTTAATCTTAATAAGAATAAAATACAAAACAATTTTTGTTATCACGCAACAATCATTCTGTTAAATTGATTTTATTACTTCTTAATGATAATTTTGAATAGCAATTTTCTACTTATAATAACTGCATTTCTAAATTGTTGAAATTCATTAAAATAATCTCTCCGCCCGCTTATGAACTAAATAAATTCTTTGTGTGTCCAAAAATTAAGTTCGCTAATGAACTGATGAAAAAGGAGTCTGCTTATGGGTTCTAAAATGACATTTCTAAATTCCTCGATTGGCAAGAAGCTTATGATGGCTGTAACTGGTAGCTTTCTGCTGATCTTTCTGATTGTACATTTAATCGGAAACCTCACTTTATTTTTTGGCCCTTCTGCTTTCAATGGATATGTGAGTGCCCTTGATGTTGTTAAACCGCTGATAAGAGTGATTGAAGTTGTCCTTCTTGCTGCTTTCGTACTGCACATTTTTAATGGTTTTAAACTCTGGTTGGAAAATAAAAAAGCAAAAGGAGTTAAGTATCAAGTCAATGGTTCCGCCGAAAACAGTAATATATTTTCAAGAACTATGTTTCTAACTGGTTCCATTGTTTTCATTTTTCTTGTTACACACCTCGGGACATTTTTCTGGCGATTTAATGTTCACGATCCAATGGGATTAGCAAACACGCATCAATATTTCGACATAGTAGTTTATTTCTTTGGAATTTGGTGGTATGTATTACTTTACGTTGTTGCAGTGGCACTGCTTGGCTTTCATCTGAATCATGGTTTTCAAAGTGCATTCCAAACATTTGGATGGAATCATAAAAAATATTTTCCGTTTATTCAAAAACTTGGTACCGTATTCGCCTTGATAATGGCTATCGGGTTTGCTTCAATGCCGATTTATTTCTTCTTCTTTTGTGGAGGTAACCAATGACAAAATTAAATTCTAAAATTCCTGAAGGCAATATTTCGGAGAAGTGGACAAATCATAAATTCAATATGAAACTGGTTAATCCTGCCAATAAAAGGAAATATACAATCATACTTGTCGGAACTGGATTAGCAGGTGCATCCGCGGCAGCTTCTCTCGGTGAACTTGGTTATAATGTTTTAGCATTCACTTTCCATGACAGTGCGAGAAGAGCACACAGTATTTCAGCTCAAGGCGGAATCAATGCATCTAAAAATTATCAGAATGATGGCGATTCAACTTTTAGACTTTTTTACGATACAGTTAAGGGTGGTGACTTCCGTGCACGAGAAGCAAATGTGCACAGACTTGCCGAAGTAAGTGGAAACATTATCGATCAATGTGTTGCACAAGGAGTTCCGTTTGCAAGAGAATACGGTGGATTACTAGACAATCGTTCCTTTGGTGGTGCACAGGTATCAAGAACATTCTATGCGAGAGGACAAACCGGTCAACAGCTTTTACTTGGAGCAGTAAGCGCACTTAACAGACAAGTAGGTAAAGGTTCTGTTAAGCTGTACTTGAGAAGGGAAATGCTTGATGTTGTAATTGTTGACGGTGCAGCAAAAGGAATTATTGTAAGAAATCTTTTAACAGGTGAGATTGAAAAATATTCTGCTCATGCGGTTGTTCTTGCAACTGGTGGATACTCAAATGTATTCTTCCTTTCTACGAATGCTATGAACTGTAATGCAACTGCAATCTGGCGTGCACATAAACGTGGAGCTTATTTTGCTAATCCTTGCTTTACACAAATTCATCCAACTTGTTTACCGTTACATGGTGAATCACAATCAAAGTTAACACTGATGAGTGAATCATTACGTAATGATGGAAGAGTTTGGGTATCAAAAAAGAAACAGGATATGAGAAATCCTGGTGATATTCCTGAAGATGATAGAGACTATTATCTGGAAAGAAAATACCCTTCATACGGAAATCTTGCACCCAGAGACATTTCATCGCGTGCAGCAAAGGAAGTTTGCGATGAAGGAAGAGGTGTAAAAGGCGGAGATGCTGTTTATCTTGATTTCAAGGATGCAATTAGCAGACTTGGTCAAAAAGTAATTGAAGAACGCTACGGAAACTTATTTGAGATTTATGAAACAATTACGGGTGAAAATCCATATAAATCTCCTATGATGATCTATCCTGCACCGCACTATACAATGGGCGGCTTGTGGGTGGATTATAATTTGATGAGTAATGTTCCGGGACTGTTCGTGCTTGGTGAAGCAAACTTTTCTGACCACGGCGCAAACAGATTAGGTGCATCGGCATTAATGCAGGGCTTAGCCGATGGATATTTTGTCATTCCATACACAATGGGAAATTATCTTGCAGGAGATAAACCAACATTAGTAAAAACTGATCATCCTGAGTTTGAAAAAGTTGCTAAGGAAGTAAAGGATCTTACGAGCAAACTTCTTTCAATAAAAGGAAAGAGGACTGTTGATGATTTACACAAACAGCTTGGTAGAATTATGTGGGATAATGTTGGTATGGGGAGAAATGAAGCCGGATTAAAGAAAACAATCGAACAGATAAGACAGGTAAAAGAAGAATTCTGGAAAAATGTTACAATACCCGGCAGCGGAGAAGATGTCAACCAAACACTTGAGCGAGCAGGAAGATTAGTTGATTACTTTGAACTTGGTGAATTAATGGCGCTTGATGCATTAAACAGAAATGAATCATGTGGTGGGCATTTCAGAACGGAGTATCAATTTGATGATGGTGAAGCAAAACGCGATGATGAAAACTATTCTTACGTATCTGCATGGGAATTTGCGGGAGATAGTAAATGGAATCTTCACAAAGAGCCTCTAGAATTTGAATATGTGAAACCAGCTGTAAGGAGTTACAAATAATGGAATCAAAAAAACTCAATATAAAGTTAAAAATCTGGAGACAGAAAAATTCCAAATCCGCAGGTAGCTTCATCGATTATGATGTACAAGTTTCTCCCGACGCCTCGTTTCTTGAAATGCTGGATGAGTTAAATAATACTCTTGAATTAAAGGGAGAAGAAGCAGTTCACTTTGAAAGTGATTGTCGAGAAGGAATCTGCGGAACCTGTGGACTTGTAATAAACGGAAGACCCCATGGACCTTTATCCAAAATTGCAACCTGCCAACTCCATATGCGAAATTTCCAGGATGGAGAAACACTCTGGGTTGAACCATTCAGAGCAAAAGCATTTTCTGTAATAAAAGATTTGATGGTGGATAGATCGGGATTTGATAAAATTCTTCAAGCCGGAGGATATATTTCAGTAAATACAGGCGGAGTACCTGATGCAAATGCAATCCCCATTCCAAAAGACATCTCCAGTCTTGCAATGGATGCTGCAGCTTGTATTGGTTGTGGTGCTTGTGTTGCCGCATGCAAAAACGCTTCTGCAATGTTATTTGTTTCAGCGAAAGTTTCCCAATATTCGTTACTTCCGCAGGGTCAACCTGAACGTTATCAAAGAGTGGAGAAAATGGTAAAAGTAATGGATGAACTCGGTTTTGGAAGCTGCACTAATACTTATGCGTGTGAAGCTGAATGTCCGAAGGGTATATCAGTTACCAACATCGCAAGAATGAATAGAGATTTTATGATGGCAAAGATAAAAAATATAGAAGTAGAAGTGTGAAAAATTCTAATATTGTTGAATAAATATAAAATCCCGGTTTAATTTAATCGGGATTTTTTATTAGTTTCGATTACACCAATTTGAAACGGAAATTTGTCAATAGTTGTTCTGTTTCTTAATTTGAGATCGGAAAATTAGAGAGAATAGTGATGTTTGAAAAAGAAATAAAATTTATTGGTGATTTCTGCCTGAACCAGGTTAAAAATCTGGGGCAGGTATTCACTTTTGAAAAAATTACATCTATCAATCTTCATCCTGCTGTTGTTTGTTACATCTCTGCAGAACTGGATTTTATGATTTATGCGGATAGACGCAAACTTCTTCAGCAATCTTATTTTGACTATTCGGGAAAGGAAATATCAGACCATTTTCAAAAAATTACAGGCGAAATTAAGCGAAATAAAAAAATTTCATCCGATGACTTGAAGAAATTAATTCTTCAAGCAGTTTCCTTTAATGCAAATTACCTTGTCAGACCGCGATGGTCATTAACAAAATTAATTTTTAATGAGCAGCCCATCATCTCAGTTGAAGAGCTTCAGATGATGTTAAACTACTTATATTACTATGAATACTTCAGAAAGGTACTCTCTGCTTATCTTTCCAAACGAAAACTTGTTCAGATATCTCTAACCGAATTTGATCTTATTCTAAACAAAATAGATAGTGAATTATTCAGCTCGAGCCAGGAGCAGTTAGTTGAAAATGCTCTTATATCTATGGGAGACTTTTTTAATATTGGAGGTGTTGATAAAAATCTGGTGTCATCTACAGCTATTGAGATCTTCCTTAAAGAAAAAAATATGCTTGAATTGGTTTTTAAACTTCGTAAAGAAGTTCCTGAAGGACAAAAAAAACGATATGATAAGAATGATCTTAAACGTGTACTGTTCTCAACAAGCAATGAAACGAAGAGCGAAAAAATTACAATTACAGATTCGGAAATTGTGATTGATGGTCATGAGCACGTGAATGAAAAATCGGAAAAGCCTGATTTAGAAGAGCTGGCAGGAAAATATGCAAATGAAATGGAAAAAACTGACGTTGAATCCTTTCTTAGCCCGGAAGAAGAAGAAACTTTACTTTCTTTATATGATGATGAAATTAAAGAACTCTCTGAAGAAACTCGAAACCAATTTCCTGAAAGTGATATCGGAACAGTGAAAACGAGTATTGATGATCTAAACGAGATAGTCTCTGAAGAGGAAGAAGCAGAATCGTTAAAGCTGGAAGAATTATCATTGACGGACTCTGAAGTGAGCAAATCCTTGTTTGAAGAAATTCCAAAGTTAGATAAAACAGAATTTTCTGAGCAAATTGAGATAGAATCCGAGAGTACAAATCAAGGCATTGAAAAAGAAATTGTAGAGGAGATGATCAGAGATTTTGTTGGAGAAGAAAAATCAAGTGAATCATCTAAGAAATCTTCCACAGGTAATCTTGAAGTAAATACATTTCAATCAACTGTAGATCTTCCTGAGCTTAATACACTCGAGAACGAATTGCTGAGTATATTCGAAGAACTTGATAAGGATAATATTGGTATCTCTTCAGACGAAATAATGATAGAGGAAATAAAAGAAGTCCAGGACAATGAGAAGAATGAAACAAAGGCTTTATTTGCACCTTTCCTTGAGGAAGATGGAATCGATGATTATCTAAAAAGTATTGATGAAATTGTGTCTCCTGAAAGAAATGAAAAAGCAGTTGTTGATGAAATTGAAGAAAATATAAAAGAAGAAATTCCGGAACCACCAATACCTGTTGAGATAGAAGAAAAGGTGGTAATTGAAAAAAATATCCCTGTGGAAAAACCAAAGTTTAACCGGGTTGTTCGACAAAAAGATCTTTTTAGTTATCTCAAAAGGAAAGAATTAAAGAAAATCGTAACTCTCATCTTTGCAAATGATGAGGAGGATTTCACAAATACTTTAGAAAGACTGATGGATTGCCATTCTTATAAAGAGGCCTCAGAGATATTAAAAGCAGTCTTCACTTCGTACAAAATCAGTCCTTACTCCAAAGAAGCCATTACATTCACAAACGCTGTATCTAATTACTTCAGGCAAGCCTGATGTTTGTAGATTATTCCGTTATAGAAGCGTACGCCGGTAAAGGCGGAGACGGTGCAGTTACATTTCGCCGTGAAAAATATGTTCCTAAAGGCGGTCCATCAGGTGGTGATGGCGGAAATGGTGGAAATATTATAATTAAAGCCAGCACAAATCTTCATACACTTCTGGATTTCCGATATAAAAAAAAATACAGCGCAGGTGATGGCGATAGTGGTGGCAATTCTCTAAAGGATGGAAAGAGTGGTCATGATGTAATCATCCGTGTACCTGTTGGAACAGTAGTAAAAGATTCAGAGACAGAAAAATTACTATTTGATCTTGATCAGGATGGTAAGGAAGTAATTCTGGCAAAGGGTGGAAAGGGCGGAAAAGGCAATAGTAAGTTTGCAACACCTACGAATCAAACTCCCCGTTTTGCAGAAGATGGAAAACCAGGGGAGAGTAAAAAAGTAATTCTCGAATTAAAATTAATTGCAGATGTTGGACTAGTAGGTTTTCCGAATTCAGGAAAATCTACTTTAATCTCAAAAATATCCTCTGCCAAACCAAAAATTGCCGATTACCCGTTCACTACACTTGAACCCAATCTCGGAATAGTCAAATATAAAAACTATCAAAGTTTTACAGTTGCAGATATTCCCGGTATTATTGAAGGTGCTTCTCAGGGAAAAGGTCTTGGTCACCAATTTCTAAGACATATTGAGAGAACGAGGATAATTTTATTTTTAATAGAAATAACCTCTGAGAATCTTCAGAATGATTTTAATGTTCTTATGAATGAATTAAAGAGCTATAGTTCAAAACTGATTCAGAAAAAAATTTTTGTGTCTTTATCAAAAGCTGATCTGATTGACTCTGAAAGAATGAAACAAATATCACGGTTCAAGTTTAAAGGAATTAAGGATAGACCTTTGGTATTCTCATCAATATCCGGCTATGGATTGGATAAAATGATGGATATTTTGTGGGATATCCTTGAAAAAGAAAAGAATGGTCAGTAGATCTATTATTTTTGCCTTTGTGATTTTACCACCAAGAATTTTTGAAAATATATCGCTTTGTGGCTATATTTGCGTCCCGATTTCAGTTGGATCAAATAGGGCGGGGTAGCTCAGTCGGTTAGAGCAGTGGAATCATAATCCACGTGTCGGGGGTTCGAATCCCTCCCCCGCTACAAGTATAGGAAATATTTTTATAGGATCTAGAACAAAGGAAAAATTATGTATAGTATTTTAGTTTTAATTGCATCTATTGCTGCAGTACTTCTGATCATAGTTGTGTTGATGCAGGCTAGTAAAGGCGGCGGCTTGTCGGGAACATTCGGTGGGGCAAGTAACATGAGTTCAATGTTTGGAACAAGAAGGACTGCGGATTTTCTGAGTCAAGCGACCTGGTGGTTAGCCGGAGCAGTTGGAGTCCTTGCAATCGTAGCTAACTTATTCTTTTTACCAGGTAAGGTAACGCAGGAACAAAGAAGTATTATTCAGGAATCGGGAAGACAAAATATTCCGCAAACACCAACTTTACCGCAGCAGCTTCCTGAGCAAAAGTAAACGGATTTTATCCAACATTATTTAATGAAGCCCTGATTGTGATTGCATCAGGGATTTATTTTTTCCAATCGGCAAGAATTTCAATTATTCTATCTTGAATTTTTTTGTATTTACTAGGACCTCCGGTAGTAAATTCAAAAATCATACAAACGATTAAATCGTCATTATCGGCTGTTGTAACATAACCTGCTAATGAAGAAACTCCATTTAAAGTTCCTGTTTTACCCCTGAAATTATTTTCTGCGGAAGTTCCTACCATTCTTTTATGCAATGTTCCATCAACTCCTGCAATGCTCAATGAATTAAAGAAATCATCAAATTGCTTAATGTTGAAATAAACTTTTTCGAGCAATCCGACTAAAGCTCCAGCTGTAACCTGATCAAACCTCGATATTCCGGATCCATCAACTATTGTGGTCCCTGTTGAATAAATACTATTATCTTCTATGTAGTTCAGAATGGCCTGTGTTGAGAAAAATGAATTGCCTTGCTGTCCGCTAGTAACTGACCCTAAAGTTTTAAATAAACATTCTGCATAAAAATTGTCACTATGTTTATTTATCTCTTTAAGAAGTTCACGTAATTCGATGGATGATTCTACTATTGATTTAGCATTATCTGTAACTTGACCAGAGATGGATTTACCCTCAACTTCCACTCCATGCGAAATTAGTACTTCTTTTAACTTCTTTGCTGCAAATAGAGGCGGATTGTCAATGTTGACAAAATAATTTCTATATCTGCCTTTACGTTTCTTTACTACTACTGTTCTGTTACGGTCGATTACTATTGCAGAAATTGGTGGAAGATTAACATTTGCACGTTCGTCACTTATCCAATCATCTCTTGAGTAAACATCATCGAAGTATGTATCATCACCAACCACATCCCCGGTCACCTTTCGTAAACCAGATTGATATAGTTGATTTACTAATTGTTCCAGGTCTTCACTACTGAATGTCGAATTTCCAAATCCCTTGAGATATATATTTCCTTCAATAGTTCCGTCTGACAATTCATTATCTTCTGCCAATATTTTTGTCGATAACAGATGGTCTCCGCCCATTATTTCAAGTGCTGTTGCTGTGGTGAATAATTTAGTGTTCGATGCAGGGATCATCGGTTCAGTATGATTGATACTAATCAAGGTATCCTGTGTTAAGGGATTGTATATCATTATTGCCATTTTTGTGCTGGCGGGTATTCCTGAAATAAGATTATCGATTTCCTTAATAATCTTTTCAGGTGTTTCAGCAAATAGAAAGGTGACAGAGAAGATTGTTAAAAAAACTGCAGTTAGAATTTTCATTGAGCCATGTTCAGAATTTTATCAATATTAAAATGAGAATAAGTTGCAATATATTTATATTACTTTTGTTAAAAGTAGAAATAATTATTCCCTACAAATAAATCATTCTATTCTTAAACATTCAACAAATTATAAAATTAAAATTACAAGGGTTAAATGAAAAAGCCAGTCAAAGCTTACCAGGATGTTGATTTCTTAAATTCATCTGACGGAAGAACAATCAGGATAATAACTGAATATCTTCAGCCTAAGAGTAAATTTAAAAAATACAAGGTGATGGATACTATTGTCTTCTTTGGTTCCGCAAGAATGAAAGCTCGAAGAGACGCACTAAGAGATTATAATTCAATTAAAAGTTCTAATCCAAAACAAACAGAAAATTTTGCAAGCAAGCTTCGTGAAGCCCAGTTATATCTGGATATGTCGAGATATTACGAGGATGCCGTTGAACTCTCTAAAAGATTAACCGAGTGGTCAATGAATCTTGAGACAAGTGCTAACAGATTTATCGTGTGTACGGGAGGAGGTCCTGGAATAATGGAAGCAGCAAATAAAGGAGCAAAGAAAGCTGGAGGTTACTCAATTGGATTAAATATAAGTATTCCATTTGAGCAGTTTGTTAACAACTATGTAACGCCTGATCTGAGCTTCGAATTTCACTACTTTTTTATGCGGAAATTCTGGTTTGCATATCTGTCCAAAGCTTTGGTGGTTTTCCCAGGTGGATTTGGAACGATGGATGAGATGTTTGAGATAATGACTCTTGTTCAAACAGCCAAGCTGAGAAAAAAGCTTGCGGTAATTGTTTATGATAAAAAGTACTGGAACAAAATAATTAACTTCGATGCGCTTGTAGAGTTAGGTATGATAAGCAAATCAGATTTGAGCTTATTCACTATGTGTGACACGATTGATGAAGCTTATGAAGCAATAATCAAGCATCTCAAAAAATATTATTCGAAAGAAAAAGAACCGAAAGTAATAGAACCGGTTTTACATCTACAGTAACAAAAAACCCCTCAAAAGAGGGGTTTATAAAATTAAAATTCATCGGATCGCTGGAAGCGCCGGGCTGCTTTAATTTTTTCCATCCGCTTTTTAACCGAAGGCTTCACAAAGAATGTACGTTTTTTGTATTCCTTAAGAATTCCTGATCTCTCGTATTTCTTCTTGAAACGTCTTAGCGCTTTATCAATGGATTCATTATCACCGACTGATATGCCAACCAAATTATTTCACCTCGCTTCTTGGTTATTTAATGATTCGATAAGTTTTTTTAAACCTGATTTCTGAAAATCAACCGAAATTGAGCTTTTACCGTTTGTAAGAGTCTCCTTTGAAACTACTCTTCCAAAATCATCCCAATTTTCGTGATAAATTGTTTCTCCTATTTCAAAAGTGTTTAGCGGCGAATACTTTTTACATTCTTCATTTTCAATTCCTTCTAATGTGGCATTATTGTTTTTAATAATATCACTTATATCGACTATCATTACCTGTTTACAGGATTTACATTTCGCCCACTTTTTATATTCTGATTCTTCGCCGGTTACACTGCTAGTAATTTCCATTTTCTGTATCGTACCGCACGAGTTACAAAACGCTTCTATATTTTTTATCCTTGCCATAACTAACTCTTTATTAATTCAGGATACTAATTTAAGGCTAACCTCCCCTAGAGTCAAATATTTTGAAGGTAGTAGTCGAACCTCAATCAAAATGCTTTGTTTATTCTCAAAAATCAGCCTTCGTTAATGACGAATTGTTTTAGGAAGGATTCGGGGAATATTCGGGTCAATTCTGTTTATCGAATCTTTTAATTGCTTTTCTATCTATTTTAGCTTTTATTCGCTTAATCTTAAGTTTATCGTGTGACAATTCTTTGAAACACTTTTTAACTCCCCTCTGAATTAAAATTTCAGCTTTATATAAATCATTATCTGCTGTCGATGTACTGAAAGATGTTCTTTGTTCATCAGTGAGTTCATCATCAACTAATAGCGCACATCGTCGTAAATCAAATATCAATTTTGGAGAACCTTCAGGCACTCCAGCTCTTTTCTTTTCTTCATAATTGAAATTATTTCGAAGAAAAAGATATAATAATTTTCTTGCGCGATAAACTCTTGTAGCGATTACTCCAACCGGAACATCAACCAGATCAGAAATTATTTCATAATTCAGCGAATGAATTTCTTTCATTATCATAGGAATCCGGAGAACAGCAGGTAACAGTTTGAGAGAATTAATTAATTTATCATCTGGTAATGTTGAGCTAAAGAAATCATTCACATTAATTAAGTCGACTTCGGTGTGATCGATAAAATCAAAACTAGTTTGTTTGTCATTTTCTTTGTCTGAATAGAACTCAAGAATTTCTCTCATCCAGATTCTGTGGATCCAGCTATTCCAGTCCGCATAATTTTTAGTAATATCACAATTTTCAATTGCTTCAAAGAAGGTTTGCTTGATTATTTTTTTTGTTGCTCGTTTATTCAGCAAAATCCAAAAGGAAGTAATGTAGAGTTTCTCTAAAAGAGGAAGAGCTTCAGAATTAAACTCTAAACCAAGCCTGGCCAATTCTTCTTTACTTGTATTGAATCGTTCTCGTAGTGATTGAGGAAGCATTTAGAAATCACCTATTTCCCATAAACTATTGAATTACCATTCCAGCTCTCAACTTTCCCTAGATCAATAAGGAAGCCATTGACAACAACAAATTTAATTTCGTTACCTTTTGTTATGATGAAGTTGGGTGATTCTTCAGGTTTTATTTTACTTTCCTGAATAACTTTTTCATTAGATATTATATTAAAAGGAAGATGAGAATATTCATTCTCAAAAAGATCATTGCTAAATATAACATTCGTATATCCTTCATAGTAAAGTTGTATTGGATCCATATTTTCTAATTCATCCAGCGAATGATATAATTCAGTTTTAGTTTTTCCGGGATTGACGGTATATCCAGATAAATCAAATTCCTCATAACCTGCAAAAACAGAAAGATCACCAACATCCTCAATTTCGGCTTTGAGATAAAAATCTTTTGCACCGTTTACGTTTACTTCATCGAAGTTAATTCCTATATCGACAACATACTCAATATCATCTCTCTTAATTTTTAGGTTTCGTAGAATTAAATCCATCA
>Ga0208980_10000366_pt1 | contig 24932 bp, 16 predicted proteins | sample WetSurMetagenome_3_FD_187993 | JGI IMG/M metagenome (GOLD analysis project Ga0208980, IMG submission 187993) | Wetland microbial communities from Twitchell Island in the Sacramento Delta, sample from surface sediment Aug2011 Site A1 Bulk (version 2) | ecosystem: Environmental > Aquatic > Marine... | reverse complement strand
ATCTTTGGGAGGGGTGCGGGGGCAATGATGCGGGCGGGTCTGTGACCCCGAAAGACGTCATTGTGGCATGGGCCGAAGAGGTTTGCAAAAACAAGGAGTGGTGGGACAAGATGGGGATCAAGTATCACACCACCAACATGCCGGAATTCAAGCAGTTTCCAGGCGCCTCATCCATGACTGCGATAGGAGCATCACGCATGGGACAGGATTTCTTCTTAACACTCGATAAACACGTGAAAGTCAGGGGTATTGAAGTCCTGTTCGATAGCCCTGCGACGGAGTTGATCCAAGATCCCAGCAACAAACAGATCCTGGGCGTCAAGGCGAAGAGTGGAGGAGGGGAGAAGAACATCAAGGCCAGGAAGGCCGTTGTCCTTTGTACCGGGGGATTCGAGTTTAACGAGGAGATGAAGAGAGACTTCCTTAAATGCTATCCCATGAAGTTCTATGGCTGGAAATATAACACCGGCGATGGCGTCAAGATGGCTCAAAAGGTTGGTGCGGATCTATGGCATATGGATATGATAGCCGGGGGTTATTGTTTCTGGTTCCCTGAAGATCCGTTCAATGTCGGACGTCAATTGAATGTGGGTAGCAACAACTTTATATGGGTCGACAAATTCGGGAGGCGATGGCATAACGAGAGGGATCCGCTGTATAACCCTCATAAGGGGTGGGTTATATTTTTGCAATTCAGTCTAGCAGATGCCGGATTTAGCCGGGTCCCAACATACTTAATCTTTGATGAGACCGCGAGAAAGGCTGAATCTGAGATGTTTTCCGGCAGCCAATCGTGGATGGAGGGTCTGAGTGGTCGCGAGATTCTCCCTGTCGAGTTGGGAGGCGCCCCTGAGATGAGCAAGGATGAAATGATAGAGAAGGGATGGATCAAGAAGGGGGACACACTGGAGGTCCTGGCTGCGGCTATCGGAGAGAAGATGGATCCTGCCATGCTGAAAGCGAGCGTAGAGACTTATAACGGCTATTGTGCAGCGGGAAAGGACCCGGAATTCGGCAGGGATGCTAGAACATTAAAACCGGTGGAAACCCCGCCATTTTATGCTGCCTCTTTATACCCGGGCATGGTCTGTACACATGGCGGTGCCAGACGGAATGGGAAGGCACAGATCTTAGACCCTGATAAAAAGCCAATCCCTCGCTTGTACTCGGCTGGAACATTCGGATCAGTAATGGGGCGTATATACGCTGTCTATGGCGGCAATGTTGGGGAATTGTGTGCCTTTGGCAGGATTGCTGGGAGAAATGCAGCGGCTGAAAAGCCCTGGTTGTAAAAAATGATGGAGGTTTGAGAAGAGAAATAATAAGGAAAGAAACGACAAGGAGAACATTATGACTGAATCGAATTTAACCAGAAGGAGATTCATGCTTGCGAGTACTGCTGCGGTTGGGGCGCCACTTATCATGAAAATGACAGGCTCGGTCCCCAATGTCGAAGCGGCTGCGAAAGAGGCTGAGAAGCAGTATAAGGATATGAAAAGTGTAGTGATCTATTACTCACAGACAGGGAATACCAAGAAAATTGCTCAAGCTCTGCAAAAGGGAATCACCCGGCAAACAGGGCAATGCGACATCGCCAGGGTTAAAGAGATAAAACCGGAGGAATTGGTAAAATATGATTTGATAGGGATAGGCGCTCCGACTTGGAGCAGCTGTCCGAGTCCAATTGTCCTTTATTACATCAAAAGTCTGCCTGCAACTTTGAAGGGTAAGCACTTCTTCTGGTATTCCACTCATGGGATTTATCCGGGACGATGTGTAATGAGGGGAGTTCAGGTGCTTCTGGATCAAGGCATGACTGTTATTGGCTGGAAGGACTGGTATGGTCAGGCCTCTCTCCCCGGGCATGGCAAACCATGGTACACAGATGGACATCCTGATGATATTGATCTGGCGGAGGCAGAATCCTTCGGCGCAGCAATGGTGTTGCATAGCCGGAAAGTATCCGAGGGGCAGACCAACATTATTCCCACATTACACTCAAAAGAAGCGTCTGATCAGATTTGGGGGATAGGTCACCCCTTCCTCTCTATGGGTGGCGGTGGTGGTAATCGGAGTGGTGCAGGCGACGGTACTCGGGGTGATGCAGGTGGCGGGGCTCCGGGCGGGCAGGCGAGCAGCAGTGTGAAAACCGAAAGCAAACCTTATCCACTGGCAATTCCGAAGTCGATGGACTACGTTTGCCAACTCGAAGGAGTACAGAATAGGGAGGGGTCGAGATCGCAGCCGGGAAATGAACTGAAAATAAATCCGGATAAGTGTATCCGCTGCGGGAGTTGTGTCAAAGGTTGCCCTTGCAACAATATTGATGACTCCGTATTCCCATATGTTTTCAAGACCCAGAACTGTGAGTATTGCATGTTCTGTGAGGGGATTTGCCCAACCGGGGCGGTCGAATATAATTTTCAGTCAGCAAGGGGTGCTCGGGGTGGTGCAAGTGGCGATGCTCGGGGTGGTGCAGGCAGCGGTGCTCCGGGTGGCGCAGGTGGCGCCGCAAGGACTATGGAACCGACATTGGCCATAGCCGAAGCAAAAGGGCGTTTCAGGAGGTTATTGAAGGAAGAAGATGTCGGTTTTAATACTCCCTGGGAGACAGTAACCGGGCATCCTCGTCATAAAGAACTCCCATAGACCCAAGAAACGAGCAACTTGATGTAGTGACCAGATCCGCATTTAGTAGTATTAGCTAGGCCGTTAACATAATCGGTTGCTACTTTCGCGATTTTAGCGCCGACCGCAGCTTATCGGCAAGTGTGCCAAAGTCCTCGGCAGGCGGTGTCTGGCGTTCTGTCCATTCACGCACTTCTTCAGCCTCGCGCGCTTCCATGACCGCCTTCGCGCTCAGGCGGATACGCCTGCTTGACGGATCGACATCGAGCACAATGACCTCAACGTCCGATCCAACCGGGAAGGTTCGTTGGACATCGCCTTCCTTCGCGACGCCGGTTTCGCTAAGCGGGATGAGCCCCGTCCGACCGGGAGATAGGAACACAAAGACCCCGAATTTTTCAATCCGCTCGACCTTCCCGGTCAGGCGTGCTCCGGGAACGATACCCGCCTTGTCTATCGCTTTCCCTTTGGCCGGCGCCGATCCTTCCCCTACCAGCGCTACGCCGATCCGTTTTTGCTCGAGATCGATGGATAGAATCTCAAATGTGCCTGTCATTCCTGTGGCGATCTGGCTCGACCAGCCTCCCGATAGGGTTGGTGCAAACGTGGAGGCATGCGCCAGCGCTTCGACTCCTGGCTCGAGTTCCACGAAGGCGCCGAACTCAGCGATACGCGTGACCCGTCCCGGCCGCTGCTGGCCCACTTGATAAATTTCTCCTACCCTGGACCAGGGGTCCTCAGAGAGCTGCTTCAAACCAAGCGAAATCCTCCGCTTGTCCTCATCCACGTTGAGAACCTTGACCGTAATCTCGTCGCCTGCTTTGACGATTTCTGAAGGGGCCGACACGCGGGACCAGGACATCTCAGAAACGTGGAGCAGGCCCTGCACACCAGCACCGAGATCGACGAAAGCTCCAAAATCGCGCACGGAGGCGACCCGGCCAGTTAATACAGCTCCGGCGACGATTTTTTCGCGGACGGCGGCGGCGTTCGCCTGCTGTTCCTCCTCAAGGAGCACCCGCCGGGAAACGACGATATTCGCGCCGCCTTCCTTGTACTCGATAATCCGGAATTGATAGACCTGTCCTGCGTGCGCCAATGCGTCTGCACCGCGTATATCAATCTGGGAAATCGGGCAGAAGGCACGCTGGCGGCCAATGCGCACTTCGTAACCGCCCTTTATCTCCCGCTCAACCTTTCCTTCCACTGGCAGGCCGTTGTGAAATGCATCCTCAAATTGACGATCACTCGCGGCCGCTCCTGCCAGCCTCCGGGAGAGCGTCACCCCACCCGCAGTGGATACCACCATCGCTTGAATGCGGTCGCCAACGGCGAATTCGATCACGCCTTCAGCGTTCTTCAATTCATCCACGTCGATGACCGCTTCTCCCTTACCTCCAACGTCGACTAAGGCAACCTCAGGGCCGATAGCAACAATACCGCCCTCAATTAGTTCGCCCTTTTCGAGCTGCTTGGCTTGAAGCGAAGCCTCGAACATTGCAGCAAAGTCTTCTTCCTCCAAATCACTCACAACACGCTCCTCTATGAATCGGTTTTCGCCCGCCGTCAGTCCTTCATTAATACGCACGCAAACGAAGGTCCTTGAATTGTACCAACGAGGTCAAATCATAGGAAGAAGGAACCAATGCTTGAGGCACACTAATTGCATTTGACATCCAGTGCATCCTTTTCAAATAAGGAATGCCCCGTGATCCGCCAACACTCTAAAAGCGAAATCCGTGGGAAACACGTATCCGCGGACAAGCGGAAAATGCTAAAATTTCCGCATAAGCATCGTTATAGGGTATTTCTTGAGGAACGGCCCTTTTTATCTCACTTCAGTGAAGACACGCGAAATGCGAAAAAAGAAACATGTGGAAATCGATGGAAGCCGGCTCACGTTGGAAGAATTTGAGGACGTGGTCTTCAATGGAACGCCGGTTACGCTTTCTTCTGGAGCCCGCCGCAACATGCTTGCGTCGCGGGAGGTGGTGGAACGGATTGCCGCTTCAGACATACCTGCCTACGGAATCAATACAGGATTCGGCAAATTGTCCGATCGCCGTATCGGTCACTCGCAGATCAAGACGCTGCAGGTGAATTTGATACGCAGCCATGCCTGCGGCGTGGGCCCGCCGTTCAGCGAAGAGGAAACACGCGGCATGATGCTCTGCCGGGCTAACGCATTAGCGAAAGGTTTTTCAGGAGTTCGGCCCGAATTGGTCGCCTTCCTGCTCACTCTCCTCAACCGGAGAATTCATCCTGTCATTCCCTCCCAAGGCTCCGTAGGAGCGAGTGGCGATCTTGCGCCACTGGCGCACCTTTGCCTGGTGCTGATCGGAGAAGGGGAAGTCTGGAATGGAAGCGAACGAGTTTCCGGCAAGGCAGCTCTGCGCAAAGCCGGACTAAAACCGTTTCTTCCGGGCGCGAAAGAGGGCCTGGCTCTTTTGAATGGAACTCAGGCGATGTTGAGCGTGGGATCGCTGTCTCTGTTGGAGGCTGAAGCGCTGCTCGACACCGCGGATGTGGCGTCGGCCCTGAGTCTGGATGCTTTGAAAGGGACTCCGAGAGCTTTCGACGAACGGTATCAACAGACGCGGCCCTTCCCCGGCCAGCTGAAAACTGCCGCCAACCTGCGAAAACTTCTGGCAGGCAGCGAGATCCGTGTTTCGCATATTGACTGCCCCCGCGTCCAGGATGCATACAGCCTGCGATGCATTCCTCAGGTTCATGGCGCCATCCGTGACACGCTGGATCTGGCGCGGCGAACCTTTTCCATCGAGCTCAATGCCGCAACCGATAATCCGCTGGTTTTCGCAGAAGAAGGGGAGATCATTTCCGGTGGAAACTTTCATGGCCAGCCACTGGCTTTGATCATGGATTACATGGCGATAGCTTTGACTGAATTAGCCAGCATCTCGGAGAGGCGGATCGAGCGGCTGATCAATCCCGAATACGGGGACCTGCCGCCCTTCCTCACGCATGATCCCGGATTGAATTCGGGATTCATGATGCTGCAGGTGACGGCGGCGGCTCTGACTTCAGCATGCAAGGTGCTGGCACATCCGGCGTCAGTTGATTCCATCCCCACTTCCGGAAATCGCGAAGACCATGTCAGCATGGGCATGGGGGCTGCTTTGAAATTGAAGCAGGTGCTCGGCAACCTTCGGAAAATTCTGGCTATTGAGCTGCTCTGTGCCAGCCAGGGGATCGATTTCCTGCATCCACTGCAGCCGGGTCGCGGAGGCAAAAAAGCGTACCAGTTGGTGCGCTCGGTTTCTCCCGCGCTTCAAGACGACCGCTCGCTGGCGCCGGACATCGCCTTGTTGGAAGAGATGATCGTGCGACACCAGTTCGCCGACATTTTGAAGACAGGGGCAGGAGGCGACCATGACTGATTATCAACCAATACGCGCACCACGTGGGCCACACCTCTCCTGTAAAGGATGGCACCAGGAAGCCGCCCTGCGCATGCTTATGAACAATCTGGATGAAGAAGTGGCCGAAAATCCCCGCGAGCTCATCGTCTACGGAGGCACGGGCAAAGCCGCCCGCAATTGGTCCTGTTATCATGCCATTATAAAAAGCCTGCGCGAACTGGGCTACGATGAAACCCTTCTGATCCAATCGGGCAAACCCGTGGGCGTGTTCCGAACGCATCCATACGCTCCACGGGTCTTGATTGCAAATTCCAATCTTGTAGGACACTGGGCTACGTGGGAAGAATTCCGACGTCTGGAAGCACTCGATCTACTCATGTATGGTCAGATGACCGCGGGAAGTTGGATCTATATCGGCAGCCAGGGAATAGTTCAAGGAACGTATGAGACTTTCGCAGCTGCCGGACAAAAGCACTGGGGAAGGAACCTTTTAGGCAAACTTGTTGTTTCAGGCGGAATGGGGGGAATGGGCGGCGCGCAACCTCTGGCCGCCACCATGAATGGGGCTGCATTTCTGGGAATTGAAGTCAATCACGATCGCATCGCCCGTCGCGTCCGGAGCCGATATTGCGACCGACAAACAAACTCCTTATCTGAAGCTCTGGCCTGGCTGACTCAGGCTCGAAAAGAATTGTGCCCTCTCTCAGTTGGGCTTGTAGGAAATTGTGCGGAGATTCTTCCGGAACTGGTGCGGCAGCGTATAATTCCCGACCTGCTCACTGATCAGACTAGCGCTCATGATCCGCTCGATGGTTACATCCCCGCCGGTTTGAGCCTTGAGGATGCCGCTCGTCTGCGCACAAGCAGTCCGGAAGAATATTTAAAACGATCGATGCACTCCATCGGCGTCCATGTCCAGGCGATGCTGGATCTGCAAAAGATGGGAGCCATCACTTTTGATTATGGCAACAACATTCGCCACTTTGCGTTTGAGGCCGGCATTCAAAATGCTTTTGATTTCCCCGGCTTCATCCCGGCCTACATTCGCCCTCTGTTCTGTCAGGGGCGCGGGCCATTCCGCTGGGTGGCGCTCTCGGGCGATCCTGGCGATATCGCCGCAAGCGACAACGTGGTGCTGGAGCTGTTCCCTGAGGATGAGGTCTTGCGCCGTTGGATCAGCCTGGCCCGTGACAGAATCGCATTCCAGGGATTGCCTGCGCGAATCTGCTGGCTGGGACAGGGCCAACGCGCGCAGTTTGGCGAACGGCTCAACGACATGGTAGCCAAGGGCGTCCTGAAAGCTCCCATTGTCATCGGCCGCGACCATCTGGATTGCGGTTCCGTGGCCTCGCCTTATCGGGAAACCGAATCAATGCGCGACGGCAGCGACGCCATCGCTGACTGGCCGATCCTCAACGCGCTTCTCAACACTGCCTCCGGGGCAAGCTGGGTTTCGTTCCATCACGGAGGAGGGGTTGGCATCGGTTACTCTCTGCACGCAGGTCAGGTTACGGTAGCCGACGGCACTTCAGAAATGGCCGCGCGGATCAACAGAGTATTGACCAACGATCCCGGCCTGGGCATCGCCCGCCATTTCGATGCCGGCTACCCGGAAGCAGCTGTCACGGCCCAACACCATGGCATCCGCATACCTATGCAGTCCACGACCTAGGCGGACGATGTGTGCAAATTAGGTTGCTCCGGCTGTGATATCTGCCGTGAAGGGGTTGAGCCCGGTTGTACACGAATTATTTGGCAATAAATGTTTAAGAGGGAAAGGACAATGGAATATCTGATTTCCCCCTGTTCCCAACTCCTGACGCTTGCTGGTCCAGCCGCCCCGCGCAAGGGAAAGGAACAGGCGGAACTGGGTGTGATTGAAGATGGGGCAATTTGGATTGTTGACCACCGTATTCGAATGGCCGGTCCGCGTTCCAAGGTTGAGAAAGCCGCCGCCCCTCGGAACATCTCCAAAATTTCGGCCGAGGGTTTTGTGGCAATGCCGGGATTCGTAGATTGCCATTCCCATCCTGTTTTCATGGAATCCCGGATCCATGATTTTGAGCAGCGAATCCAGGGCCTCTCTTACCAGGAAATTTCAGAGAGCGGTGGAGGAATCCTAAGCACGGTCCAAAAAGTGCGTGCTGCCAGCAGAGACGAACTCGTTAAAAAGACACTCCCCCGGCTATGGACTTTCTTAAAGCATGGAACAACTACACTGGAAGCCAAAAGCGGATACGGATTAAATCTGGAATCCGAGTTGAAGATGCTGGAGGTAATCCGACAATTGAAGGAGCTCGTGCCATTGGAGCTCGTCCCGACCTTTCTCGGTGCGCATGAGATTCCTCCTGAATATCGTGATGCTCCCCAGGAATACGTTGAGGAGCTCGTTCATTCGATACTTCCTGAAGTGGCGCGACGAAACCTGGCGGAATATTGTGACGCTTTTGCTGAGCCTCATATTTTTAGCATTGACGCCGCCGAATCTCTTTTTCACGCGGCTCGGAAGCATGGCTTGAAATTGCGATTACATGCCGACCAGCTTTCGCGAAGTGGCGCCACCCGCTTAGGAGTTCGCTCGGGTGCTGTCTCCATCGATCACCTGGAGCAGATCGAAGATGAAGAGATTGAGCTCCTGGCAAAGAGCTCTGCCATTGCCGTGCTTCTACCCGGATCTGTTTATCACCTGGGCTCCAACCGTTATCCCCCGGCCCGGCGCCTCATCGAGGCCGGTGTGCCTGTGGCGTTGGCGTCGGACTTCAATCCCGGCAGCTCCCCTGTGCTGAACATGCAGATGATCCTTTCCCTGGCCTGCACTCAAATGCGCATGACGCCCGCAGAAGCTGTGGTGGCGGCGACTATCAACGGCGCCTATGCCCTGGACAGAGGCGGTCGCTGTGGCTCGCTCGAGGCAGGCAAACAAGCGGACATTTGCATCATGGATGTTCCGGATTACCGGGAGATCCCCTATTACTTCGGCGTAAATCACTGCCACGCGGTCTTTAAACAAGGCAAAATTGTTTTCTCGAAGGACGCGCTGCTGAAAATGCAAACCCTATCAACCAGACACAGGGCAGGAGATCTTCTCAAATGAACAACATTGTCGAGTGCGTGCCCAATTTCAGCGAAGGGCGCGAACGCAGCATTGTCGACCGCATCATCGAGGCTATCCTGACCGTGCCGGGATTGTGCCTGATGGATGTGGAATTGGATGCGGATCACAACCGCAGCGTTGTGACTTTTGTGGGCGAGAAGGAAAAGGTAAGCGAGGGGGCGTTGTGCGCTATCGGCAAGGCAGCCGAACTGATCGATTTGACCCGCCACCAGGGAAGCCATCCGCGCATCGGTGCTACGGATGTTGTTCCTTTCGTCCCCGTCAGGAATGTAACTCTGGATGAGTGCGTCGCTATTGCCCGGCTGGTGGGTGAGGAAGCGGCTCGCCGATACGGGATTCCTATATACCTCTATGAAGCCGCGGCCACGCGCCCCGAAAGGGTCCAGCTTGAAAACATCCGTAAGGGGCAGTTTGAAGGGCTCCGCGATGAAATCGAGCGATTTCCGGAACGGCATCCCGACTTTGGGGCTCCTAAAGTCCATCCCACAGCAGGCGCTACAGTTGTGGGTGCCCGGAAATTTCTTATCGCTTATAACATCAATCTCAATACCTCCGACGTTTCCATAGCGAAACAAATCGCCAAAACGGTTCGGCAATCGGGCGGCGGGCTGCCTCACGTCAAGGCAATGGGCGTTGATCTGAAATCCCGCGGGCTAGCGCAAGTATCCATGAACCTGACGGACTATGAGAAGACTTCCATATCAACGGTTTTCAAACAGGTCAAAAGGGAAGCGGAGCGTTTTGGAGTGGGCATCGCCAACAGCGAAGTGGTGGGGTTGATTCCTCAGGCCGCACTGGACGCCGCGGGTGAGCATTTTTTGCAAATTGAAAATTTCCACCCCAAAATAATTTTCGAGAACCGCCTGCAGATCCTGCTAAACCAAAAACAGACGCTGCCCGACTTGAGTGTGTCCGCTTTCATGGATGCCGTGGCTCAAGTCACGACGGTGCCGGGCGGAGGGAGCGTCTCGGCCCTGGCCGGAGCTCTTGCTGCCGCTTTGGGAGAAATGGTAACGGGATTCAGCCTTTCCAGAAAGGAGCTGGAAGAATTTCAGATGCAGCTCCGGGTGCTCCAGGGAAAATTTAAAGCCGCTCATCAATCGTTGCGGCTTGCAATTCAGAAGGACAGTGACTCGTATGACGCCTTTGGATCTGCTCTGAAAATGCCCAAGGCTACAAACGAAGAGAAAAAGCATCGGCATGAACGGATGCAGCAAGCCCTAAAGGCTGCGACGCTGGCGCCCATTGAGGTGGCGGAACAAGCTGCCGCGCTGCTTCAGTCCCTCAAGCGATTGGAACCAGTTTCCAATCCCAATCTCATATCGGATCTCCAGGTTGGAGTTGCAATGGCCCACGCCGCCATTCGCGGCGCCTTGGCTAATGTAACGGTCAATCTGAAATCCATCAAAGACGAGGCGTTTTCAGCGGAGCTGAAGCGGCGTGTGGAGGCAGTTGAAGAGATTATCGCCTCCTGCCTTCCGGCATGAGTCCGTTTTGGGGTTCTTACTTGGCAATATATCCGAGTTAGAGGGGCATCCCCTTATTAAAGAGGTATCCGGCCTTATTCAGCAATATGCTTCCCCGCAATACGCCCCATAGTAAATGCCCAACCAATGCTGTTGCCGGAAATCGGCGTTATATAATCTGTCGAATATCGCCCGCCGGAGCAATTCCCGGTCGCGTACAGTCCGGGGATGGGGTCATCATCTTCATTCTCTCTCATGTATATTCCAGCGCCGGCGGGTTTCTTGCCAGCCGGCGCTGAAGCACACTCAATAAACCCACTCATCACCTGTGAAACGCCCATCACCGCCTTTCCAGCCGGGAACCGCATGACATTAACCTAACCCGACAAACCCGTTCTCCCGCCTCTTTTTGGCACGCAGCAGGTTCCTCCACCGCATCGCATCAAATCTGCGAGGCGATAAAAAATGCGCTGCGTATGTTCTTTTGAATTGAACCTCCATTGCCGGTGCAGTCACCGACGAGAAGGACATCGTCTGCCGCGCCTATGAATTTCTCGGCCTCATCCATCCTGGATTTAAGACCGGACCAGATAACGATGCTGTCGGCCTGAATGGACTTCTCAGTCCCGGTGGAATCGGTGTATGTTATCTTCCCACCGGTAACGTCCTTGACCGTGGCCCCCAGGACAGAACTAAAGTTGGGATGGTTTTTATAGAAGTCCTCCTGGTTCCTCATATTGTGGGGCCCGGTGTCTTCAAATGCCACCAGCTCTTTCCCGCTTGTCAGCACCGTTACCTTGTGTCCGTCCTTGAGCATGCCCGCGGCTGCCTCTACGCCGAATTTTCCTGCGCCTATGACCACCACATTTTTGCCCAACTCATTTTTTTTATAATAGGCATCCAGGATATTAAATACCTTGCTGCCGTCCGTCTTCATTTTGGAGGCAACAACGTCTGCGCCAACTGCAACCAGGACCGCGTCGTACTTTCCTGCCTTGATCATCTCAGGCGTCGCGGCCGTATTCACTTTTACACTGATCCCGGCCTTGTTCACCTGGTGGATAAAGTATTCCTTCAAATCCTTGTAATTCCATCGGCATTGGCTGTTATCCGATATCTTGAGAAGCCCGCCCAGGGCTGCATCCTTTTCATACAGGGTCACCTTGTGTCCTCTTTCAGCTGCCACGAGGGCCGCCTTCATGCCGGCCGGGCCGCCGCCTATCACCGCAACCTTCTTGGAGGTCGTCGGTTTAGTGATACCCTGAAGCTTATAGGGAGGCACTCCCCATTTCGGGTTTACGGTGCATGTGCTGTACCAGGGCTGTTTTGTCATGCTGATGCCATGACAGTTTTGACAGGCTATGCAGGGGACTACATCATCGGCCCGGCCTTCTTTTAGCTTCCTGACCAGTTCCGGATCGGCAAAAAAGGGCGTGGTCATGCCGACCATATCCGTTTTGCCGCTCGCGATAAACCCGTCATTCTCTACCGGATCATGGAAACCGGCGCTGGGACAGGTGATGATCTTAATGCCTGCCTTCTTGATGGCCTCGGCATAGGCAAGACCTTTGGGTTTGCCTCTGTCTTGGTCCCAGGCATTAGGATGCTCTGCAACCCTGATCCACAAGATGTCCACAATGCCCTCGAGCTTTCTTGCCTGTTCAACACCCTGCTCCAGTTCAGCGGCGGTCGGTTGATTGCTACTGGATGCCGCGGTGGCATTCTGTCCTCCGCCCGGGCCCATCATGCCGCCGCCCCCTCCTCTAAGGGAGCCCATCAATATAAGATTAGTTGCAGCCCGGATCTTCTTTGCCGCTTCAAGACTGGATGTGTTCAACTGATATACGTCGTACCCCTTTTCCTCATACTCCTTCGCGTCTGCAAGGAGTTCGTCATCGGTTCTGGAGACCATCCCGGGAGGCATGCCGCCACCCCGGGCGCCTGCTGCGCCACCGGGCATCCCGCCCTGCTGCGTACCACCACCCCTGCCCCCTTGTCCGCCCTGCCCCTGCTGCACGCCTCCGGGCATCTGTCCCGGTTCACCTTGTCCGCCAGGACCTCCACTGGGCATTGCTCCGCCACCAGGCATCCCTCCGGGGCCGCCCTGGCCTCCACCGGGCATGCCGCCCCCGCCCGGCTGACCGGTATTGCCGGCAAACAGGATCAGGGCGCCCTCGCAATGGATATCTTCCATCAGTTGGTTAACATAATTGTAAACCACAGGGATGTCGTCCCATGAACGGTCGGAGTAATGGTTAAAGGCGTTATCATTTTTGATATTCGTTTTTTCATACTGTCTTTGAGCTGCTGTCCCATAATGTGTGCTCATCGAGACAATAGCGGCATTTTTGGCCACATTTGAATAATGGTTCCGGTACATCTCGCTGGGGAAATTTTCCGGCCCCTGCATAAAGTATGTGGGAGATACGGTGTGCATTATTCTGTTCTTCAACACCCTGTTTCTAATCCTGAGAGGCGATAAAAGATGGGGACATTTGTTGCCCGCCGCCTTCAAAGCGGCAGCGACAGCCGTCTCGGCCGCCATTGCGGCATGGGTTTCAAAACCCGCGAGCTTGTTACATGTCAGCCCACAGGTGGATGCCACACCGGCAGCCATCACGAATCGCCGTCTGCCCATAAGCGTTTGAATTAGTTTCATGACCTTCTCCTTTTTTTTTATTTCACTGTAATCACTATCTTGCCTCGATATTCGCCTGCAGCTATATCCTTTACTGGAGCGCCGTTATTTACCGTCATGGTCAGGGTTTTTCCTGATGGAGCGGCGACGCTCGAGCCTTTTTCAACAACCAGTTTGGTCAGATAAGATGAACCGGTCACAGTCCATTTGGAGCTGTTTGTAAGGCTGACGATCACACCGTTATTGACGGCAGGGCCTGGCGTATCTTTGACTCTGTTAAAGACCGCCATGTCTTTTACCCCGATTTTCGGGTAATACTTGCCGTTGTAATAGTGGAGCGCATTGGAAGCTGTGATCACACCGGTGATTTCAGCGTTGTCGAAGGTAAGTCCAAGATTTCTGGAACAATTGACATTTCCTTTTCCTATTGAACTAACTTTCTGCCCGCCGCGTGCGGAGTTGTAGAAATCGCCTTTCAACTCGATATTAGAAAATTTTGCCAAGGCATCGGTGTCTTTGGCGGTGTATATATCATGGGAATTATCTTTGGCAACCGGACCGGTGGGCTCCTCGTATTCGCCAAAGCCCCCGGTCTCATCGCCTTTGCTGTTGTCGCGCGGGGGTTCGTCGTCGCCCATCACCTGCATGATGATACCGTTACCGGCATTCAACCGGGCGCCCCGGGAGCCGTCCACCTGGATATCCGTGTATGCGCCCTTGTCAACGAACAAGGTATCCTTGCTGTTGATTATAGTGCCTCCTGTAATAGTCAGTGCGCATCCGGTTCCATGCCACATTACGCCCTGGAAGCCCGAATTGATAGTAGAGGACTTCACGGGGATGGATTTGAGATCCTCGGCGGTAAGACCCAGCGCCAGTTCTTTATCAAGGGCTTCGACCGCCTCGCGGGTGCTGTCGCCGACAGTAATGGAGCCGGAATCGCTGCCCAAACCAATGGTCGCAATGTTGAGTTCACAGCCGAGAATCCTTGTTATGGCATCACTGTTATTATATTGACCGTACCCGCTATCACCTGTGTTATCAATCTTACAGTTGATTGCGGTGAGTTTGGATTTGCTGCCGATATCTGTAGATAGTCCGCCCCAGCCCTCGAAGGAGATGGAAGAGTTGATGTAGGTGGCCTGAGTGCCGTTGCCCAGTATGCTGGTAGCGCGTGTGGTGCCGGTCATGCCCGATATCCAGAGTGTTGATCTCATCTGAGGGGGGTTCATGGAGCTTAACCAACCGGGGGGAAGCACGCCGTTCTTGACATTTATGTTGGAGTTTTTAATGATGACATTGCTCTGGTCTTTGGCAATGATGCCGGAGCGGACCACGCCCTGTGTGTTGATTTTAGCGTTATCCAGGACGAGCCGGGTGCCCTTGCCTGAGGTTACGATGGCCGTACCTTGAGCGGCAAAGTCGCTGCGGCCGTCTCCGAAAAAGTCGATCTCAACATTATTAAGCTTATATTCACCGCCCGCGACATAGATTGCGGTAAAACCGGTGCCGCCTGGGGAAGTAGAGTCTTTGTAAAATGTTCCCTTTGATTTGATCTTGATGTTATTAATTTCAAAGCCGGCCGGTTTTTCGCCTTGTACGGCTGCCAGTACGGATTTGCTGGAATCCATCCCGCCAGCATCCAGGTAGAGAGCCTGACGAAAGGGATATAGGCCGGTTGATCCGTGTCCGGCACTACTGGCCGCGCCGGCATCAGCGGCACTACCCGTAGCATCTGCTGCACCACGGCCGCCGGTACCATCCTCAGCACCACCACGGGAAGCGCCCGGCCTTTCACTTGCCATAGACCAGAATATATCGTTGGCCTTGGTAACGGTAAGGACAATATTGCCCTTGTAGGCTCCTGGAGCGAATTTGTAGTCAACTCCTTCCCAGGTTTTCAATACCTGTCCTGTTTCAATCCCATCGACAGTCATCGACAGCCTATAACCAAGCGGGGCGGTAATGTTGGCGCCGTCCTCAATAGTCAGTTTGTTAAGTTTGGTGGTCTCTGTGACCTCCCAGGACGAACCTGATTTAATGTTTTTGCTTTTTCCACATCCTGTCAAAGACATTATGAGGATTGTTGCGGCGCTGGCGACAACTAACGTATTGATGAGTCTTTTGATGAGCATTCTCCTCCTACTTTCATAACATAAGTAAGGTTATTGAATGGGGACTCGTCTTCCGAAAACAGATTGATCCCAACGCATGAGGTGAATTGATGAAAGAATCGCTTTGCAGATGGATTCATAGATGAGTTTTTGTTCTATGCTTAATCGGGAGCAATGACTTTACGGACCTTGCATAATAGTGCCCTGGCTGGCCAGCTACCGCAGAGCTGGTCGCATGTGTCCGGATCATCCATTGTAAGGACATTGACATTGGATTCCCAGAGCCCATACAACCAGGGCTCTTGCCCAGGCTGCTCCGGGAACCACCAGTTATGCTCGCAATTCACTACCTTGGGAAGGATTCCATTGGTCAGTCTGGCTTTCATTTTAATGACGCCCCGCCGGGTCTCGATATATGCCCAGTCCTCTTCTTTAATGCCCAGCTCGCGGGCAGTATCGGGATGAATATCCATTAAAGGCCAGGGATGCTGCTCGCGCATGCCCATACCTAGATGGCGGTTTTCTGCCTGGAACTGTGGTTGGAATCTGCCGCCGGTGATCAATATCAGTGGATATTCCCTGGCGATTTCCGGAGTCCTTATCGGACTTTCCGGGGGCTCTTCATAAAAGGGAAGGGGGTCATAGCCAAGCTCTTTTATAACATTCGAGTACAGCTCGAATTTACCCGAAGGCGTAGCGAAGCCAGTCGGTCTCCCGGTTCTGGGATTGATGGTGGCATAAGTCCAGGGTTCGCTCGCGACGACATATCTCTCCCGGGCAGCCTCTGCAAAGGTTATCCCCAGAGGTTTCAAACGGTATTCGTTGTATTCCTCATCAGTCTTCCATGGGAAGTACTCGCCGAATCCCAGCCTTAGGGCAAGCTCCCGGAAGAAGTGATAGTCGGACTTACGCTCGCCCATCGGTTCAATGGCTTTTTCCCCGGCGGCAAAGGCCGGGCTGAAATCTTCAACCGTGGATAAAGCCGGCTTCTCCAATTTGCTGGCGGCCGGCAGCACATAGTCAGCCAGCATGGATGTCGGCGTCATCGTATGCTCCAGCACCACATGCAGGTCCAGATTCGGGCTCTTCAAGGCTTTATAAACCAACTTGACGTTCGCGGCATTCAGCAGGGGGTTGCTGGTCCAGGTTATTAAAGCTTTGGTCGGGTAAGGTTTGGCATCGATTATGCTCCGCCATATTACGGGCTCGGGAGCGCAGTACATGTGTCCGCTCATGGGTAAGGGTATACCGTAGGTTTGCTTATAGACCTTATTGACCATTGCCCAGGCCGGCCAGGTCATTAGCTTAAATCGATCGCTGCCCAGTTGTTTGGCTCTTTGCTCCTGGGGTAATTTCTCGTCGAGCTGCACCATGGAATCCCGGATGCCCATAGCTCCGTTGATTATGGGACCCGGCCCTAATGGCGCCAGACCGTGTTCCGCCCTCATGTTGCCGGTTATGGCGTGCAGGCACATCGTTACCTGTTCGACACGTATGCTGTTCAGTCCGATATGATCGGGAGCCAGTCCCGTCCCGATCGCCGCCGGTTTACCGGTGGCATACATTCTGGCCGATGCTACGATCTTTTCAGCCGGAAGCCATGTGATCTCGGCTACCCGTTCCGGTGGATATTCGGCGGCTCGCTGCCTAAGCTGTTCGAAACCGAATGTCCACTCGTCAACAAATTCCTTATCATAAAGTCCTTCTTTGATAATGACATTTATCCAGGCCATAAAAAGCGCCGTATCCGTTCCCGGTCTGAGTTGCAGCCAGATATCGGCATTCTCGGCGATTTCAGTGCGCCTGGGGTCTAGAACAATGGTTTTAATTTTTGGTTTTATCTGCAATCGTTTTTTGTACTTCCGCCAGGCTATCTGTCGTGAGTCCGGCAGGTCGGTGCCGCAGAAAACCATGCATTTCAGGTTATCAATTTCAGCCATCGAATAATGCGGAGGAGGCATATGAGCTCCCGCCAGGGCGAAGTGCAGAGCCACTTTATTGCAGCCGCACGAAGTCCCGGGAGCTCCTACGTTGGCCGGATTGCCGAAGAGATTCAGGAATCGGGCTCTTATTCCGTAAAGATCGCTGCGGTAGGTCCCCTCAATGGTAGAAAGACACTCTGCCCCATATTGGGCCTTTAATTTTTTCAACTTATCGGCGATTTCATCCAGGGCCTGGTCCCAGGATATTCTTTCCCATTTATCCTCGCCCCGTTGGCCGCGGCGCTTTAACGGGTACATAAGCTGAGCGGGATGCTCCAGCCACTTCACGAGGTGAGGCAGCCTTTGGGAGCAGACGGCGCCCCAGCTATCCGGAAATTCCGGATTCCCTCTCATGCCTACGATCTTGCCATCTTTAACCTTTACCAGTAATCCACAGTTAGAACTGCATCCTGGTGAAGACCAGCACATGACCTTCTTGATCTCGACATCTTTTTCTTTGCTGGTTTCGCTAACCATCGGGTCCGCTCTTTTTATCAATAAATACTATCCCTGCCAGTCCCAGACACCCCGATGCAAACCATTGCAGAAGTCCGCTCAGGCCTAATGGATCGAATACAGCTTTTTGCGGGATGAGGGAACCGTGATCGTCACCTGTTACTTCGGAATCCAGCCCGGCACGGCCGTGCAGTTTCATCTTGCGCGAGTCGATGAGGCCGCTGCCGAAACACGCCTCACCCCAGCGGGGCGGCGGATCGGCGGAAGAAAACGCGTCCGGCCGGCGGATTCCGCCATACTCCCGGTCTTCATTGCACAATGCGCGTGCGCTGGCTTCTCTTACTCCCGCCGGGCGGACTGTGAACGTGCGCAATGCAGCGTCATCATGCACGACGGTGCAAGCGATTACTTGGAGCCCGGAGAAAATCAATCCACCTGTTGTGTCAGATAAATCTGAATTCCCATCTGCCCTATCTGATCCAGCTGGGCTTCCAGCCAGTCGATGTGAACTTCTTCATCCTTAAGAATCGACTGGAACAGACTCCGGGTGCCATCATCATTCAGTTCTGCGGCCAGCTTTATGGCCTGATTGTAAGACTCAACGGCCGCAATTTCCCCGGCGAGATCATTCTTTATCTGTTCTTCCACATTCTTGCCGATTTTGAGTTCTACAAGTTTGCTTACGACCGGAATGCCTTCCAAATACAGGATACGACCGATCAGCTTTTCTGCGTGCTTCATTTCGTCAACGGCGCGTTTCTCAATGGCCTTGTGCAGCCCTTCGTAACCCCAGTTGTCGCACATTTCGGAATGAACCATGTACTGGTTTATTGCAGTCAGTTCATCAGCCAGGTTTTTATTCAAGCTCTCGATGATCTTCTGATTTCCTTTCATTTCCTCTCCTTTTGCTTGATGAGTTTTTATCATACAACAGGGAACTGTTGAACATAGCACATAATACCAGCTGTTTTTCAATTGACCTGCACCGCTCCCATTGCTATCTCGCTTAGTAGCCTGTCATCCGGTCAAGGCTACTGAAGTCGAAGTTTTCCTTTGATTGATTCGACCACCTCATAACATTCGCGCAGTTGCTCCAATAGGCCCGGCTCCTGCCCCAGTATCAGAGGCATATCCAAGGCCTGCGCTAAAAGTTTGTTAGAGCATTACAGGGAGCTACGCTTCTCTATCCTCCTATCCCCGCCAGATTTCAAGAACGTAAGCTGGGATCAAAATAACGATGGCAACTGAAGACAGGGCAATAATTCGTGCCATAACGGGGGTATAGTGGCTTTCATCTGAATATTTGCCGGCGTGCTGCAGCATATTCGCTGCCAGCGGAATAGTGAACAGTACAAGTAGCGTCCAGACGGGCATAATGCCGAATAGCGCGCCCAGCACAATGGAAAGATAGGCGATAATGGTGGTGACTGTGATAATGCGCAGGGCAGCGGCTTGCCCAAAACGCACTGAGAGGGTGCGCTTACCCGAACGCACATCGTCGAGATAGTCAAATGTATTGCTTACAATGCCTACATCCATGGTGAAGATTCCCGGGACGAGTGAAATCAGGAAGGGTTCCAACGTTACCTTTTCGGTTAATACATACCACATCCCGAACACGATCATGGGACCAAACGCCAGGAAGAGCACTGTTTCTCCTAAGCCGCGGTAATTGAGTTTAAGAGGCGGTGAAGTGTAGAAGAATACCGCTACCAGTCCGGCCGCCACCAGAACGAGCACCGGGTATCCTACCTTTATAAAAATGACCACTCCGGCTGCAAATGAAATCGCCAGACACAGAATGATAGCAAAACTTGTATGGAGCGGGAGACGGGGATCGAACCCGCGACGTCCAGCTTGGGAAAACTCAAAATGAATAGCTATATCTCTTTTATTTCAATGGCTTACGGCTTGGTTATGGCAATCTGCAACAGTGCAAAAATAGGCCAAATCGGGCCATTTAAGGGGGTATTTCTGCAACACAGATGCAACACAAGGTGATAGGATAACAGGTAATCCGGATCCTACCCTTCGCGAGGGGAAGAGCGGCTACCGTGGCCGTCTGGATCCGGAGGTTACACGGAGTTTCTTACGGAGAAACAATGGCACGCTTAGATGAGCTACGGAAAAAGAAAACCGCGGTTGAAGAATCCCTCCGCAATATCGAGGCCGAGTTTGAAAAGCAGCGCCTTGAAATTGGCGCAGAGCTTACCATCGGCGGCAACATCATCGACGCAACCGCTGAAGGGCAAAAAGCCTTCCTTGATTACATTGCCCCATTTGAAGAGAGCCTAAAGAGTTTCCTCCTAAAATATCAGGCTCTTCTCAGTGAACAATCCTACCTGAACGCTGAAATCTTCATGGATCCTGATACGCCGGAGGATGAGCGCGTCGTTGCTGGTGATTATCTGCTTTCCCTTATTTGGCAAGGCAACGGATTTTATGTGAGCGAAAGGAATCCAAATGCGGCCAATGCCCACAGAACCATAAAAAAGATTTATCCGGATTCATGGGAGCAGGAATTGCGGGCGCATGCACGAACAGCCTTGTTCGTGGCCATTGCAGACGCACATATCCCGCAAGGGTTTAAGGTTGGCCAGCATGGGAAAACCCAGACAGGTACGATCTATACCGATCTTGAATGGAAGGAAACGCTGGAGAAGATCAGATCGGAGGCGAGGACGCATTTTGAGGATATGCTTGTTGAGCGTGTTGATCCTAAGAGGGGCAGGCGGGCAATCGCAAAGAATATTCCAAGAGGGACGCGGCGTGTAAAAAATTGGCGAGAGGGTACAAATGATGGGGAAGATAGCATCATAGAGGATCATTTAGATAGTGTTACAGATGATCCGGATTACAAGCCTGAATCGGCGAATAATCTCTCAGATGGAACCTATTCCTCATGGATGGATAGAAAGAGCGAGCATCCCTTGGGTTTCATTGATCGCACGTTCCGGGGCGACTGCAAACAGGAACCTCCCAAGGAACCCGGAGAAATGGTTGAGATACTGAAGCGGTCTCTTGGTCTGAAAGAGAAGGCTTTGGTAGGCGCCGTTGAGAGTGCGATACTGGAACGGGAAAAGCTAATCGATGAATTACAGAAATCTATTGCTCAAATCTTTGAGCGGGCCAATGCTGAGCAGGCGATAGGCAAGCGCAAACAATGGTTCCCATATCAGCAATGGCGAAAGATCGCTAATCGCCATAAGATTGAGCATTTCTTGAATCCTGCATTTCCGCTATTCTTACCGCGCATCGACAAACAGGGAAATGATCGGCTTCGGTCAAAGCCTGTGATCATCAGTCCATTAGGTAACTATTTGGATGAGAGGTTCGCAGCCGTTGTCCCACTTTCGATGGGCGACATAATTATTACCGACATGAGGCGGCTGGATCGCCCGAAAGTTATCGATACCTGGGCAGACGGTATTCTGGCAAAAAAATATAAGAAGTACCCGGAATCGGCTAAGGAATTATTTAAGCGTGATACTTCATATTGGGACTTGCAGCCGTGGGAACAGAGCAAAAAGTCGATGGCTGTTGATCCAAACGCCCGGACGATCCTTACCGCAGAGGAGGAGGACAAAACAATGGATATATGCGTCCTCCTTCATCACCTATACAGATTGAAGCACGAGGACATTGTCAATGAAGCGGCGTTAAGTCTGGGTATTGATCCAAAGGAAAAGGATGACACGCTACGCAGGATCAGGGAGAAGATATACATTATTCCGCAATGTATAAAGCATGGCCACAAAAAGAGACTCCGGAGGAAGTCAACCCTTAGAGACTTCATTTGCCACGATAATTCTTACAAAGATTCCCGTCGGCAAGAATATCGGAAAGCGGCCAGACGAATACCGCACATTCAGTCCAAGCATAAATGGATAGCTGAATATATCGACGCGCTGGAAACCGTCGGTCCTCTTGCCTACTGCAAAGAATGCGGGAATGGGTATGCTATGGACGATGGGCGATTATATCTATCAGCCTATCTTCCGAAACTCAGGAAGGTTTGCCCGGTTTGCGGTTTGCCTCCTGGAAGGGACAGGAATTGGATCAGGAAACCGCTTGAAGGCTATCGAAATTCTTCGCCCAATTGTGATTATTGCAGGGGAACCATCGGGCGGCTGTTCTTCATACGGGATCTAAACAAATGCTATCGGCATCCATACACCAATTTTGAAAGATACCAACAACCACGCACATATTGTCCGATCTGTGGCGGACCAAATTATTATCCGGATAGCTTTGGTCGCGTAGCATCATCCTTGCGGAAACCGGAAATTGAGGGTTCACCCAAGATCGTATTCACCGAGAACTGGAAATGCGTTCGATGGATTCACACTTCTCGCGGGTGGCGATTGAAAAGGTTCGGACCACCTATCAGGAGGGAATCCTGGTTGCGGAAAGCGGAGATTGATCGTGTTTTTTTGCTGTGGGCGAACTGCAACAAGCCAATCAATGAGCCGCCCCGATGGATAGATCTGTGGAACATGGGTGCGCGTGAAATCAGCATGGAATCCCTAATCCGCTACCGACGGGGACCAAAGGACTATTTCTATATTGAATCTAGGAGCCAAGCATTCTTTGTTGATCGGAAGCCAATGGTCAGGCGGGTACATAACCGCCACGGGATGCACAGAAATTTAATTGATTTGATGCTGGAAAAAGCCCTACCCAAAGAGGCGCATGGAAAGGAAATAAGCGGCTTGCTTTCGTTGCCATTTCCATCAGATGAGGAACTGGCAAAGTTTTTTAGGCTTAAAGTTGAAACAATAAGGGAGATTATCAGCGAGGCATATAACTGCAAGCCTCCATTCTTTGCCCCAGTAGAGAGGGTTGGACTTGGAGCGCCTACAATCCGATGGTGCGCGAGAGTGAATTGGGAGCCAGGAACTGTAAATGTTTACCCAGACGGGAAGGCTACCAAGCTCTTATCGGAAGGTGAAAATCCTTTGTTTGGGAATTGGAACCGGAGCAAAAGAAAGGACTGCAAGGACCGCAAAAAGAATTATGGCGAGAAGCGAGGCAAGTGGGAATTGTTTAAGGAATACCCGCTTTACTTCTACCGGACATCCTTTGGAGACAAAGTTCTTTTGGAGGAGAGTGATTTTAGCCGTTTTTTGGCTTTTCTCCTTCGCATAGGAGATCTAAAAGCGACAAATGGGGACTATGTTCATCTAGAGGACTTATCCCAGAACCGGACCGTGAAAGACGTCGGAGGGACCGTAGAAGGAAAGGGAACGGCTGGACCCGATCAAACACTAAAACGAATATGCCCCTACAAAGAGATTCCTAAATTTCGGTTGCGTGTTTGGTTTCAGGCTGCCGCTAGGATTCTTGGCGGAGTCTCACTGAAGGGTCTGTCTGTATTTGAGCATCTTGCGAAAATCCACAAAAAACTACCCGGACAATCAAAATAAAAAACGTGTTTGGGCGTTTCAGTCGTCCTTATATATAGAGGGGGGGCTAGAGATTGCCCCCTTTTTACGTTTATGGACAGGAAACTTTACTTTGAGAGGGGTACATCATGGAACGTGAAATTCTTCGTGCTTCCAGAGCCTTACAGGGAATCACGCAGAAAGAATTGGCCGGGAAGATCGGCGTTTCTGAGTCTCACTACTGCAAGATTGAACGCGGTTATGTGGATCCGACGCCACTTGAGAAATTGAAGATCAAGGAAATTCTAGGTTCAACAATCGACCAAATATCGTCCGCCATCGGGAAAAAGTAGCAAGAAATACACACGACAATCAGGTGTTTCACAGACAGCCGCTCAATAGCGGCTTTTTTGTTTTGGGGGCAAGAATGAGCGACAGCGAGACAGCAGCAGCAAGCAGGATTCTGGGGAGCACGGTGAGCGTGGCCGAGATTATGCCGTACTTGCAGAACGATTGCTTTCTGTCAAAGAAGTCAGCAACCAAGTACACAGATCTGGGGATGAGGAAGATCAAGGAGGGCATATCCTCCGGCAAACTTCGTGCATTCCGCATTGGGCGAAAGATCCTCCTGCGGAGGTCAGATGTTGATGCTTGGATTCAAGCGGGAGAGGTAACGAGAGAAAAACAGACACAGGATAAGTCAGATCTTCAGCGACTAACAGATTTGGCGCTGGAACGAGCGCGGGCGAACGTGGCGGCACGGAAGAGGCAACCATGATGGACCGCGCCGAAACTCCTTCTATATCCAGCATCCTTTCACGGCTTGACGTTCCTCCGGGGCGGCACGGGCGAACGATCTGCCCGATTCATCATGGTCAAAATCGATTTGCGTTCTCCTATGACGATGATCGCGGCGTCTGGTATTGCTTCCGATGTGGAATCGGCGGCGATGCCGTGGATCTGATTAAGCAGGTCACGGGAACCGATTTTAAGGGAGCTTTACGTTGGCTTGGCATTGAACCGGGCAAGCCTCCGGCGCCGGATCCGGAGCGCATCAGGCAACGGAGAATCCGCGAAGGATTGCTGAAGTGGGCTAAGACGCTAGGACGTCAAATGCGGAACGAATTTTACACTCGCGAACTAGTCATCACAGAGGCAAGGAGACGATTAGAACGCGATCCTGATGATGAGTGGGCATGGACTTGGCTTGCATGGGCGCTGACCGGGAAGGATGCCCTTGAGAACAAGTTGGACATGATTGACATAGGCACAGAGGAACAGCGGCTCGCGATGTATCGCGAAATGCGGAGGAGACAATGAAGGCAAATCTTTTAGATGAGGTTGAAACTGAAATTGCAGATGAATTAGCGGGACAGGAACCGAAACCAAAGGCTCCAGTACCGTGGCCCAAGATGGACGACGACGCTTACTACGGCTTGCCCGGAGATATTGTCGGGAACATATCTCCCTACACAGAAGGAGATCCTGTCAGCACACTGATGCACACGCTGACGGCGTTCGGCAACGTCATCGGCGACGGTCCATATGTTCAGGTTCAGAACGACAGGCATCCTCCGAGGCTCTATGTCACGGCTATCGGTGACACGGCAAAAGGAAGGAAGGGAACCTCCTGGGGAGCACCAAGAGACCTGGTTTCATTCTGTGACCGGGAATGGGCAGCGAAGCGGATCCGGACCGGGTTGTCATCCGGCGAAGGGCTCATTTATCACGTTCGCGATGGCGATGATAAGGATGTTGCCGAACTGGAC
>Ga0208980_10000365_pt1 | contig 24969 bp, 14 predicted proteins | sample WetSurMetagenome_3_FD_187993 | JGI IMG/M metagenome (GOLD analysis project Ga0208980, IMG submission 187993) | Wetland microbial communities from Twitchell Island in the Sacramento Delta, sample from surface sediment Aug2011 Site A1 Bulk (version 2) | ecosystem: Environmental > Aquatic > Marine... | reverse complement strand
CGCACCGGGGAGGTTCAGGCAGACCACCGAGACGGCTTCGGACAGCCCGTAGCCCTCGTAGGCCGGGATGCCCAGGTACCTGGCATGGGCTAGCAGGACCGGGGAGACCGGGGCCCCGCCCACCGCGGCAAAGCGCAGGGATGTCAAGCCCCGTAGGCCGGCGGTGGCGCCGCCCACAAGGGCCTTGAGCAACTGGGGGACCAGGATCAGGGTGGTCGGGGCGTAGCGGCCAAGAGCGGCGAACAGGGCCCGCGCGTTCAGCCCGGAGGACCCGTCCATGCCGCAGGTGGCCAGCGCCGGGACCTGGGCCCGGGCCCCGGCAGAGAGCGGCGCATAGAGGCCCCCGATGTTCTCCAGCAGGGTCGCCAGTGGGAGCAGGGCAAGGGCGCGGTCCTGGGGCTCTGCGTCCACCGCCCGGCACAGGGTCCTGGTGGTCTCCCCGATGGCGTCGGCGGCCAGGCACACCCCCTTCGGCTGACCTGTGGTCCCGGAGGTATAGCTCACCTTGGCCGTGCCACTGGGAGCCCCGGTGCCGCCCGTCGGCGGGCGGCGGAACAGCCAGACCTCGTGCCCGGCGAGCTGCGCGGGCTCCACCGCCTCGCCCCCGACCAGGTCCTGCGCCCGCCGGGGGTCGTCGCTGAGGATCAGGTCCAGGTCCGCGTCGCGGATCACATGCCCGAGCTGGGCGTCGGTGAAGAACCCGGGCAGCGGAACGCACAGGGCCCCGCGGACGGCCAGGGCCAGGTCCGCGACCGCCCAGTGGCGGCCGTTGGCCAGGAGCAACCCGACGCGGCCGGCGGCGAGCAGGGTCGCGGCGCGGTCGATGGCCAGGTCCAGATCCTGATAGTCCAGCTCCCCCAGGTCATCGCCGATGGCGATGGTCCGGGGTTGCCGCCCGGCATGGTCGCGGATGCGTGCGAGCAGGGCCTTCACTGCGCCAGCCCCGCCAGTCTTGGAATGCCGCCGGCCCCGAGGCGGCGGGCCGCCCCCAACAGGGCTTGGAGATGGGGCTGACCCGCCCGATCCACGACCTGGAGCTTGGCCGCCCCGGCCAGGATATCGCCGGCGTAAACGACCGGCCCCTGCTGGTAGTACCGGCCCCAGGCGGCACCGCCGTCGGGGAGGCGGGCTGGGTCGGCGTCGGCCAGGGCCATCGGGCGCAGGCCCAAGCGGCGGAAGGCATTGGCCAGGGGCCGGGTGGCGGTGAACAGCACCCAGCGGTAACCCGCCGCGGCGAGGTACGCGGTGCTCGCGGCTATGACCCAGCGGGCCTGGCCGGGGTCGCGCAGGGCCAGATTGCCCACCTCCACCAGGTCGGTACGGGCCACCGCCCGGCCGGTGCGGGCGGTGATCAGGGCATCGGCCGGGGCATCCAGATAGTGCTCGGCGAACAGGGCCTGGCCGGCCTCGGCGCGGCAGCCGACCGTGGCGGTCAGTTGGCCGCCGCTGCTGAAACCCAGCAGGTGCGGGTAGAAGAGGTCCACCCGGGCCCCGTGGGCCTGGTGGAAGACCGCCTGGATGAAGGCGTGCAAGTCGCCGCGGGCGGGGTGGCGGCGGTCGGCCTCGATGAGGCCGACGGGTGCCCGCAGCTCGGCGAGCAGGGGGGCAACGTCGACGTCGATGCAGAGGGTGTCTGGGGGTGTCATGGGCTGTTCCCTGTGGAAGGTCACAGCCTCTAAAGCGAGCTTCGTGCCAGCTCTTTAACCCTTTGTTTGATAGAAGAAAACGGCAATTCCTCTGGTCCGACCCGGGCCTACGTTCCTTGCGCGCGCAAAAATCGTAGGCAACCCTTGCGCGGTCAGGGCCGGCCCGAGACCTCTCGGCACAGGGCCGCGATCTGAGCCGCCAGCCCGGGCGGGGCCGGCAGTTCGACGATCACCCGCGCCCGCTTGTCCACCCGGCAGGCGGCCACATAGCCCAGGGTCCCGGGAGTCTCGGCAATAAAGCGCAGCATCGCCTCCTCGGAGCGAACCACGTAGGGGGGCGAGACGCCCTGGAAGTACCGCTCATTCCAGTAGCGTTGCAGGGCATCCGGTGGCTTGCCGAGCAGGGCCTCGGAGAATGCCGCCCGCAGCGGGTCTTCCGGGGGCAGGTTGAGCGGGACCAGCTTGTTGCCCGAATGGTCGATCACCACCCGTTTGAGGAAGATGTCGCGCAGGGCCTCGCGGTCCAGGGTCAAGTTCGGCGGGACAGTCCCGGTCACCACAGCGATGCGAGCCTCGGCCGCCCCGGCGCCCGGCGGGGTGAGGCACGCCAGCGGCAGGGCTATGCCGACGACCCCGGCGAGGCGCACCGAGGTCCTCATCAGAAGAGCACGGACACAGAGAGCTGCCAGCCGTCGGGAGCAAGCTGATCGACCCCCCGAGACTCCTGGAGCTCGAGCTTGAACGACAGCGGCGGGGTGGGCCGGTAGGCGAGTGCGAGGTGCCCGATGTCGGTGGTCTCAGCGTACCCCGCGCCCTTGTAGCGCTCCCCGGACACAACGGCGAAGAACTGGTGGCCCAGGGGGACCACGATCTGGGCGAAGGTGCCCCATACATCGCCGTTCGTGCCCGGACCCCGGCGGTAAACCGCCTCGCTGGTCAGTTCCAGGCCGGCGTGGGTGTAGAAAAGGTCCGTCCCCACCAGGTCCCGGGTCCCGGGCTGCTCGGTCAGGGTGAAGCGGGCCGCCGACAGGCCGATTTGCAGGGTGTCGTCGAGGGCTCGATACTGCAGCCGCAGCCCTGCCCCATGGTCGAAAATGTTGTCTGGGTTAGGGGTGACCGGGGCTTCCAGGTAGGTTGGCTCATAGGCGGGATAGATATCCAGGGCGTTGGAGTCGTCGGCGTAGACCTGGTAGTCCAGGCTGGCATCCGCGAGCGGAAGAGTGCCGAGCACGGCGATGCCGCTGGCGTGCCTGGCGAAGGCGGCTGAGGTGGTCAGCGGCCGCATGATCGACCACACCAGGGGATCGGCGTGGATCAGGTTCCAACGCCCCACCGGGGTGAGGAACTTACCCAGGCGCAGGGTCGCACTCGGGGTCAGGTTATGATCCAGGTAGAGCCGCTCGACGTCGAGCTCGGCATCGGATGTGGTCAGCCCGTCGCGGGACCAGGCCAGGGGGTCGCCCAACTCCAGCTCGGTGAAGAAGTGCCAGCGCGGGCTTAGGTCGGTGTGGAGGAACAGGCTCAGGTCTTTGACGACGGCCTTGGCCGGCTCGCCGTCCAGGTTTCCGACACGCAGGGTCGCATAACCACCGGCGGTCAGTCCGAGCCAGGGGAGTGGGTAGCCCTGGCCCAGCTCGTAGGGGAGCCCGGCTCGCGCGGGGCCGAGGGCAGCGGCGAATACCAGGGCCGCGATGGCCCGGAGAAGCGGTCTTGACCCGAGGCGGCGGGGTCGACCCTCGGTGGGTGGGCAGTACGGCAACATAGACGGAGGTCTGACAATGCCCCGAGTACAAGGAAAAGACGATCCGATCGGCCAAGCGATGCCGGGGGGGGTGGCGTCGAGGGCGGAGCGGGGCGGACATCCCAAGGGCCCCAGTGTAACCCAGGCAACCCGGGGTTGGTCTGGATCCCGCCTGGCCAAGCGCCGCGGTGCGTCGTCGGGGCGGGCCACGTATACCGCCTGGGCCGATCCCCGATGACCATTCGTTCGGCGATCCTGCGTGCTTTCCTCGCCCTGGTCGTGGGGACCATCCTGCTGAGCGGGCCCCTATCGTTCTACGAGTTTCGCCAGTCGCTCCAGGCGGAGATCGCACGCAACCTGCGCATGAGCGCCGGGGCACTACTCGGTCGGGTGGACGCCTTCTTTCACGAGCGCCTGGAGGACGTGCGCGAGTGGCACCAACTCGAGCTCCTCGAGGACATCCGCGTCGGTGATCTGGACAAGCGCCTGGCCCGCCTGCTCTCCGACCTCAAGGCCGGGCATGGTGGGATCTACCGGGTCCTGTACTGCACTGACCCCGCCGGGCGGGTGGTCGCTGCCAGCGACGCCGGCTTGATCGGCGGCCGGAGGCCCCCAGGGGAAGCCCAGGTTGAGGCGCCGCGTGCGGGGACCACCACGGTGGTGCTGGAGCGTCTGGTCACCGCTACCCCGGTGGGGCCCGATCGGGTGGTCCTGCGCACCGAGATTCCCAGTACCCTGGGCGGTGGCCCCCTCGGCTACCTCTATGCCGAGGTTGATTGGGGAGAGGTCGGACATTTCCTCGGCGAGGCGGTCGCCGGGACCGAGCGCACTGCGATGCTCATCGGAGCGGACGGCCGGGCCATCGCTGGGGCCGGGCCCCTGGCGCGGGCGACCCTGGCATCGGGGGCGGACCTGGCGGCCTGGACGGCAGATCCGGTTCCCACCGAGGCGCAGGCCCGCACCCGCACCCGCGATGGGGCCCTGCTTGGCGCCGGGTCCCTGCTGGTGGGGGCGGCGGCCTCCACCGGTTACCAGCACTTCACCGGCTTCGGTTGGCGCCTGCTCATGGTGGAGCCCACGGACATCGCCTTCGCCCCAGTCTGGCGACTGGCCTGGGCGATCCTTGGGGTGCTGCTTCTGACGCTGGCGGTGGCCGGGTGGTTTGCGGCCCGCCTGTCGGCCCGCATCGCCCGCCCCATCGGCGAGCTGACCGCCTTCGCCCGCGGCCTGGACTTGTCGCGGGTGGCAGCCCCGCCCCAGGTGGAGAGTGGGCTGACGGAGGTGGGCGAGCTGAATCGGGCCTTCGGGGACATGATCGAGGCCCTGGGGCGCTCGCGCGAGCACCTGATCCGCGCCGGCAAGCTTGCGGTGGTGGGGGAGATGGCGGCCACCATGGCCCACGAGGTCCGAACCCCGCTCGGCATCCTCAAGTCCTCCGCCCAGCTCCTGGCGCGCCGTGCCGGCCTGAGTCCGGCCGACCGGGAGCTCACCGCCTTCATCGGCAGCGAGACCGAGCGCCTCAACCGCCTGGTCACCACCCTGCTGGAGTGTGCCACCCCGCGCCCGCCGGAATTCCGCCCGCAGGACCTGCACGCCATCCTCGTCCACGTCGCCACACTGGTGGCGGCCAAGGCAGAGAAGGGCGGGGTCGGGATCGAGTTGCAGACCGCGGCCAGGGACCCGATCCTGGCCTGCGACCGCGAGCAGATGATGCAGGTCTTCCTCAACCTGCTCATCAACGCCGTCCAGCACGCCCCCCCGGGGGGGCGCATACGCCTGGCCACCGAGGACGCCGGCGGGGACCTGCGTATCCTGGTGGAGGATGACGGCCCCGGCGTCCCCGAACTGGAGCGGGAACGGCTGTTCGACCCCTTCTTCACCCGCCGCGAGGGCGGGGTCGGACTCGGTTTGACCATAGTGCGCCAGATCGTCGAGGCCCACCGCGGGGTCATCGGTGTTTCCCGCGGTGCCCTAGGCGGGGCCTGCTTTACCATCCAACTGCCGAGGACCTAAGGAGGGACTACCGCATGACCAACCCCCGCCGCATCCTGGTGGTGGACGACGAGCCCAAAATGCGCCGCCTCATGGAGCTCGCCCTGCAGGGCATGGGTCATGCGGCGGTACAGGCGGCCGACGGTGTCGAGGCCCTGGATCTACTGGCGGCCGAGCCCTACGACCTGGTCCTCAGCGATATGCGCATGCCCAGGCTCGACGGCCTGGGGCTGCTGCGCAGCATGCGTGAGCGGGGCCTGGAGACCCCGGTGGTGATGCTTACCGCTCACGGGACGGTGGAGAGCGCGGTGGAGGCCATGAAACTCGGCGCCGTGGACTACATCTTGCGCCCCTTCGAGATGTCCACCGTGGAGTTGGCCGTTACCCGGGCCCTGGCCATGGGCGAGGTGCAGCGCGAGAACCGCTTCCTGCGCGACGAGATCGGGCGCGGTTGGGGGGAGTTCGTCGGCCAGGGCAAGGCCATGACCCGGCTCTATGGCCTGATCGAGCAGGTCGCCGGTGCCCGCTCCAGTGTTTTCATCGTCGGGGAGACCGGCACGGGCAAGGAGCTGGTGGCCCGCGCCATTCACCAGCAGTCCGGGCGCACCGGGCTGTTCGTCCCCTACAACTGCGCGGCCATCCCGGCCGAGTTGCTGGAGGGCGAGCTGTTCGGCAGCCGCAAGGGGGCCTTCACCGGGGCCGACCGGGACCGCGCCGGGCGCTTCGAGGCATCCAGCGGCGGGACCATTTTTCTCGACGAGGTCACCGAGATGCCCGTCGCCCTCCAGGGCAAGCTGCTGCGGGTCCTGCAAGAGGGGGTAGTGGAGCGCCTCGGGACCCAGGTCCCCATCGCCCTGGACCTGCGGGTGGTGGCCGCCACCAATCGCGACCCGGGGCTCGCCATGACCGAGGGGCAGTTGCGCGCCGACCTCTACTACCGGCTCAATGTGGTGCGGGTCGAGGTACCGCCCCTGCGCGAGCGGCGCGAGGACATCCCGGTGCTCGCCGAGCACTTCCTCGCCCGCTACAGCCGGGAGTTGGGCCGGCGCCCGCCGCGCCTGTCCGCCGAGACCCTGGCCCGGTTGCGCGCCTATGCCTGGCCGGGCAACGTCCGCGAGCTGCAAAACCTGATGGAGCGAGCCGCCGTCCTGGCCCGCGGGGACATCATCGCCCCGGACCAGCTCCCGCGGGAGCTGCTGGATGCACCGGTACAACCGGCGACCTCGGTCGCGTCGGCAGATGCGCCTGGGGATGGGTCCATGGATGCCGTTGCCCTCCAGCCGCGGGTGGACGCCCTGGAGTGGCGGCTTATCAGCGAGGCCCTGCGGCGCACGGGCGACAACAAGTCCGCCGCCGCCCGGCTGCTGGAGATCAGCGAGCGGTCCCTCTGGTACAAACTGAAGAAGTACGGCGGCTAAGGACAGCGCAGTCCGTACGGCTGTCTGGGATCGCAGTCGGGGCTGGTGTCGTTTTCAGAAGGCGCCTTCACCAGACGGCATGATGCTCAGAACTCACCTTACTATGGAATGTTAAGCATCGCTGGCTAGATTTGGAGCGCGCTATTTCCTGGACTAGCGGCAGGTTTTGCGTCGATGCATCTGTCTTTTTCGGCGGCGCTTTTCCCGCTGTGCCGCCCACCACCGAAATTCTGTGCCGTCGCCGTCTGAAACTGACAGCCATGTTGCCGCGCTGGACCAGCGCAGCCTGATGGCTCAGACGCTACCGGCGTATATACCAGCGCGGGCGAAAGCCGGTATGGGTCGTCACCTTTTCTCGCCGACCCGCTGCCTGGTGGGCGGGACGCCGCGGCAGGCCCTTGCCGAGGCGGTGCTCGGACCTGTTCACCCGCAATGGGTTACCTTATTCTCCGATTGCCCCGGCGCCTGACCCTTCCGGGGCTCGGGCTGGGGCGGCGTTGGCGTAAACGGAGGATCGATCATGAGTAAGCTTCAGCTCTCCCGTACCCCGGCGCTCAATGTCCCACTGAGGTTTTTCCTCACCGCACCCCTGTTCGGGATCGCGGCGGCGCTGTTGTTGGGGGTGGGCGGTGCCGAGGCGATCGCCGGGCGCTGGCGGCCCGAGGTCCTGGCCAGTGTTCACCTGCTGACCTTGGGCTATCTGACGATGGTGATGGTGGGGGCGTTGCATCAGGTCCTGCCCGTTGTCTTGGGGGCAACTCTCCCCAGGGGGTGGCCGGCGGCGGGGTGGGTCCATGCGGGCCTGACCCTGGGTGCCGCGCTGCTTGGGCTGGCGCTGATGCGACCCGGTGGGTCGGTGGCGATGATCTTCGCCCTTGGCCTGCTAGCGGCCAGCTTGCTGCTGTTTCTCGCCTCCGTCGCGGTGAGGCCGATGCGGACCGCCGCCGGTTCGGATACCGGCCGAGGGGTGGGCTTCGCGCTCTTCGGCCTGTTGACCACCCTGGTTCTTGGATTGCTCCTCGGGGCCGGCTCTGTGGGGGATGCGCCGCTTTCCCTGGACCGGCGCTGGACCGATCTGCACGCGGTCTGGGGCCTGTTGGGCTGGACTGGGCTGTTGGTGGTGGGTATGGCCTACGAGGTGGTGCCCCTGTTCCAGCACACTCCGTCGTATCCCCGCTGGATGCGGCTTGGGTTGATCGGGGGACTGTTCGCGGCCTTGGGCCTGTGGTCCCTGGCCTTCGCCAGCTTGCGTCTGGGGGGTGGGGATGCCTGGCGGTTCCTCCTCTGGGGAAGTGGTCTCGCCGTTTCGGGGGGGTTGCTGTCCTTCGCCCTGACCACGCTGTGGCTCCAACACCGGCGCAAGAAGTCCGAGTCCGCGGTGACCCTGTGGTACTGGCGTATCGGGATGCTGTGCCTGATCGCGGGGGTAGTGGGCGCCCCCTTCGCCCTGATGGGGGAGGGCGCATCCCCCTGGCTGGAGATCGCGGCGGCCTGGGTGCTGGTGGGCTTTGCCGTCTCGGTCATCAACGGCATGCTCTACAAGATTGTCCCCTTCCTGCTCTGGCTGCACCTGACGATTGCGTTTCAGGCCCAAGGACGCAGCCGCCGGGAGGTACCGGGCGTCAAGACCTTCCTCCCGGAGGGGCCCGCGCGGCTGCAGTTTGTGCTGCATCTGCTGGGGCTGACGCTGCTCTGCGCCGCCCTCGCACAGCCCGGTGAGCTGCTGGCGCAGGCGGCCGCCCTTGTTCTGGGGGCCTCCTTCGGGCTCCTGGGCGGGAACCTGGTTTTCGCGCTTTGGCGGTATCGGAAGAAACGCGATTCGCGGCCGTCGCCAGCCGGCGGAGACCCCGGCGGCAGCGAGGGCTGAGGGGCACAACTGCGCTGATGTCCCGATCCTAGAGGTGGCGGTACACCCACCCGCCTTTGCGGCTGCTACCTGGTGCCCATCAGGTTAATAGGTATCGGGATACCAGCAGCAGGATCACCGCCAGCTCGATCAACGCCAACCCCTTCCAGAAGGCCAGCGGATTGCGCTCGAGCAGCGGGCGGCGGCGCCCTTCGTTCACCAGCGCGGTGTTGGGTCGGGTCAGGTCGGTCACGAGCTCGGAGAGGGTCTCGTACCGCCGTAGCGGGTTGGGGTGGGTGGCCTTTTCCAGGGCGGCATCGATCCAATCGGGGACGGCGGGGTTGTACAGGCGGGCGGATCGGTAGGTGAAACGCTTCCGGCGGGCCTCCTGGGGGCTGATCTCCCCGTAGGGCAGCCGGCCGGTGAACATCTCGTAGGCAATCACCCCCAGGGAGAAGATATCCGAGCGATTGGTGCCCGTCTCCCCCTTGAAGTACTCGGGGGCCGAGTAGCTGGCGGTACCCACGATGTGGTTGTGCTCCAGCACGGTCTGGGTCTCCACCAGCCCGGCGATGCGGGTGGAGCCGAAATCGATGAGCTTCAGGGTGTTGTTGCGATCAATCAGGATGTTGTCCGGCTTTAGGTCCCGGTGGATCATCTCCATCCGGTGCATGGCGCGCAGGCCCCGGGCGATCTGATCCACACTCCCCCGAATTTGGGCGACGCCGGGGTTGGGGTGGTCCCGCATCCACTGCCGTAGGGTCTGCCCCTCGACGTACTCCACCAGGCTGTAGAGGAAGGTGCGCGGGTGGTCCGGGTGCTCGCGGACCCGGATCAGGTGCGGGGAGTCGAGCCGGCGTGCCACCCATTCCTCGTGCAGGAACAGGTCGATGTAGAGGGGGTCGTCACAGTAGTTCTGGGAGGGGGTCTTGATGACCAGTTTGCCCCGGTGAGGATCCAGGGTGTCTTCCGCAAGGTAGACCTGGCTGCGGGAGGTTGCGTTGAGCTCCCGCAGGATGCGGTAGCCATCCAGCACCTGCCCCGCCTTTAGGTCGGGAGGGAAGGGCAGCTCGGTGAGCTGGTCGTAGAACTCGCCCTTGTCGGCCTGAGGTAGGGCGTCGATGCGTGCGATCTGGCAGGTGAGGTTGTCCTGGCTGCCCGCCTCGAGGGCGCGTTGGACGAGACTTTGTGCGCACCCTTGTGGGTCCTGGAGGCGAGCGCGCAGCATCTGCTCCAACACCTCATCCGCCAAAACATCGTGCACCCCGTCCGTGGTCAGCAGGTAGCAGTCCCCCGGCTGCAACGCTTGGGTGCGGTAATCGACATCCAGCCGGGTGTCGATGCCCAAGGCGCGCGCCAGGTATTCGCGCTGCTCAGCGAGCTGGACCCGATGGTCGTTGGTGAGGCGTTCCAGGCTGCCATCACGCAGCCGGTAGATGCGGCTGTCGCCGACGTGGAAGAGGTAAGCGGTGCAGGACTTGAGGATCACTCCGCTGAAGGTGGTGGCCAAGCCGCAGTGGCCGGCAAATTGCCGCCGCCCCTCATGGTAGAGCCACTGGTTCAGCGCGCTCAGCACCTGGGTCGCGGCATGCTTGACCGACCAGGAATCCGGTGTGCTGAAGTAGTCGTCCAAGAACTGGTGCACCGCGATCTGGCTCGCCTCCTTGGCGCCCTCGCTGGCGCTGATCCCGTCGGCGATGGCGATACCGACACCCTTGGCCCGGAGTGTGGCACCCTGCGGGACCATGGCCCCGTGGAAATCCTCGTTCCGCGGCTTGACCCCGGCGATCGAGCATTGTCCCAGGCTGATAGCGAGGTCTTTCGTCATGTTGGGTGGTGTCTCCCAAAAGCCGAGCCCCGCTGCGGCGGGGCTCGCTTCACGAGTGCAATGTCGGGAGTATAGTCAGGAATCCGCCTCCCACTCCGTGGATCCTCACTCAGCGTCGCGGTGGGTGAGGGCACGCATCGGGACCTTGAGATCGGCCCCGACCCCCCGGGGGACTCCGGAGCCCCCTCTCGCCCAATCATCGTGAGCCAGGCCGATCAGCTCACCTCGATGAGCTGCACGGTCCCGTCAGGCATGATCTCGGTCATGTGGCCCGTGGGCTCACGCAGCCACAAGGCAATGAATGCCAGCACCAGGGCTGCGGAGGTCCCGATCACCAGAAAGAAGTTTTGGGTCGAGACCATGGCTAGCGCGGTCAGGAATACGACCCCGCCGACGTTGCCGTAGGCGCCCGCCATGCCCGCGATCTGACCGGTCAGGCGGCGCTGGATCAGGGGCACCATGGCGTATACCGCACCGGACCCCGCCTTGGAGAAGATGCCACCAAAGGTGGCTGCCAGCACCACCAGCGGGAGCGCCCAGGTTTTGTCGACCTGGCTCAGGATCAGGAAGCTCGCGGCGATGCCGATGAGCACGAAGGTTAGGGTCGTTTTGCGCCCGAGCTTGTCGCTCACCAGGCCACCCAGGGGCCGGGCAACCAGATTGATGACTGCGTAGGAGCCCGCCAACAGTCCGGCAGTCACCTTATCGACACCGAACATGTCCACGTAGAACAGGGGCAGCATCGAGACTACCGCCAGCTCGGTTCCAAAGGTCACCATGTAGGCGAGGTCCAAAACGGCTACCTGGGTGAAGGAGTAGCGTTGCATGGACGGCACCGGTTCCTTCAGCACGTGACCATTCACCTGCCAGATCTTCCAGACCTGCAGCAGGTAGGCAAAGATCAGTACGGCATAGAGGGTGTAGGTGGTAGTGGCGTCGAGCAGCCCCATTGCGGCGGGGGACAGTTTCCAGGCCAGTACCCCCAGGACCAGGTACATCGGGATATTCATCAGGATGTAGAGCCACAGGTCGAAGCCACTGGTGATCTCCAGGGCACCGGTCTGCTTCGGCTTGAAGTAGGTGGAGCCCTTGGGTGTGTTGCGCGCTCGCCAATAGAACAGGGCACCGTAAGCGATCGCCAGAATGCCAGTGAGGATCACCGCATAACGCCAACCGTTCGGCCCGCCGAGGCTGGCGGCAATGATCGGCAGCAGCCCCGCCGCACCCGCGGACCCGAAGTTGCCCCATCCTCCATAGATGCCCTGGGCAACACCCGTGTGGCGGGCCGGAAACCATTCGGAGATCATGCGAATGCCCACCACAAAACCGGCCCCGACGAAGCCCGCCAGAAAGCGCAGCAGGGCCAACTGCTGATAGTCCTGTGCCAGCGCGAACAGCAGGCTCAGGATTCCCCCCAGGATCAGGATACCTGCGTACAGGATGCGCGGCCCGAACCGGTCCACCAACATCCCCACCAGGATGCGGGCAGGGATGGTGATGGCCACGTTGAGGATCAGCAGAACCTTGGTCTGCTGGTCGGTGAGCTGCAACGCCTCGCGGATGAAAGGCATCAGGGGTGCATGGGCGAACCACACCATGAAGCTGACGAAGAAGGCAATCCAGGTCAGGTGCAGGGTGCGGATGCTCGCCTGGGACAAGTCGAACAGGCGGAAACGCTCGGACATTGGTACGGCTCCTTTTCAAAGGTACTTGGCGAGAGGACTGAAGGCGCCTAAGCAAGGGATGTGCCAAACAATCAGATCAATCCCTCCGCCCCCCAATAACCCACGGTTATCCCGGTAGATTCGTCTCCTCTGCGTGAGCCCGACTAACGCGTTAGGCCCCGATCCCGGTCGCGACGTCAATGTCGAATCCCCCGTTGCGGGGTGATTCGGTGAACCACGAGTGGGCACGGGGCGCGGCGGATGCCCGCAATTGGTGCATGGCCCACGCACCATCATTAGGCAGGCATCCACCGGTTTGTGGGCGGCGTTGGGTTAGGCGTGCGAAACCCGACAACCGCCATCAACGTCGTGCTTCCGCATTTAGTCCTACCGCTTCAACGGTTCACGGCGGTTGACCCTGATCCCCAGAGGAGCGTGCACGCTCTGGTGCCCAAGCGACATGGCCGCGATTGGCGCGTTCTTTGCCTACGGTTGGTAACCGTTGTTCGGGTCTGGAGCTTCAGGGTCTGATGAAAGAGAGTCTGGTATTGATCGGGAATGGCATGGCGGGTGTGCGCACCCTGGAGGAGCTGCTCAAGCTCGAGCCAGACCACTACGACATCAGCGTGTTCGGGGAAGAACCCTACGGCAATTACAACCGCATCATGCTCTCGCCCGTGCTGGCCGGCGAGAAGACCCTTGAGCAGATTCTGCTTAACGATGACCAGTGGTACCTGGACAACGGCATCACCCTGTACAAGGGCAAGCGGGTCACCCAGATCAACCGGGCACGACGCATTGTGACCGCGGCAGAGGGTACCAGTACCCGATACGACCGTTTGATCATCGCCACCGGCTCGCTGCCCTTCATGCTGCCCCTACCCGGCGCCGACAAGCAGGGCGTGGTCGGCTTCCGGGACATCAGGGACGTTGACGCCATGCTCGCGGCGTCCGCCAGGCACCAGCAGGCGGTGGTGGTAGGCGGTGGCTTGCTCGGACTCGAGGCCGCCAACGGCCTGATGAAACGCGGGATGGCGGTTACCGTCGTGCACCTGCTCGACAGCCTGATGGAGCGCCAGCTCGATAAGCCTGCCGCGCGCCTGTTGCAAAGATCGTTGGAGGCCCGCGGCCTGAGGTTCCTGCTGGAGCACAGCACCGCTGAGATCCTGGGCGGCGAATGGGTTAGCGGGGTCCGTTTCAAGGACGGCAGCGAGATTCCCGCCGATCTGGTGGTGATGGCGGTAGGAATCCGGCCCAATATCGAGCTGGCTAAGGCGGCCGGCCTGCATTGCGAGCGTGGCATCGTGGTCAGCGACACCCTGCAGACCATCACGGACCCGCGCATCTACGCGGTGGGCGAATGCGTTCAGCACCGGGGCGTCGCCTATGGATTGGTGGCCCCTCTGTTCGAGCAGGCCAAGGTTGCTGCCAACCACCTGGCCCGGTACGGCATCGCCCGTTATTCCGGCACGGTGACCGCCACCAAGCTCAAGGTGACCGGCATTGAGCTCTTTTCCGCGGGGGATTTCACCGGCAACGACCAGACCGAAGACCTGGTCTACCAGGATGCTGCCTCCGGCTCCTACAAAAGGCTGGTGCTGCAGGACAACCGCATCAAGGGTACGGTGCTCTACGGCGACACGGTGGACGGGAGCTGGTACCTCCAGTTGATGAAGGACAACACCGACGTCTCTGCCTTGCGCAGGACCTTGCTGTTCGGCCAGGCCCACCTGGGCGACTCCGGTCACAACCCGGAGACCCGGGTCGCGAGTCTCCCGGATTCCGCCGAGATATGCGGCTGCAACGGCGTCTGCAAGGGCGACATCGTCCGGGCCGTCGCCGAGAAGAAGCTGTTCACCCTGGATGAGGTACGCACCTATACCAAGGCCTCCGCCTCCTGCGGGTCCTGCACCGGGTTGGTGGAATCCCTGTTGGCTCACACCCTCGGGGGGGATTACTCGCAGGCCGCCAGCAAGAAGCCCCTGTGCAAGTGCACGGATTACAGCCACGACGAGATCCGCGCCGGCATCCTGGAGCAGGGGCTTAAGACCATGCGGGCGGTGCATCACTTCTTCGAGTGGAAGACCCCGGACGGCTGCGCCGCCTGTCGCCCGGCGCTCAACTACTACCTACTGGCGCGCTGGCCGGGGGAGTACCAAGACGACGCCCAGTCGCGCTTCATCAACGAGCGTGCCCACGGCAACATCCAGAAGGACGGCAGCTTTTCCGTGGTGCCGCGCATGTGGGGCGGCCTGACCAATCCCAGGGAGCTGCGCGCCATCGCCGACGTGGCCGAGAAGTTCCAGGTGCCCGAGGTGAAGGTCACCGGCGGCCAGCGGATCGACCTGTTCGGGGTGAAGAAGGAAGACTTGCCCGCCATGTGGGCCGATCTTTCCGCCGCCGGTTTCGTCTCCGGCCACGCCTATGGCAAGGCCCTGCGCACGGTGAAGACCTGTGTGGGCAGCCACTGGTGTCGTTTCGGCACCCAGGACTCGACGGGCCTGGGAGTCAAGCTCGAGCAGATGACCTGGGGCTCCTGGATGCCCCACAAGTTCAAGCTGGCGGTAAGCGGCTGTCCGCGCAACTGCGCCGAGGCCACCATCAAGGACTTCGGCGTGGTCTGCGTGGACTCCGGCTATGAGCTGCATGTGGGCGGCAATGGGGGGATCAAAGTGCGGGTCACCGACCTGCTCTGCAAGGTGCCGACCGAACAGGAGGTTCTCGAGCACTGTGGCGCCTTCACCCAGCTTTACCGAGAGGAGGCCCACTATCTGGAACGCACCGCACCCTGGGTCGAGCGGGTCGGCCTCAATTACATCAAGCGCCGTGTCGTGGACGACGCGGCGGGTCGCGCCGAGCTCTACGAGCGCTTCGAATTCGGCCAGCAATTCGCCCAGATCGATCCCTGGAAGGCGCGCGCCCAAGGGGCCGAGGCCAACGAGTTTACCCCCATCAAGCTCGCGCTCTGACGCAAGCCGCATCGAGGTAAGAAACGATGAGCACATGGTACGAAGTGGTGGAGTTGGCCGAGATCCCGGTGCTCGGCTCCCGCGTCGTTAGGACCCGCGACATGGACATTGCCCTGTTCCGCGGTGCCGACGATCGAGTCTACGCGCTCCGCGATGCTTGCCCCCACAAGCGTGGCCCGCTCTCCCAGGGCATCATGCACGGGACCTCCGTCACCTGTCCCTTGCACAACTGGCGAATTGACCTGAACAATGGCGCGGCGCAGGCGCCCGACGAGGGCTGCACCCATGTGTTTCCGGTCATGGTGGAGGCGGGCAAGGTGCTGCTTCAACTGACGCCCGTCGGCACTGGCTGTTAGGAGGCTGTGTCATGCTGTTCGGACGTGGCAAAAAGAACCCCGTCAAGATCGCCGACAAGGGCGTGGTGGAGTGGAAGTACGCCGCCTGCGGCTACTGCTCCACCGGCTGCTCGATTGAGGTCGGCCTCAATGCCGACGGTCGTCCGGTCGCCTCGCGCGGCGTCGCGGATGCCGATGTCAACCGCGGCAAGCTGTGCCTGAAGGGCATCTTCGAGCACGAATTGTTCACCTCCGCCGGGCGCGGCCTTAAGCCGCTGATGCGCGAGCATTGGCACCAGGAGTGGCGGCCTGCCGACTGGAATAGCGCGTTGGATCGCCTGCATGACGAGATCCGCCGCATCCAGGCCAAGCACGGCCCGGATTCCTTCGCCATCATTTCCACCGGCCAAATGCTGACCGAAGAGTTCTACACCCTGGGCAAGCTCACCCGCGGCCTGATCGGCACCAACAACTACGACGGCAACACCACCCTGTGCATGTCCTCGGCGGTGTCCGGCTACAAGCGCAGCTTTGGCTCCGACGGTCCCCCCGGCTGCTACGAGGACTTCGAGCATACCGACTGCCTGATCGCCTGGGGCTCCAACCTGCCCGAGCAGCACCCCATCATCTACTGGCGCATGAAGGAGGCCCAGGAAAAACGCGGCTTCCCCCTGATCGTGGTCGATCCGCGCGTCACCATGCTGGCCCAGAACGCCAACATCCACCTGCCCATCACGCCGGGCACCGACGTGGTGCTGATGAACGCTATGATGCAGGTGATCCTCAAGGAGAACCTGCACGACCAGCGCTACATCGACGCCAACACCAACGGCATCGAGGCCCTGCGCGCCGAGGTGGAGAAGTACGACCCGGTTACCGCCTCCAAGATCTGTGGCATCGACGAGGACACCATCCGCGTCGTCGCCCGTACCTTTGCGAAAGCGGGCGCGGCGATGCAGATCTGGACCATGGGCATAAATCAGTCCACCCATGGTTCCGACGGCGTGGTCGGGATCAACGACCTGGCGCTGATCACCGGAAACATCGGCAAACCCGGCGGTACTAGCCTGTCCATCACCGGGCAGTGCAACGCCATGGGCACGCGCGAGTGGTCATCCTGCTCGGGGTTGCCCAACTATCGCTATCTGGAAGTGCCGGAGCATCGCGCGGAGATCGCTAAATTCTGGAACGTGGACCCGGAGTTCTTCCCCAAGAAGCGCGGCATGTACCAGACCGACATCTACCAGGCCATGGAAGCCGGCCAGATCAAGGGCCTGTGGCTGATCGCCACCAACCCCCTGTCCTCTCTGCCCAATACAGCGCGCATTCGCAAGGCGATGGAACAACTGGAGTTCTGCTGCGTGCAGGACTGCTACCAGGACAGTGAGAGCGCCCAGTATGCCCACGTCTACCTGCCCGCCGGCACCTGGGCGGAGAAGGACGGGGTGATGACCAACACCGAGCGGCGGATCAATCGGATCACGCCGATCACGCCGCCCCCGGGTGAGGCAAAACCCGACCTGTGGATCTTCAACCGGGTGGCGGAACGCTTCAACCGCGAGGGCAAGGTGAAATTTCCCGAAAAGGCCAGCGACATCTTTCTGGAGATGGGCGAGCTGTCGAAGGGGCGCTTGGCCGACATCTCTGGCATGAACCATGAGCTGATTGAGCACAGCCGCGGCATCCAGTGGCCCTACACCCTTGAGCAGCGTGAGCGGGGCGAGGCGCCCCCCAAGGGCGGCAAGCGCATCTACACCCAGGACGGGACTTTCAGTTACCCGGACGGTCGGGCCAAGCTGATTCCGCTGCCGTTTATCGACAACAACGAGGTGCCAGACGACAAGTTCCCCATCTGGCTCAACACAGGCCGCCTCATCGAGCATTGGCACGGTAGGACCAAGACCGGCAAGATCAGCAACAACAACAAATTCAGCCCGATCCCCTTCATCGAGATCAACCCCGACCTGGCTTCAGATCTGGGTATCCGGCGTTGCGAGTACGTGCGTTTGGTATCGCGTCGCGGCGATGCCGTGGCCATGGCCCAGCCCACCCAGCGGGTACCCAAGAACATGGTGTTCCTGCCCTTCCACTTCCACGACTGCGCGAACCGCCTCACTCTGGGGTTACTGGACCCGCATTCCCGCCAGCCAGCCTACAAGCAATCCGCCGTGCGCATCGAGAAGATCGCCGACCAGAAAGCGGCAGCGAGGCTGTCCATGGAGATGAGGAAATTCTGATCTTGCACCCGCATCGCCCCCAGGTAGGTCGGCCTGCAGGCCGACTCGTCGGGTTGAAGCCCGACCCACAGTTGTCATAGAGGTTGACGACATGTTCCCCATCCGCCCCAACGAGCCCGAATACGCGTTGCTGAAAGACCCGAGCAGTCAGACGCGCAATCGTTACGGCAAGGCTATCGACACCGTGCCGGAAGGCCATGCCCTGCGTAACCAAAGCCTGAACATCAACAATGATCCGGGCATCGGCGCCAACCCCAACCGCTACAAGCAGCACGGCTTCTTCTTCACTGCCGACAACTGTATCGCCTGTCACGCGTGCGAAGCGGCCTGCTCGGAGAAGAACGATAACCCCGCCCACATTGCCTTCCGCTCGGTGGGCTTCGTGGAAGGGGGCACCTACCCCAACGTGCAGCGCCTGAATATCTCCATGGCCTGCAACCACTGCGACGACCCGGTCTGTCTGAAGGGCTGCCCCACGCGGGCCTACACCAAGCTCGCCGAATACGGTGCGGTCCTGCAGGACCCAGACATCTGCTTCGGCTGCGGCTACTGCACCTGGGTATGCCCCTACAACGCGCCACAGCTCGACCCAATCAAGGGCCAGGTCAGCAAATGCAATATGTGCGTGGACCGGCTGGAAGTGGGGCTGAAGCCTGCCTGCGTCTCCGCCTGTCTGGGCAACGCCCTGGACTTTGGCGTCATCGAGAATATCCCAGATGGCCGGGTCCAGGCGAGGACGGAGATTCCCGGCTTTCCCCGGACCGACATCACCCACCCCAACATCCGTTTCCAGCAGACCCGCGCCACGCAACGCGATATGGGGCGGCTAGACAGCGCACCGCTTAAGTACCACAAGGACGACGGCATGGGCCGCTTCGTGCCGGTGTTGGACCCTCAACACGGATTCGAACGCCAGTGGAACCTAAAGAAACTGCTGGGTTCCCACGAGAACTCCCACATCGCCTTCACTCTGTCGGTGCAAGCGGTGATGGGCGCCTTCGTGCTACTGATGCTGTCGGGATTTGAATCGCTGAGCACCCCGGCCACCCTATTCGTCATGGTAGCGCTGATTGGCTTCGGCCTGCTCACGCTCAACCTGCACCTGGGCAAGCCCCATCGCTTCTACCGGGGCTTCAACAACTGGCGCCTGTCGCCGGTAAGCCGGGAGATCGCCGGTGTGTCCCTGTTCTTTGGCGGCTTGGCCGGCTTTACCTTCTTTAGCTTGTTCCCCAGCTTCCCCTTCGCCGGCCTGTTGAAACCGGCCTCCGCAGCGGCGGGCCTCGCGGGCATCGCTTTCGGCGGCTACTACATGGTCAAGCTCTACCGCATCAAGGCCCGGCCGTTCTGGGACCACTGGCAGACCGGTGCATCTTTCGTCGGCACCGGAATGGGTTTGGGCGGCGTGCTGCTAGGCCTCCTGGCCCTCGCCCAGGGCGCCATGACGGTAGAGCTGGCGGTTAGCCTAGGCGTGGTCATGGCCCTGGGCTTCGGCCTGGAAGGCGTCGGCCTGCTGGCCCACGCCCGCGACATGAAACAGCGCGGCAACGAAGGCGCTGCTTCGCACTACGAGCAGACCACCCGCTACGGTTGGCCCTATCTGCTGCGCAACGGCCTGCTGGGCTTGTCCCTTCTGCTGGCGGTGCTGCTGACCCTCGGCGGCGAGGTAGCCCTGTTCGCGCCGCTGGTCGTGACCGCCGTGGCCGCCGCTATCCTAGGGCGCGCACTGTTCTACGTCCTGGTGATCCCCACCACCCTGCCCGGCGCCTTCTTCTGGCGCAACAAGGATTTCGTCGAGCACGCGCGGGAGGTCGGGTTGGCCAATATGCCCCAGCTCGGCGTAGTTTACGAACGCCATCACGCTTTCGCTCATCCGGGTGAGGTCCCGGCTCGAGGCGGCCATCCGGACTAAGCTGATTGTTGGGAGGACACTGATCTCATCGTTCCCGTTCCAGTGCTCACGGCAACTTGACACACCCTGGTCCTGTCTCTTATGCCCGCACAGTCGGCGTTAACGGGGAGCATCGGGATTGTCCCCCGGGTAATCGCCCCACCGAAGCAGGTGCATGTGCTCCAGCGGCCGTCGCGGACTTTGACCTCTCTACGAACGGGTGTCCCCCGCCCCGGCAGTTTCCCGGGCTAACCCTCGCAGCGCATAGGCGCGGTAGAGCAAGGGTATGGCAAAGACCGTGAGGATCGCCGAGCTGACCGATCCGAAAATGAGGGCGACCGCGATACCGCCCATCACGGGATCGGGGACCATCACCGCGGTACCGAGCAGGATGGCGAGCGTGGTGAGCAGGATGGGCTGCAGCCGTACCGCACCCGCCTCGCGCACGGCATCATCGAGCGGGTGGCCGCGGCGGCGGTAGTCCTCCGCGAGGTCGATGAGCAGCACGGAGTTGCGGACCACCACCCCCGCGAGGGCGATCACCCCCACCATCGAGGCGGCGGAGAAGGTGGTCCCCAGCAGCCAATGACCCGGAAACACCCCGATCAAGGCCAGGGGGACCGCGCCCATGGCGATGAGGGGCAGGACGAAGGATCGGTAATACCCCACCAGCAGCAGGAGCACCCCGGCGAGGGCGAGGCCGAGCGCAAGCCCCATGTCGCGAAAGGCATCCAGGGTGAGGCGCAGCTCACCCTCCCACAGGAGCTGATAGCCCCTGAGCGCGTCGGGTCGTACCGGCTGCAGGCCGAGGTTGGTCGTCGCGAGGGATTGATTCTCGTCAACGGCCAGGCCGTCGAGGCGCCGGTCCAGATCCAGGACGGCGTAGACCGGTGCGCTGCCCGCGAGCTCACCGCCGACGTATTCCACTCGCTCGCCGTTCTTGTGGTTGATGGGTTTCGGCGCGCTGGTGTGGGTCACGCGGGTGACCTCCGAGAGCGGCACGGGCGCTCCGGTGGCCGGGTGGACGAAGGCCCGAGCGAGCAGGGCGGGGTCGATCCGCGCCGAGCGGGGGACCTGCAACCGGATCGGCACCGGTAGGCGCTCCCTGGGAGGATGCGCCTCGCCGAGTACCTCAGCCGCCAGCAGCCGGGTGGCGGCGCGGGTGACCGCTGTCGGATCCACGCCCGCGAGCGCCGCCCGCTCACGATCCACGCCGATGCGGTACTCCGTGAGGTCGTAGGGTACGCTGGCCCAGACCTCCGCCATGTCGTAGGTGTGACGAAACTGCTCGGCAAGGCGCCGCGCCAGGTGGGCCAGCTCCAAGGGCTCCGGGCCGTTTACCTCGGCCAGGACGGTGGCGCGCACCGGCGGACCCGGCGGGTCTTCCACGAGCTGGATGAGGCCGCCGGGGTAACGCGCGGCGATCTGCTCCACTTCCGGGCGTAGGGCACCCACCAGTTCGATCGAGGACTGCCCCCGTAGCTGCTTGTCGATGAGGTTTACCCGGATCTCGGCATACTGGGGACCGATATTGCGCCCGCTGCCCTTGAGCTGCCCGTTGAAGTCGATGACCGCGGGCAGCCCGACATGGGTCTGGTGGTCGCGCACGTTTGACTTTCCGCGCAGAAGCTCGCCCAATTCTCGGGCCGCGCGGTCGGTCACCTCCAGCGGCGTGGTCTCCGGGAGGTGCAGGTGGATCAGGAAGCTGTTGGTGTTGTCCTTCGGCAGGAAGGCGAGCGGTACGCCGAGGGCCGAGACCGGGCCTCCTACCCCCTGGGGACGCAGGAACTGCCAGGCGGGTTGCAGCAGTGAAATCCAAAATCCCAGCACCAACGCAAGGTAGAGCACGCGCCGCAGGCCGCGGCGTTTCAGGAGCGGCGTGATCAAGCCGCGGTAGCCCCGTTGCAGCACCGCCTGGGCTCGCCATCCGTGGGACCCTCCGGTCGGCAGCAGGCGCCGGGCAAGCCAGGGTGTTACCGAGTAGGCGATAACCAGCGAGGCCACCATCGCCACCGGCACGTTGAAGGTGATCGGATAGAAGTACTGGCCCAGCATCCCGGTGACCAGGGTGAGGGATAGGAAGACCACGACCACGGTAAAGGTGGCCAGCGTGGTCGGATTGCCAATCTCGCTGGTGGCAAGAGTGACGGCCCTGGTCTTGGCCGTGGCCGTGGCGTTTGGGGGCAAGGCCCGATAGTGCCGGTGGGTGCTCTCGGTAACCACGATGGCGTCGTCCACCAGCATGCCGAGCGCCAGAATGAGGGCGTAGAGGGTGATGCGATTGAGGGTCGGCCCCGCCAGCAGGTCCGCGCCCATCACGGCGGCAAAGACCAGCGGGATGGTGACGGCGACCAGGGCCGCGGCCCGCCAGCCGAGGAACAACCAGAGCACCGTGGTGACGGCGCCGATCGCCACCAGCAGGTGCTCGACGAGGCGGCTGACGGTGCGGTCGGCCTTCAGCCCATCGTCGCGGGTCACTACCGCGTGCACCTCTGGGGGCAAAAAGCCCCCGCGCATGGCCTCGACCCGCCCGCGCAGCTCCGCATTGAGGTGCACGGCATTGACGCCAGTGCGCTTGGCCACCGCTACGGTAACGGCGGCCATCTCGGGCTCGGCCGTCTTGCCGAAGCGGCTATCCGCCGGGCCAAAGGCGAAGCGGGTCATCTGCATGAGCTCCTGGGGCGGGCCATCCAGGACCTGCGCCAGGTCACCGAGGTGCAGTATCCGCCCATCCTCCCTGTGCACCACGACTGCGGCGAGCGCCTCGGCCGAGGCGATGCGTTCGCTCAGGCGCAGGGTGCGGTTTTCCCCGGCGTAGACCCGCTGTCCGAGGGGTTGGGAAACATCCGCCCCGGCGACGGCGTCGGCGATCTGGTTGAGGGTGACGCCATAGGCCTGCAGTCGTTCCGGCAGGATCTCGATGCGGAGCTCCCGGGACCGGCCGCCTACCAGGTAGCCGGTGCCGACGCCCGAGACGCTGCGCAGCCGTTCGAGCACTCGTTCGGCAACCCGCCGCAGTGCCGTGTCCGGGAGGTGCTCCGCGGCCAGGGTTAGGGTGAAGACCGGTACGTCGTCGACGTCGATCGCCTCGATTCGCGGCTCGCCAGCCGCGGGGGGTAGTCGGTGGCGAGTGCGCAGCACCCGGTCATAGAGGCGTACAAAGGCATCCTCCTTGTCCTCGCCCACCTCGAACTCTACCACCACTCGGGCGAGACCTTCCGCCGCCGTCCCATAGACGTGTTTCACCCCGTCGATGGCGCCGAGCTCGGCCTCCAGAGGCGAGAGCACCAGGTGCTCGACCTCCTCGGGAAATGCGCCGGGCAGGGTGACGCTCACCTCCGCTGCGGGAACGATGATTTGCGGGTTTTCCTCCCGCGGCGTGAAGCCAAGGCCGATGGCGCCGAAGAGCAGGAGCCCGACCAGGATCAACGGCGTTAGACGCGACCCCACCGCCGCCGCCGCGAGGCGTCCCGGGAGGGTCAGGCGAGCCTTACCGCTACCGCGGGGCTGCTGCTGCGGTTGTGGGCCCGAAGGGGTAGGGGGTTGATCAAGATCCATCGGCGGGGGTGCGGACCTGGACCCGGTCACCATCGCGCAGGACCGAAGCGGGGTTATTCACCACCGTTGCTCCCGCCTCGATTCCGGCCAAGACCTCCCACGCGCCCTGCCACAGGCGCCCCACCTGTAGGCTGCGGAAGCGGGCCCGGCCGGATGCGTCGATCACAAACACGCCCGGTACCCCGGCCCTCTCGGTCAGGGCGGACGTGGGCAACGCGGGGATCAGATCCTCACCCAGGACCAAAAGGGCGCGGCCGAACCGACCCGGTATCAGGCCAGACTGCTCGGGCAAGGCGAGCCGGACCTTGCACAGGCGGGTAGCGCTGTCGGCGGAATGGATCACTGCGGCAATGGGTGCGGTGAGGCTCCCAGGAGGGCCATCGAGCTCCAAGCGGATGCTCTGCCCCTCAGCCAGTGCGAGCGCCTGCGCCAATGGGACAAAGAGCTCGAGATCGAGGGGCTCGAGGGCTTCGAGTCGCAGGATCGGGTCGCCCAGGGTCACCAGGTCACCGGGGTCGCGCAGACGCTCTCGGACCTGGGCCCGAGCAGGGCTCACGAGCCGGGCATAGCGTCGGTCCTGGCGTCGTGTGGTGAGGTCGGATGCTGTTCGCACCCGCTCGGCCTCTGCTCGGACGAGGCGCACCTCGGCCTTGCGCAGATCATCCTCGGTGAGGGTCTGGGTGCGCGCCAGTTTGCGATAGCGTGCCACGTCGCCTTTCGCCTCGTCGAGGTCGGCCTGGGCGGACGCAACCGCCGCCTCGGCCGTAACCACGGCGGCCTCAACGCCCGTGTCGTCGATCACCGCGAGCAGCGTGCCAGGTTCCACCCGGTCGCCCTCCTGCACCGACACCTGTTGCAGAAAACCGGTGATACGCGAGGCGATCTCGATCCGCTGCCGCGCCACCACCGTACCCGCGACCGGTAGGAGATGGGGAAAGGGAAGCGTCCTGACCTCGGTTGCATCGACCACCCGTTCGGTTGTTGGAGCGGGCGAGGGGGCGATGTCGCTCGGCCCTCCGCTGCAGCCTGCCAGCAGCAGCAAGAGGCCGAGTGTGCCGATGCCGAGGGTCGGGGTCCTCGGGAGCACGCCGACGTCCAGGCCGAGCAGGGCGCCCGTCCTGTAAACGGCGGCCCACCGCGTCGAGTGCGCTCCGGCCCTGCTCAAGGTTTGTTCCTTAGCCACTGGCGCGGGGTCTTAAGGGGCAGTTTCTCACCGCAGGCCCCCCAAGCCGCAACCGAGCGGATCGGGTCAGTCACCTTTCACCCCCAGCGCCCGCGAGAGCAGACGCAGCACATGCCGCGCCACTTCCGCCGGGTCGTCGTGGGTCTGTGAGCCCCCCGGGAGGAAGCGGCGTACCGGTGCGGTCTCGAAGTGAAACAGCACCAGGCCCGCCATCGAAATGGCAAGGAGGTGTGGGTCGCAATCGGGTGCCAGGTCCTGAGCCAGCCTGGTCATGGCCCGGAAGGGTTGGACGAATACCTGCTCGGCGAGCATTCGCAGGCGAACCTCGTCACCGTCGAGAAGCTCCCGCTGAAGGAGTGCGCGGAAATCGGGGTCGCCTGCCATCAGCCCGGTGAAGCGGGCGACGAAGCGCTGCAGGCGCTCCGCCGGTGTACCGCCGCTTTCCACGGCGGCGGCTATGCCGTCGGCCTTGTCGGCGAAGGCCTGCGCCATGGCGGCGAGATAGAGACGCTGCTTGTCCGGATAGTGGTGATAGAGTGCGGCCTGGGTGATGCCGACGGCCCGGGCGATGTCGCGCATGGATACCCCGGTGAAACCCGAGCGGGCAAATAGCGGGATGGCCCGTGCCAGAATGATCTGACCCGTAGCGTTGCTCGCCGATGTC
>Ga0208980_10000364_pt1 | contig 24970 bp, 22 predicted proteins | sample WetSurMetagenome_3_FD_187993 | JGI IMG/M metagenome (GOLD analysis project Ga0208980, IMG submission 187993) | Wetland microbial communities from Twitchell Island in the Sacramento Delta, sample from surface sediment Aug2011 Site A1 Bulk (version 2) | ecosystem: Environmental > Aquatic > Marine... | reverse complement strand
TCCAGCAGGGGGATCTTTCCGAGAACGCGGATTACATCCAGGCCAAGGAAGAGCAGGCCTTCCTGGAAGGGCGCATCCTGGAGCTGGAACAGGTGCTGCGGGATGTGATCATTATCGACGAGACCGCCAGCGTGAAGGATGTTGTGGCCGTCGGCGCGAGGGTCACCGTGGAGGAAGAGGGTTTCCCGCCCGATACCTATTTCCTGGTGGGTGCCAAGGAAGCCCAGCCCTCAAAAGGGATGATCTCGAATGAATCACCCATTGGGCGAGCACTGCTGGATCGTAGAGTGGGGGATTCGGTGGAAGTGCTTACCCCGGCGGGGAAACTAATATTAAAGATACTCAAAATAGAGTAAGTTGATTACTTGAAAATAAAAAAAACCCGGCGAACCGGGTTTTTTCATTGATTACTTCTTCTGCCAGACGCTCAATTCCAGCGTCAGCCGGTCAAAGGCTGCCTCGGAGGGACTTGTCCCTTGCGTGTAGTTCGTATCCACCACGTGGGCTTCCAGCCGCAGGGAGGCTGTCTCCAGCACCACGCGCTGACCGGCAACCACCGAGAGCAATTCTCCCTTGGGCAGCAGCCGCTGGCGGATGGCCGGGTCGTTGAAGGCATATTTGCTCATCAGCATCTTCGTCACGGTCTGGATATCGTTCTTATCAAAGAGCCAGACTTCAAACGCGGTCACCCGTTTGGGCTCGCCCGGTGCCAGCGCTTCGGAGATGCCCACCCCGCACTCGCCCAGGAATTCCCCGGAGGGTGCGTCGATGCTGAAGGAATCATCGTAGAGGTCATCCCCGATCATGTAGGTGGTGATGAACTGGGCGGTTGGTTCCTCGCTGGGGGAAATTCCGGCAGCCGGAGATGCGCCGCCTCCGCCAGATGGGGAGGATTTCCCACTGTAGGAGCTGCCAGAATCTTTGCGCGGTTTGAGTACAAAGAGGTAAAAAGCTGCCGCCCCCACCCCAAGCGTGACCAGGCACAGCAGCCCCAGAAGCAGGAAGGAAGAGCTGGATTTGGATCCGCTTGTCGAGGGAGCCTTTGTTGGCGCTGGGGTCTGACCGGTAGCCGGCGCAGCGGTTTGGCCAGGGCCAACTGTAGGAACCGCCGCAGGCGCGCTGGACCCACTTGAACTCGGCGGGACTTTCAACATGGCCTGGAAGCTGCTGATCGCTTCCTGCGAAACACCGGGGCAGTTCGTCGGGGTGGTTCCTGCAACCAGCGCTGGTCCATCATCTCCCAATTCGGCATAGCGCCGCACAGCCAGGCTGCCGTTCTGGTTCACGCTGTAGGAATCGATCATCATGCAGACGTAATCCTGCTGGGCATCCGGTCGCAGGTCGGAAGGTGAGGCATCGTACCATTGCACCGGCCACAGCCACCAGCCCAGGATCACCAATCCGATGAAAAGCCCCGCGATAAATGCCGCGTTCGCAGCATGCAGGGGTTTGGTCAGCCAGAGTTTCATTTTTTCAAACATAGCGGATCCTTGTCAGCCCGTTGCCGGGATGCATGATTTTGTCATTCCAGCACGTTGCAAGGATTATGCCGTCTCGGATGTGATCTCCGGCAGCTGATCCGCCAGGAAAGTCTCTTCACAGTTAATACACAGCACCTCGCGTTTGTTTGCGACGACGAGCAAACCCCCGCATTTGGGGCACGGGTTGGGGATGGGTTTCTTCCACGAGGTGAAATCGCAGTTCGGGTAGTTGGAACAGGCGTAGAAAACTCGGTTCTTGCGGGTTTTGCGTTCCACCACGTCGCCGCCATCCTTCGGGCAGGCAACGCCGATCTTTTCCAACCAGGCTTCTGTATGGCGGCACTCCGGAAAACCGCTGCAGGAAATAAATTTTCCGTAACGCCCCCAGCGGATCACCAGCTCCTTGCCGCAGTCCGGGCAGGCGCGCCCGATCTTTTCCAGCTCCATCTTGGTCTCAGGCATCTCTTTGCGGGCGATTTCCAGCTCGGGCTCGAATTTATCGTAAAACTCGCGCATGACCTTCACCCAGTCGATCTTCCCTTCGGCGATCTTATCCAGATCCTCCTCCATGTGGGCGGTGAACCCGGTGTTGATCACGTCGCTGAAGTAATCGACGATTAGGTCGTTCACCAGGATGCCCGTTTCGGTGGGGGTAAGCCGTTTGGCTTCCCGCAGCACGTAACCCCGTGCCTGGATAGTGGATAGAATAGGCGCGTAAGTGGATGGCCGACCGATACCGTATTCCTCCAGTACCTGGACAAGGGATGCTTCTGTGTAGCGCGGGGGCGGTTGGGTGAAATGCTGCTCCGGGATCAGGCGGATGAGCTCCTGCGCCTGACCTTCGGTGATCCCCGCCGGGATGCGCACGTCCTCATCCTCCGTCTTTTGATCCTCGTCCTTGGCTTCTTCGTAAATGACCAGGTAACCGGGGAATTTTATGGATGAACCGCTTGCGCGGAAAAGATATTTGCGAATTGTGTTCAGCGCCGAGATCTCGATCGAAAGCGTATCGAAAACAGCGGCCTCCATCTGGGATGCCATGAAGCGCTGCCAGATCAGGTTATAGACCTTGTATTGGTCCGGCGCAAGGAAGGCTTTCATTGCCTCGGGTGTGCGCGTCACCGAGGTGGGTCGGATAGCCTCGTGCGCTTCCTGGGCGGAAACCGCACGGGTGGTGTATTTGGGCGGTTCGGGAGGCAGATAATCCTTTCCCAACCGCTCCTCGATGTACTTACGGGCTTCCGCCTGGGCGACTTCCGCCACATTCGTCGAATCCGTACGCATGTAGGTGATCAAACCGGTCGTGCCGCCCTCGCCCACGTCCAGTCCTTCGTATAGCTGCTGGGCAAGGATCATCGTTCGCCGGGCGGTGTAGCCCAGCTTGCGGGATGCTTCCTGTTGGAGGGTGCTGGTGATGAATGGCGCGGAGGGTCTCCGCCGGCGCTCCCCCCGCTTGACCTTGCTGACGATATACCCGGCTTTTTCCAGTTCATCCAGCATCGGGTCAACATCTTCTTTTTTCCCCAGGACCGGTTCCTTATCATCCACTTTGGCGAGTTTCGCCTGGAAGGTTTGCTTGATCCCCTGGGGCTTGAATTCCGCGCCAATGCTCCAGTATTCCACCGGGTTGAAGGCTTCGATCTCACGCTCGCGTTCCACGATCAACCGCAGCGCCACCGATTGCACCCGTCCGGCCGAGAGCCGGCTGCGTACTTTTTCCCAGAGAAGCGGGCTAAGGTTATAGCCCACCAGGCGGTCCAGGATGCGGCGAGCCTGCTGCGCATCCACCAGGTCCATATCGATCTTGCGGGGATTGGCGAAGGCTTCGTTTATGGCCGTGTCGGTGATCTCGTGAAAAACCACCCGCTTGGATAATTTCTGTTCGATCCCGGCGGCTTCCATCAGGTGCCAGGCGATTGCTTCCCCTTCGCGGTCAGGGTCTGTCGCCAGGTAGATCTCCTCCGCTTTCTTTGCCAGCGCCTTCAATTCTTTCACCACCGGGCGTTTTTCGTTGGGAACACGGTACTTGGGGGTGAAGTCGTTTTCCACGTCCACAGATAGGTCAGAACGCAGCAGGTCGCGCACATGCCCGACCGAAGCCCGCACGGTGTAGCCTTTGCCGAGGAAGCGTCCCACAGTCTTGGCTTTGGCGGGAGATTCCACGATGACCAGCTTGCCCTCCCTGCCCCGCATCGGATCGCGCGCCGGTGGGGTGAGCGAGGCATGCGCATCCGTCTTGCCTATCCGGTAAATGGAGGTGCCACAGACCGGGCATTTCCCCTTGGTGATGGGCGCGCCAGCGGCATTGAATTCAGCGCTGGCGTCCTGGATTTCCCGTTTGGTCCTGCATTTGACGCAATAACCTTCTACCATGTTGGTCTCCTACAAATAGCGTTGGTCGCCTGCTTCCTTTAATTTAATCACAAGTTCACGGATTCGTTCCGAATCTCCCCGGGGGCAGATCATCAGTGCGTCAGGGGTATCAATGATGATCATATCCTTAAGCCCGACCGAGGCGAATATCTTTTCTGGATCGGATTCATGAAGGAGGGAATCCGATAAATTGCCCACAATTTGGGAATGATTAAGAATGATGTTTCCATTTTCATCCGGTTCGATTACCCCGAAAAGGGAATCCCAGCTGCCCACATCGCTCCATCGCAGGTCAGGCGCAGGGATGACGACCACATTCCTAGCGTTTTCCATGATCCCAAAATCGATGGTTTGCGGCTGAATCTTACCCCATTCGGCAGCCAGAACATTCTTTTGTTGGTTTGTGTTCCATGCAGCCCTGATTTCTTCCAGCGCTGTATAAAGTTCGGGCATCAGGCGTTGGAATTCTACAAGAATCCTATCCACCCTCCAGAAGAACATGCCCGAATTCCATTCGTGATCCCCGGAAGCCAGATATTTCTGCGCGGTCGCTGTATCCGGTTTTTCCTTGAATTTCAGCACCTCAAAGGCTGAGAAACCCTGAAAAACGCCTGCCGCCCTACCGCGCTGCAGGTAGCCATAACCGCTGCTGGGGTATTCCGGCGGGACACCCAGCGTGACCAGCTTCCCCGTTTCAGCGGCATCATAACTGGCTTTAAGTAAGTCGCTGAATAGCGCAGTATCGCCAATAATATGATCGGCGGTCAGGATCGCCATCACCGCGTCTTTATCGCGTAATGCCAACACACAAGCAGCCAGCCCCACCACCGAAGCAGTCCCGCGCGGAGAGGGTTCGAGCAGGAAGTTTTCCTGCGGAATTTCCGGAGCTTCCTCCATCAACCCTTCCGCCTGGGATTGAACAGTCACCACCAGGATGCGTTCCGGTGGAAAAACGCCGCGGATTCGCTCAACAGCTTGTTGAAAGAGAGTGCGCTGGCTGCCGATCTTCAGCATTTGTTTGGGGTGGTTGGACCGCGAAAGCGGCCAGAGGCGGGTTCCCCCTCCGCCAGCCATGATCACCGCGTAAAAATGTTCAAGTCCCATTCTTCGCCTTATACGGAGCGATACGTTCTCTCACGAGAGTATATTTCATCCCGCCCGCCTGGCGAACCATTCCTTTTAATTCCATCATCACCAGGGTGGAGGATACCGTATCGATGCTCATGCCTGATTTTACTTGGATTTCATCCAAGTGCAGGGTTTCATCCCCCAGCACATCCACAACCTTCTTTTCGGTTTCATCGAGTGGAAACTGCAGCCTGTTTTGGCGGTATTCCTGGACCTGTTCCAGGTTCAGCGATTGCAGAACATCCTCCACATTTAGAAGCGGGCGGGCGCCATCCCGGATCAACCGGTTGGTGCCCTTGCTCTGCGCCGCGTGGATATACCCCGGCACGGCAAAGACCTCACGCCCCTGGTCGGCCGCAAACGCGGCGGTGATCAGCGCCCCGCTGGTCTCGCCTGCCTCCACCACCACCACCGCCTGCGATAGCCCGGAGATGATCCGGTTGCGAGGCGGAAAGTTGCTGCTATCCGGCTGAGTTCCCACCGGGTACTCACTGATCAAAGCGCCGTTCTGGATAATCTCCTCCGAGAGTTTTCGGTGCTCCGGCGGGTAGACCACATCCACCCCGCATCCCAGCACAGCGTAAGTGCGCCCGCCGGCTCTAAGGGAACTCTGATGCGCGATCGCATCCACCCCGCGTGCCAGTCCGCTGACCACCGCCACGCCATGACGGCCCAGGTGCTCGCCCAATTCCTCGGTCACCTGCCGCCCATAGGCAGTCATTCGGCGGGTACCCACCACTGCCACAGCCCAGTCCTCATCGGCATGCAGTTCCCCACGGATAAAAAGCACTGGTGGGGGCAGATCCACTTCCTTCAATCTGCGCGGGTAACCATCTTCCTGGAAGGTGATCACCTGGATGCCTTTTTGGAGGATACTTGCCCAGATCCGCTCCAGATCCACCTGCCGGCGTACCTGGATCAGATTATCGGCAGCTTTCTCCCCCATCCCAGCTTCCAGCAGCTTGCCGCGGTCTGCATTCCAGGCATCCTGGAGAGAGTCGAAATGCTCCAAAAGCGCTCTGGTCCTTGCAGAGCCAATACCTTTCACCAGGTTGAACCCCACCCAGTACGCTTTTGGATCGATCATGGACTAGTCCCACTCCGGGCGTTCGACGGTAATGATCCCATTTTCGAGATCCACCTTTTTTACAACCGTTTCGATCACCGGAAGCAATTCTTCTCCCCCGTCGACAGTCTTGACCACGAAAACATCATTTGCGCCGGTTACAAGGACTTCATCCAGCCTGCCAAGGGTGGTCCCGGATACTTCCACGACCTCCATTCCCAGCAGTTGGTGATGATAATACTTCCCCTCCTGCGCTTTGGGCAATTCTTCTTTTAATAGATAAGCAAGCTGGTTGGTCAACCTGGCAGCATCGGTATCCGCCTGGCAGCCTTCGATGTGAACAAGCAACCCTTTGCCATGAGGTTTGCTCGTTACAATTTTTTGGGGTGATTTATCTGCTCCCATGTAGATGGTGATTCCATCCTTTAAGATAGAACCATAATCCTCATCAGGGTAGAAGATCAGCGCCCCTTTATAACTGAATGGCCGCCCGAACCTGCCGATAGGGATGTATAAAGGCTCGCCCGGCGTGGGCGAGCCTTTTTTGGGTTGGTCGGAAGAAATCGTTGGTTTCTTGCTTGGGCTCATCTGGGTTCGATCACATCCAGTGTGACCTGCTTACCTTCTCGGGAGGCGGCCACTTTGAGCAGGGTGCGCATGGAGTTGGCAACCTTGCCGCTTTTACCGATCACGCGACCCATATCCTCGCGTGCCACCCGTAATTCCAGGTGAACGTGACCCCCGGATTTATCCTGGCGCACCTCCACCTTGGTGGGGTCATCCACGAGGGAACGTGCGATGAATTCGATTAATTCTTTCATATCTTTACCCGATTCTCAGGATTGAGAAAATGGACCTTTTATAGGTAAATGAAAATTACTCAGGCTTGGTTTCCGCCGGGGTTTCAGCCGCAGCTTCAACGGTGGGTTCGGCGGCAGCTTCAATAACCGGAGCGGCTTCAGCGACTGGTTCTGGGGACGCTTCAGCGACTGCTTCGGGGGCAGCTTCAACGACGGGTTCGGCCGCGGCTTCAACGACGGGTTCGGCGGCGGCTTCAACTACTGGGGCAACCGCAGCGGCGGTTTCAGCAACAACCTCGGGAGCTGGCACAACCACCTCAGGAGCGGGCACAGCAGCTGCCGCGGGTTCAGCTTTGGGGGCTGCGGCGGGTGTTTCCTTGGTAGCTTTCTTTGGGGCAGCCTTTTTCACCTCAGTCGGCATAGCGCCGGTCTTACTTCCGGCGGCATGTTTTTCGTAGGCGGTTTTCGATTCTTCCAAAAGCGCTTCCCTGGATTCGCCGGCTTTGAGACGGGCGTAGCGATCCAGCAGGCCGACGCTCTTGAAAACCATGATCACGGAATCCGAAGGCTGGGCGCCCTGGTTCATCCAGTCGTACACGCGCGCCTCATTGATCTCCACAGTGGAGGGGTTGGTGCGCGGATTATAGGAACCTAAAATCTCCAGAAAACGGCCGTCGCGCGGGCTTTCTTTATCGGCAGCCATGATCCGGTAAGTGGTTTGATGTTTCAGACCTGTGCGGCGCAAACGAATACGAACCATATAGTGAGTACTCCTCTTTCATTTCGTGATTTAACTGGACTATTTTATCACAAGGTTTTCAACTTGGTGATGTCAATTCCCTGGAATTCTCAAACTAATCCCCGCCTACCCAAACATTTTGGGCAGATTTCGTCCTCCGGTTTTCTGCATTGTTTTCATCAGGCGCTGTACATCCCTGAATTGCTTGAGCAGTCGGTTCACGTCCTGCACATCCAAACCTGACCCGCGCGCGATCCTCCTGCGCCGGCTGGCATTCAGTATATCCGGGTAGCGTTTCTCTTCAATTGTCATGGAGCTAATTATGGCTTCCGTTTTGCGCATCTGTTTATCGGCATCTTTGGGATCGATAGAGCGGGCTGCTGCTCCCATCGAACCGGGCATCATATCCAGAAGCTGGCTCAGGGGACCCATTTTTCGCACCTGCTTGATCTGATCGGCGAAATCCTCGAGCGTGAAACTGCCCTTGAGCATTTTTTCAGCCTGCGCGGCAGCGGTCTTTTCATCGTAGGCTTGCTCGGCTTTTTCGATCAGTCCGAGCATGTCGCCCATGCCCAGAATGCGCGCGGACATGCGTTTGGGGTCGAAGACCTCCAGGGCATCCACCGCTTCCCCAACCCCCAGGAATTTGATCGGCACGCCGGTTACACTGCGGACAGAGATCGCCGCCCCACCGCGCGCATCGCCGTCCATTTTGGTGAAGATCAAACCGGTGATGGCCACGGCTTTATGGAAACCCTCGGCAATGTGCAGCGCTTCCTGCCCGGTCATGGCATCCACCACCAGCAGAGTCTCGCAGGGGGTCACATTTTTACGGATGGCGCGCAGCTCGTCCATCAGGTCTTCATCCAATTGGGAACGTCCCGCGGTATCCACGATAGCCACCGAATAGCCGCCTTTTTTCGCCTGGTCGAAACCTTTGCGTACAATTTCCGGTGGTTTGGCATTCGGAAGTGAAAAAACATCCACCCCGGTCTGATCGCCAAGTGTCTGCAGTTGTTTAATGGCTGCAGGACGGTAGGGATCCGCAGCAATGAGCAGCACCCGTTCGCCCTGTCCTTTTAGCAGCCGGGCAAGTTTTGCGCTGGCGGTGGTCTTGCCTGAACCTTGCAAGCCTGCCATGAAAACGACTCTCGGTTTATCCCCGGTAAGATTCAGCCTCTCGGCCTGCCCCAGGGTTTGGATCAGTTCCTCGTTGACGATCTTGATCACTTGCTGGGCAGGGTTGAGCGCTTCCGAGACTTCAGCACCGATCGCCCGAGTTCGAACACGCGCGATGAAATCTTTGACTACCGAAAAATGCACATCGGCTTCCAGCAGCGCCAGCCGCACTTCGCGCAGGGCGGAATCGACATCTTCTGTAGATAATTTGCCGCGCTTGCGCAGCTTTTGAAAAACCAGATCCAGCCGTTGTGATAGGGATTCAAACATTTGAACTGAGGACTACCTTATCCATGTTAAAATAAATTACCAAACGGAATTCTATCCTTTGGATAGATGGTGGTCAAGTTCATCTGGTTTATTTTTGGATTATTTTATAGTCGTGCAGTCTTGAGATTCGGGGTCCCGAATCCGAAACCCTTTCTTGGGGTTATTCATTTTATTGGACGATAGGAGACAACCATGTCAAAAGTGGCAATCGTAACGGATAGTACTGCTTATATTCCGGATACCATACTTTCGGGGTATCCGATTTTTGTCGCTCCCCTTCTGGTGATCTGGGATGATCAATCCCTTCGGGATGGTGTGGATATTATGCCGACTGAGTTTTACGCGCGGTTAAAAGAATCCAAGACCATGCCCTCCACCTCGCAGGTCACCCCGGCTGCTTTCATGGAGGTCTACCAGCGTTTGCTCAACGAGGGTTACGATATCCTCAGTGTCCACATTTCCTCCAAATTATCCGGCACATTGGATTCAGCAATTCAGGCTAAGACGCATTTCGAAGGTGCCAGGATCGAGCTATTTGATTCCCTGACCTCCGGCATGGCGCTTGGTTTTCAGGTACTTGCCGCAGCCCGCGTTGCTGCGCAGGGAGCCAGCCTGGAGGATTGCCTGCACATCCTGGAGAAAGCCCGCAGCCAAAGCGGTCTCTACTTCGTTCCAGCCACGCTCGAGTATTTGCACCGCGGTGGCCGCATCGGTGGGGCATCCGCATTCCTCGGATCGGTGCTGGATCTGAAACCCATCCTTACGGTCGTTGACGGCCGCATCGAAGCTGTGGAAAAGGTACGCACTTTCTCAAAAGCGGTGGACCGCATGCTGGAGCTTTTCCAGAAACACGCCGAACAATACAGCCTCCCGGTTCGTCTGGCAACACTTTATACGGATGACATTGAAAATGCCCAAGTATTGGCTGATCGTGCCAAAGTGAAATTCGGGTCAGATGGCGTCTCGGAACTTCTGATTACTCAGGTCAGCCCGGTCATTGGAACGCATTTGGGGCCAGGGACTTCCGGGATCTGCTTCCTTGCAGGCATGTGAAATAACCACCGATCTTTTGGGAACGAAGCGGACCCCTGCACGGGTCCGCAATTTTTTTGCCGGATCTGGTTTGGTAAAATAGCAGCAACCATTCTTACGAGGGTAACATGCGAAATTATCCAAGCGTCGGCCTCCAGGTTCCCAATATTCTGCTTCCCAAACCAGGGACAGACCTGAATAAATGGGCGGTGATTGCCTGCGACCAGTTCTCCTCCGAACCCGAGTATTGGGATGAGGTGAAAAAGATTGTCGCCGGGCAGCCATCCACCTACGAGATGATCTTGCCCGAAGTTATGCTGGGCACGTCCGCAGAACCTCCCCGCATCCAATCCACGCAAGCTGCCATGCGGCAATATCTCGACGCGGGAATTTTCCAGCAAGCGGAAGGGCTGGTACTTGTGGAGCGTCAAGCCCTGGGGAAAACCCGCCGCGGGGTGATGCTGGCGCTCGATCTCGAGCAATATGACTATAACAAAGGCTCGCAGACCCTGGTCCGCGCCACCGAGGGCACCATCCTCGATCGTCTGCCGCCCAGAATCCGAATCCGTGAAGACGCTTCGCTGGAGCTTCCGCACATCCTGGTGCTCATCGATGATCCAAACTGCACCACGATCGAACCGTTATTTAGCCATGTTTCTGAACTACCCTGCCTGTATGATTTCGACCTCATGCTCGGCAGCGGGCACCTGAAAGGATTCCATCTGAATCGCCGTGACCTGGAGCAGGATTTCATCCGCAACCTGGAAAAACTGGCTGATCCGCACGCGTTTCAAACTCGTTATAACCTCCCTGTAGGAAAGGCAGTTCTGCTCTTCGCCATGGGGGATGGGAATCATTCCTTCGCCACAGCCAAGGCAATCTGGGAAAAAATGAAAGGCACCGTTCCCTCCGATCACCCGGCGCGTTATGCGCTGGTGGAGGTGGTGAATGTCCACGATCAGGGGCTGGAATTCGAACCGATTCACCGGGTGCTTTTTAACGTAAAAACCGATCTGGCGCAGCAAATGGGCAAGGTATTGGGAATAAATGTGAGCCTGGAAGCATGTGACGATCCTGATAAGGTTCAGCGGGAAATTCTAGCCACGCCGCCTGGGATCCAAAAAGTGGGCTGCGTGGATTCCTCGGGCTGGAAGGTAATCACATTATTCGAACCAGCCGCCAATCTTGCGGTCGGCACTCTGCAATCTTTCCTGGATGATTGGCAAAAAGCAGGGGGATTTGAAAAGATCGATTACGTGCATGGCTGGGACGCGGTCACCCACCTGGGGCAGATTCCGGGCAACCTCGGGTTCATCCTGCCTCCCATGCGCAAGACGGATCTCTTCAAGACGGTCATTCTGGATGGTGCTTTGCCGCGCAAAACATTTTCGATGGGTGAAGCCAGGGAAAAAAGATTCTATATGGAATGCAGGAAAATTGTTGAATAAGAACCGGTTTGGTTTATTTATTGGATTTTCTTACATTTTTCTGCTCTCGGGCTGTGGATTAAGCCAGCCTTCGCCCATACCCACCGCATCTCCTGAGCCCACGGTCACGCCTTCGCAGACGCCAACCGCCACCGCCACGTCCCTGCCCACCCTTACCCCCACACCTGTCTTTACGCTCTGCTCTCCGATAGAAGGGTTTGCTCTCGCCGATTTGCAACAGTTCATTACCCAACCTTTCATCCCCCCCACCCCGCGTCTGGATAACGGTCATCACGGGCTGGATATCGCCTTCTTTTCCGAAGGCAACCGGCCGCAGATCCTCGGCCTTCCCGTTCGATCCATCCTGCCGGGTAAAGTAGCAGCTTTACTAAACAATAAGGGATATTATGGGAATATGATCATGGTTGAAACCCCTTTGGAAAATATTCCCCTGACCTTTCAGGATTCGATCCCCTTCCCCACCGTCGCCCCCACCGTCACCAGTGATGCCCGTCTGATCTGTCCATCGGAAGGCGAGCTGCCAACCTATGACACATCTGGGAAACGCTCGCTCTATATCCTTTACGCCCACTTGCTTGAACCACCGACTTTAAGAATCGGAGATGTTGTGAGTGATTGCCAGGTTCTGGGCAAGGTGGGAAACACTGGCTGGTCTTCCGATCCACATTTACATATTGAGACTCGTGTCGGACCAGCGAATGCTGTCTTCGGGGATATCGTCCACCGGGTGGAGGGCACAACCTTGGAAAGCGCACACAATTATTGCGTCTGGCGCATCAGCAACCTCTTCGAATTAATGGACCCTGCCATAGTTCTGTTTCAATCATCACCCAATTGACCTCATCCACTCACCCACACCTAAACAGAAGTTTTTTGATAGCATCGCTTTTTTCAGGCTTGATTCTTGCACAATAGATTCTGATTAAGCTATGAACTTGCAAAAATGGTTGACAGAACGAAATTTAGCCATTGCCATGATCGTTTTGATCGGTGTGAATGCGATCCTGGCGCTTTACCTGGTATTCAAAGCCACCAGGCCGCCTGCCACAGTTCAAACCCAGGCAATGACGGCTGCACCTACCGAATTACTCAAGCCCAGCGCCACCCCGCGCACCCTTCAAACCCCCACCTCCATACCCATTTCCGCGCAGGGCATTGCTCAAACCGGCGCAGTTGTGCTTTCCATGAGCGATGGCGAATATTTCCATCTATACGCCTACCATCCCCAATACCTGCCACTCACCCGTCTAACCAACGGGAATTGGGACGATATTGATCCCGTGATCAGTCCGGATGGCAGCCGGGTGGCATTCGTTTCCCGCGCTGGTGGCTATTGGGATATTTACATCCTCGAATTTGAGTCTGGTCAGATCACTCAGGTGACTAACACCCCCGAATTCGAAGGCTCCCCAACCTGGTCCTCTGATGGTCAATGGTTGGCTTATGAAAGCACCGGCAAGGATCTGATGGACATATTCTTGCTCTCCCTGGCGGATCCTAACCAGGAACCCACCCGCCTCACCCAGGGAGAGGGATTGAATTACTCACCTTCGTGGTCGCCAGGCGGCCGGGAAATTGCCTTCATTTCCACCCGCTCGGGTGATCCTGAAGTCTGGCTGGCCAATCTCGACCAGGTGGAGGATCGCTTCACCAATATGAGCCGAAATTCAGATACTGATGAGAACCATCCGGTCTGGTCCCCAGATGGCACCAGGTTGGCTTGGTCTTCCAATGATGGCAACCGGGATGTAATTTTCACCTGGCAGGTTTCTGATCGCGGAGCTTCGCCCATCGAGAGTCTGCCTGGAAGCTGGCCCGCTTGGGATTCAACCGGGCAGGTGATTGCATCCGTCATCTCCAACTCCAACCAGACGGACCTGGCGATTTTCAACACTGGCGATGGCCGCCTGGTCACGCCGCAGATCAACCTGCCAGGCTCGATCAATGGCATCACCTGGCTGCCAGGCGCCCAGGCGACCAATCTCACCCGCTACCTCACGGGACCAAACATGGCACCCACTTCCGTTCTGTATGTCCAAAAACCGACCCAAACTCCAGGGCCGGGTGGCAGAAAAGGCGTTCTTTCGCTGGAGAATGTGAAAGCGCCGTATGCGTTTCTGCAGGATATCGCCCTGGATAGTTACGACGCTCTCAGGCGGGAAACTGGAAAGAAAACAGGCTGGGATTTCCTGGCCCAGCTCGAAAATGCTTATCTCCCGCTGACGGAACCCCCGGAACCCGGAGGAGCCGAGAACTGGCTTTTCACCGGCAGGGGAATTGCTGTGAATACCCTTCCCATCCAGGCCGGCTGGATGGTGGTCGCCAAAGAGGAGTTCAACGGGCTTCCCTACTGGCGGCTGTATTTGAAGGCATTGAAACAGGATGGATCGCAAGGAGCACCCATAACCAGGATGATCTGGGATTTTAATCCCCGTTTCCAGGGTGACCCTCTTGCCTATGAAATGGGCGGCAAGGAAGTAGATCCTCCCAGCGGCTGGTGGGTGGACTTCACCGAACTTGCACGGCGTTACGGCTGGGGTCGTTTGCCGGGGATGTCCAACTGGCGCACGTATTACCAGGGTACCCGATTTAATCAATTCATCTTTGATGGCAAGACGGATTGGCAGCGTTCCATGGAAGAACTCTATCCGCCGGAAGCGATTGCCACATACACCCCCATCCCCACCATCACTCAGACGCCCACCCGCACTCCCTGGAAGGCACCCACCCGAACATCCACCCGCACTCGCACACCCACACGGACCCCCACGCCTTCCGCGACCACCAAGAATTGATATGACCAACCGCGTTCAGCATTTCATTCCATTGGTCCTGGCAGCGTTCTGGCTGGGTGGGTGCAGCAGTTTGACTGCCCAATCTGCAAGCATCGAACCCGCCACAATATCGCCAGAACAGCCCACGAGCACACCCCTTGTTGCCAATGCGCCGCGGGTGCTGCCCACATTGATCCCAACAAAACCGATCTCGATCAATCCCGCTGGTAACGATGAACCGCTGGTGATCGAATTCCCCACCCCTGCCGAAGCACCGGTGACCGATTGGCGCTCCCCGCTTTACCAGATCCCCTGGGCACTCGGTCCGCTGGATCACTTCTACTTCACCCGCCCGATCCAGGCGGATCAGATCAACTGGCCGCTGCCCGATTATCGCTATGGGTATGAGTTTTCCGAGAATGGCCAGGTGCACACTGGTGTGGATATTGACGCGCCTTACGGGACCCCGATCTATGCCGCAGCCTCGGGAACCGTTACATTTGCCGGGTATGGATTGATGAGTTCAACTGCAAATAAGAAAGACCCTTACGGCCTGGCGGTGACAATTCGTCATGATTTCGGATGGGGAGGTCGCCGGTTGACAACGGTTTACGCCCACATGTCCGAGGTCGCAGTTCGCCAGGGGATGTACGTCAACCAGGGAGATGTGATTGGCTATATCGGCACCACCGGCAACACAACAGGACCGCACGTCCATTTCGAAGTTCGTTTGGAGAAAACTGACTTTTTTGCCTCTCGCAATCCAGAGCTCTGGCTTGTGCCTCCCGAGGGAAACGGTGTGCTCGTCGGCCGGATAATGAATTCAAACGGCTCGTTGATCGATAAACAGATCATGGCCGTCACTAACCGCAAAGGTCACACCTGGGAAGTCTATACCTATGCGACCCTGGGTGTCAATTCTGACGATAATTACCGCGAGAATTTGGTTCTCAGCGACCTGCCCGCGGGTGATTACCGCATATATATTAAATACGACGATGAACCTTATAACTTTTGGTTCACCATCCATCCTGGCGCAGTCTCTTATATCACTTTCCGAGGGAAACTTGGCTTCAAGGAAGATACACCCCCCACCCCAGAACCTGAGGAATGGCTTGTAACCCCAGTAACTCCATAACCCTTGACAGTTCCCCTCTCCTCCATGAAAATGATAGGTCGTATTTTTTGTTTGTAGTTTGGAGGAAAAAATGTCAATCAATAAAATAAAAATTGCATGCGTCGCGTTCGTGGTCGGTGGATTGATCCTGACGGCTTGCGGCGCCGGCACCCCGCCGACACCCACCACAGATCCGAATTTAATCATCACCCAGGTGGCGCAGACCATCGAAGCCAATCTCGCGCTCACGGCGTCCGCCCAGCCGACTGAAACGCTAACCCCGGAACCCACCCAGGTGCCCTCCGAGACCCCCACACTGGCAGTCACCCCCCTCGTTGTTGGAACCCCCGGCATCTCCACCCTGGCCTTGCCGACCGTTCCTGGCGGCGGCACGGGAGTGAGCCCGGATGCCATGGCCTTTTCCGCAGATGTCACCATCCCGGATAACACACAGCTCTCTCCTTCTGCTGCATTCACCAAAACCTGGAGAATGAAGAATACAGGCACTACAACCTGGAATTCCAACTATCAACTGGTTTATTGGGATGGCGTGCCCATCACAGAAGTGGAGAAGGTATTGCCTGTCAAACAGGTAAAGCTTAGCAGTGAGGTTAAACCCGGGGCCGAGGGCGAGGTCAGCGTCAAAATGGTCGCACCCTCCAAAAATGGTACCTATAAAATCTGGTGGCGTCTTCTTAACCCTGCCGGAGCCGCCTTCGGCGATTCACTTTACGCCTTGATTATTGTGAACGACGGCACGATCACCCTGGTACCCTCCGTGACGCCAACAAAAACTCCATAAGGAAAATGGATCAGAACGAATTGAAACTGGAATTGAAAACCGAGGCCGACCGCCTCGGTTTTTCGCTTTTCGGTGTAACAACATCTGAGCCGCCCGAACACCTAAGTATTTTCCAATCCTGGCTTCAAAGCGGCTTCTACGGCGGGATGGATTATCTGATCCGGAAGGATACGTTGCAGAAGCGGGCGGATCCGCGGCTGCTCCTGCCTGGATGCCGCTCCATAATCTGCCTCGGGTTTCCATACTCGCTTGACAAGACAGAGAAGGATTTTTATATCGCCTCCTTCGCTCGAATGGAGGATTACCATACACTGCTTCCCCGGCTGCTCTCCCCGCTCCTCAAGTTGTTGGCGCAGCATTCCACCAGCGGGGATCGAACCCGGATCTTTACCGATAGCGCTCCCATTCTGGAAAGAGAGCTGGCAGCCCGGGCAGGTCTTGGCTGGATTGGGAAGAATTCCTGCCTGATCTCTCCATCGGCAGGTTCTGCATTTTTGCTGGCAGAGATTTTCACCACCCACGAGTTGAAACCCGATCCACCCTTCACCAGTGATCACTGTGGTAACTGCACTCGATGTATTCAGAACTGCCCAACCAATTGCATCCTTCCAAACCGAACGATCGATGCAGAGCGGTGCATCTCTTACCTGACCATCGAAAATACAGGTACGGTAAACGAGGATTACCGGGAGCTAATCGGGGACAAGGTTTTTGGATGTGATATTTGCCAGCAAGTTTGTCCCTGGAATAAAAAAAGGTTGATGTTGAATATCCCGGCTCCGGAAATTATTGACGCTGGGGGTTTTTCTCTATTAGCCCAAATGACTGACCGAGAATTCAAGATCCGATTCGCATCCAGCCCCTTGCTCCGGTCGGGGCGATTGGGACTATTGCGCAATGGGGTTATCGCGATGGGGAATTCACTCGATATGGTTTATTTACCCGTATTGAAGGAAATCGAATCGCTGGAAAAAAATCCAACGATCCTTGACCTGACCGAATGGGCTAAGGAGAATATCCGCTCGGCGCACGAATCCGAATAGCTCAGATTAAATCAGAACCTCCCGCGATGGGGAGGTTCAATTAGTTTATGGTGTGGCGGTGGCCGTGATGGAGAGCGTTCCCCGCGGCGTGCTGGTTGCTCCCCGTGTGGGGGTGGGTGTGACAATATTGACTGCCACAGTAATCACATCTCCCACCAGGATACGGTTGGGATCCTTCAGCTTCACCGGGTTCAAGCGGATGATATCCTCGCGGGTCGTGTTGAACTTGGAGGCGATGATGGCAAGCGTATCCCCAGATTGAATGGTGTATTGAATTCGCGTCCCACGGGGCAGGTCGGAGGGAATGGGCGTGGGCGTTGGCAGGGATTGCCCCGGTGCAGGGATCAGGATCTTGGCGCCTGGTTGCAGCGGGCAGGTTCCTGCAGGGAAGTTATTGATCGCAATGATGGTGACGACATCCGTGTTGAAACGGCTTGCCAGGTCCCAACAGGTATCTCCGGATTTGATCTCGTACTCGAATGGGCCGGAAGGCGTGGCTGTGGCCGTCGGCTCCGGGGTATCCGTTGGCAGCGGGGTGTTACTTGGCGTGGGGCTGGGCACTGTTGCGGTGGCTGTGGGGGAAGAGGTGGATGTTGGAGTTTTTGTGGCAAAGAGTGCTGGAGCATTTGGGCCGGCGAACCAGGTCACCAGGATGATGATTCCCGAAACAACCAATACAACCGCCAGTCCGCCGATCAGGAATGGCAGCATCCTCTGCCGTTTGTTGAAGTTATCCATGACGGATTGAGGAGAAGGTTCGTTGCTCATATTTTTTCCTTTTCTCCCGGCCAATTCCACCGGGCAATTTTTATTCTACCTGAAAAATCAAGGGATTTGTTTTCTACCCATAATATTCATATCCGATATTTCATTTCAAATTCCAAATGATATAATCTGCTCACGTATTTTTAAGCGTCGCGAGGAGGAGCTGTGGAAGTTCACATAACCAATTATAAGCGTTGCGATGTCCTTTCCATTATAGGCCGGGTGGATAGCGGCACCGCCCCTCAATTTCAGGATGAGACCCAAAAGCTCACCCAATCCGGAAAATACAAGCTTGTCTTCGACCTCAGCAAAGTGGAATATCTTTCCTCCGCAGGGCTGCGCATCCTGATCGTAACTCAAAAAGAATGCAAGCGCTATAATCGCGGAGAAGTGCTCCTGGCGGAAGTCCCTCCGAAAATCTATTCCTCCCTCGACCTGGCAGGATTTACTGCCCTGTTTCGATTCTTTCCTTCCGTCGTCGACGCGGTCGCTGCTTTTTAAGGATCATGCCTTCTTCTTTGTATCATTTTGAGGGCAGGTACGCCTGCCTAGCTGATATCGCTGCGGTAGTTCGTGAAAAATCCGCGGAAGCCGGGTTGCAGGGAGATTCAATCAACGCGGTGGAATCCGCGGTGGACGAAGCCTGCTCCAATATCATTGAACACGCCTATAAAGGGGAAGATAAGGGTGAAATTGTTCTTGAAGTGGAGCTTATTTCGGAAGGCATTAAAATTCGTATAACCGACCAGGGCGACGCCTTCAAGCCTGAGAAAATCCCCAGCCCGGATATTAGCGCGCCGCTCTCCCGTAGAAAACCCTCCGGGTTGGGTCTTTATATGATGCGAAAATGCATGGATGAGGTCAGCTTCGAATTCTCGCCTGGTTGCAACACACTGACCCTGGTTAAATATCGTGATTCCGGCTGTTAAACCCGCTTTATATTTACCATTTTTGGTTACCCCCACTTAAATCCACTCCAACAATTCAACCTATCAACCTTAGAATTCCAAATCTACCCTTCACTCAAAATAATTATTGATCGAAAAACAACGCCCACCAGATCTGCCAGGCTGGGTGTTTTTCCAATGTGGGCACCGGTACGGTTTTGGGCTGAGGGGTCTCCCCCGGTGGGGGCAGCGGCACGATGATCTTATCCCCGGGCAATGCCATATGCCCTTCCTCGCGGGCGTAATCCTCCACTGCTTTCACCGAAGTGGCATACGCAATCTGCGTCTGGAGGTACACGTGTGTTTTTTCAAGGTTGGCGATCTCCGTGCTAACCGCGTTGCGTTGATTCACCAGGCGGGCCAGTTCGGAAATCCGACCGAAAAGAGTCATCATGACGAAAACCAAAATCACCAGACCGCCTGTGTAGAGCGCCTTGTTCTTGTCGATTTTGATATTGCGGATGAACTTCATTTCGGAAGGTAAAGGATACAAGAAAAGTGCCAATAAAAAACTCTGCCATCGCAGAGTTCAGGTGCCGAAGGTGGGATTTGAACCCACACGAGCGTTTGCCCACTACGCCCTGAACGTAGCGCGTCTGCCAATTCCGCCACTTCGGCTCAGTGGGCAATTCTATCAAACTTGCCTGTTTTGTCAACCTTGACGGACGGTATGCGCAGACGCCAGGCGAAAACCAGGATTAAATGGATAGGTGGATGGATGAATTTAGAATCGTGCTCTGTTACATTATGATGATCGAGGTCTGGCCTACCATTCAGCGTTGAACCCTTTTATCGCGATAAGCCTCTTTTTGGTCATGCTATAATCTTTTAGAGGTAAATCCATGAGCCAATTGCTTCTCCAGGTGCTTTCGATCCTAACCGAACCCTCGGGAGATCTCATTTTCCACCTCGTGCAGATCTTCTCCGCGCTGGCTGCGCTCCTCTTGGCGCTCTCCAGTCATCAGGACACAAAATCCACCATCTACCGCCGGTTTCTACTGGGGATCATCGTTGTCCTGGGAGGGCAGCTATTACTCTTCCTCATAACGACCTTCGGTTGGCGCGGGTATTTTGATACCCACCTGCTGCTCCCCATTTTAGACCGCACAGTCAATTCGCTATGCATGGTCTGGATCATCTGGTTGTGGGTTGCTCCTTCACCCTGGAAAGTTGCGGATTTCTCACTGATCGGCGTGAATATTTTCATCGGTTTGTCTTTTGTCGTGACCGGTGTGACCTGGTTCGTGCAGGGCTCCGGATTGGATTTCAACTCCACCTGGCAGGATCTCCTTTGGGCAGATCTGATGGTGGTCGCGATTGTGGCCGGGTTGATCGGATTGATCATCAAAAAACCGGATGGCTGGGGCGTGGGCGTCGGGTTCCTGGCCATCAACCTCACGGGACTTACAGCACACCTTGTTTACCCCATGCAGCCTGGAGATTACGTGGGAATCGTCCGTTTGGTGCAGGTATTCACATATCCCTTACTGCCTGTCCTCACCCGTCGGTTTTCTCCTCCCCTCGCACCCACCCCGGCTGCAGTGCCAATCCAGATACCTTCCGGCCCGCCCGAGCGCACACGCTTTACAGCCGAATCGCGCACCATCGATACCTGGCTGCAGCTTTCCGCGCAGGAACGCTCGGAACCCTTTCAGAGACTTCTGGTAAAGGCAATCGCCCAGACGATGGTTGCTGATATTTGCCTGCTTGTAACCACGCCGGATGCACAGAACCAGGTTCGCGTGCTTGCCGGGTACGACCTCATTCGCCAGGAATCGCTGGGGCAAGGATCAATCAAGGGTGAGAATATTCCTGAGATCGTCCACGCCTTCAGCCAGAACCTCCCGCTGATCATGCAAACCGGCGGGCAGGTGAGCAAAGATTTAAAAACCTTACGCGATGTTCTCAACCTGAAAGCCCCTTCCAATTCCATGTTCATCCCCATCTTATATCACCAGGAACCCATCGCCGGGATGCTGCTCTGCGCGCCCTATTCCACCCGGGTTTGGGATATCACTGACGAATCCTATCTCTACAGTGTTACCAACCGGGTTGGAGCGCTCCTTGCTGAGGTCTCGAAACGCGAAGAAGAACTGGAGCGCGACGACCTGGCAAATATGGACGAGGATTCCATCCGGCAGAAATACAGCTTATTGAAACAGGAGAATATTGCCCTCGTTACCGAAATAGACATCCTTCAAAAAAATCCCGAGCTGCCGCCCGAGCCCGCAGCGCCACAGTTGGAAACCCCTGCCGTGATCGCCCTGCCAGCCGTAACCGCCTCCGCGAATGGGAACCAGAACAGATTGAGCTTTGAAGAAGAGGAAAACCTACGTACGGAGCTGCGCATCACCCTTGAAGAAGTTTCCCGCCTGCGGGCTGCCCAGGCTGGTTCGGAGGTATCCCCTGAATCGTCCCCGCCAGCATCCCAGGAATCCCCTCTGGGGGTTGCATCCGCTTCCAACCTGTCAGCCGTCCAGGCGTTGCTGGTTGGCGTTCGTGGCGCTGTGGAGCGCGGGGAGTCCAAATCCAGTATTGAGGAGAAACTCCAGGTCGCGGACGACTTGATCTTCCTGGCAAACTCACCCCAGGGGGTTATGCAGCCGTCTGAGTTCACCTCGCTGCTGGATGCAGCTGTGATGGCGAACCGGGAGGTGCTTGCCCGGCAAAACATTGTTCTCCTGAATGATATTCCATCCGATCTCCCCGCGCTTCAGGCGCTCCCCAGCCTGACCGGGCGGGTAATATCCTGTGTGCTTGGCAATCTAATCAAATCCACCCCTCCGGGTAGCTCGATCCATATGGATGCCTCGCCTGAGGCAAATTTCGTCGCCCTGCGAATGACTCATCCGGTGGAACCCGTGGTCGCGCCTGAAGTCAATCTCCCAGAAAGCTCCGAAACTTCCAGTCGGTGGGCCGCGGTTTCGCAGGAAGCCTGGGATTTAATGACAACTCAAATGGCTGCCATTGAGGGTGAAATCATTGTCCAATTGGAATCGTCAAATGAAGAGACAGTCCTTTTGGAATTCAAATCCGTCTCCCCCAACTGACCATTTTTCCCTGGAATTAAATGCGTTATTGGTTTGCAATCCTTGCCGCGATGTTCCTGACCGTCCTGGCGCTTTCCGGGTGCTCTTCCGCAGGCGGGGCGAAATTGGATTATGCACCAGCGGAATTGCTGCTTACACCCAACCCGGAGATCGCTCCCAGCCGAACGCCATTTCAGCCTGGGCTCCTGCTTCAAACACCTTCGGGATCTAACAAATCCGCTACCTCGCTTCCAGGCGATTCTTCCCAAATCACGTTAAACCCGGCATATTCCCACCGCACGAATATCCTTGTGCTAGGCTCGGATTGGCGCCTCAATTCCGGGTATCGCACGGACGTGATCCTGCTGGTTTCACTGGATAAGATCCACGGAGATGTCAGTATTGTTTCCTTCCCGCGAGACTTGTGGGTGCGTCTGCCGGGTATGGGCGAGGAGCGTATCAATACCGCAATGGAATTCGGGGGATTCCCTCTCGCGCAGGGGATGTTCTTCGATAATTTTGGGATCAAGATCGATCATTATATAATCACCAACTTTCAGGGTTTTGTGAACCTTGTGGACAGCCTGGGTGGGATCAACGTAATGGCAGGCATTGAACTTTATGATACCTGCAGTCTGCCACAGGCTTCAGGCGGCTATTGCTACATCGCACCGGGTCTCAATCCGATGGATGGCGCAACCGCTCTTTGGTACGTCCGCTCGCGGGGTACCACCAGCGATTTCGACCGCACCCGCCGCGCTCAGGAAGTGCTGAAAGCCTTGTTCGAAAAGCTGATCAGTCTGGACGCGGTCAATAAGACCTCCCAGCTTTTCTCCAGCCTTTCCGGAACCGTGGAGACGGACATGACTCCCGCGCAGATTCTGCCCTTTCTCCCCCTGGCTGCCCAAACCGCCGCGGATCCCGCCCGAATACGCCAGTTTTTTATCGGTCCTGCCGAAGCCTTCGGATACATCATCCCCTCCACCGGGGCCAACGTACTCCTGCCCAACATGGAAGCGATCCAAAGCTTGCTCGACCAGGCCGGAGGGAAATGAGCGGTATCGTCAAATTGACGCCCAAGTGCTGAGGGGATATACTGAATTAGTAGAAATCTATGCGCAATCTTGGGAGACATATCGCTCATGAATAATCCCATCATCCACATCAGCGGTGAGAGTGTGCTTGCCCCGGTCATCGAATCCTGGGGGATTTACCTTCAGGACCAGGGAAAATCGCCTCACACGGTCAAGGCATTCCTGGCGGATTTGCGTTTATTCGCTGGCTTTTTTCCGCCCAATCAGACCATTGCCGCCATCACAACCGAGAATATCAATTCCTTTTTGGGTTGGCTGGAAAGCGGCCGCGGCGTTTCCTGCAGTCCAAAATCACTTGCCCGGCGGGTTACTTCCATAAAAGCCTTCTTTCGCTGGCTTTTTCAAAACGGGCGCATCACTTCAGATCCTGCCGAAAAGGTGCTGCAGAAAACAGTGATCAGCCCTCTTCCTGAAGTCTTAACCCCGGAAGAGATCGAAAAAGTCGGGTTTGTCGCTGATACCGCCCGCATGGGTAAGATCCCCGATAGCCGCCCGGCAGCCTTGTTTGCCTTGCTTATTGAAACCGGGATCAAAAAAGGTGAATGCCTTGCCCTCAGCATGAACCATATCGACACAACGGATGATATGCATCCGTATGTTTTTGTGCGCTACGCCAATCCTTCCAACCGGTATAAGGAACGCAAGATAGATCTCAGTCAGGCCTTCCTTGCTGTGTTCAAAGAGTACCGCGCCCAGTACCAGCCTGCCGACAAGGTCTTCCCTTGGTCCCAGCGCCGATTGGAATATCTACTGGAGGATCTCGGGGTGGAAGCCGGACTACAAAAACACCTTTCTTTCGATATGTGCCGCTGGAGCTCCGCCCTCCAGGATTGGCGGAATGATATAGAATCCGAAAAGATCCGCCAAAAAATGGGTATCTCTAAGATTCAATGGCGCGAGATCAGTCTGAAATTGCGTCAGCTTGCGGAAAAACAGATCAACGTCTAGTTTTTATCACCCTGATTTCCAGAAGATTCCTGGTTGTGTCTGTCACACGATATGGGTGCATGATTCGGAAACCAGGAATCCAGAAAATGCCGGTCTGGTCACAAAACAAAGGCCAGTTCTTCCTCGCTTCCTGTGGTAATCCCTCGTTGATCCAGAAATCTGAGAGTTTCTGAGACCCACCATTCAATCCGTACGGTTGGATCCGATCGCCTTCTTCCCGGGTGCGCAGGATCAATGGGAATTTCAAGGTATCCAGATCAAGAACCGCCAGGTATGGATCCATCAGATCCAAGGAGAATGTCGATTCTTTATTATTCAACCGGTTTTGAAATTCAATTTGAATATTTCCAATACTAAAACCACGATCTTCTTTCTGCACAAATTGTGAAATCCCGGCCGGCATCCACAGTTGATCCGGCTGAATGATCTCGATCGCCTTTTCCTTGAGGATCAATTTTCCCCTGGAGAGCACCGCCTCAAGCCCGTCCAGAAGGTCTACTTTTTTACCGGATGGGGAATCATGGATGAGCGAAAGGATCCTCTCGATTGCGCCAAAATCCACGTCGCGGTTATCCTCTCTCAGTTTGTGTATCATCTTGCGCAGAAGTTCACGCTGGATGGCAAGGTGTTCCGCTTGCATTGCGGTTAGCGATAAGGTGAAATAGCCCAGCCCTTTATCAATGATTACGCGATTTAAGGCATCCTCAGCGAGATTTGTTAACAAATCCTCCACCTCAGCCATCACCTGGGACGTCCTCCCCAGTCGATCGCGGATCCCAGACTGATATGTTTCCAGGAGCGGCATCGCCTCCAAACGCAGCCGGTTGCGGAAATAACTGATGTCGGTGTTGGTCTCATCGTGAATGTATGCGATCACATTTTGCTCGCAAAACTGCTCAGTCTCCTGCCGTTTGGTACGTAGCAGCGGGCGAACG
>Ga0208980_10000363_pt1 | contig 25001 bp, 21 predicted proteins | sample WetSurMetagenome_3_FD_187993 | JGI IMG/M metagenome (GOLD analysis project Ga0208980, IMG submission 187993) | Wetland microbial communities from Twitchell Island in the Sacramento Delta, sample from surface sediment Aug2011 Site A1 Bulk (version 2) | ecosystem: Environmental > Aquatic > Marine... | reverse complement strand
GGCAGGGACCGCACCAGGTGGCCCAGAAGTTGAGTACGACCACTTGTCCCTTGAGCTCCCCGCCGAACTCGCGGCCCGAGAGCTCAGGAAGGCGGAGATCGGGCAGATGCTTGCGAGTGTGCTCCCCGATCTTCCCGAGGAAGGGTATCTGCCCCGCTTGATCCACCCACCGCTGTCCGAACAGGGTCCAGCCCATGCCGAGGGCGCCGGCGAGGAGCGTTACCCCGACCACCGCTTTGAACTTCACCCTGTCACTCTCCGCACCTGCGCGGCAAACGGTTCCGCCGCCATGAAGCCCACTACCCGCAGGGGGCGGCGTTCTTCACCGTCGGCTCCGAAGAACAGAATGGCCGGTGGCCCTGGGATGCCGAAATGGTCCCGCATCAGTGCCTGATCCTCGTTGTCGTTGCCGGTGACATCCGCCTGCAGCAGGATGAAGCCACTTAGGGCCGCGATCACCTTGGGGTCGGTGAAGGTGTAGCGTTCCATCTCCTTGCAGGAGACACACCAGTCGGCATAGAAATCGAGCATCACGGGCTTGCCGGCGGACCGCGCGGATGCGAGCGCGCGCTCCAGGTCGGCGACGGTCTTGATGCGGCGAAAGCCGATGTGGGCCTCGCCCCCCGCACCGCCAAAGCTGAGACCCCGCAGAGGCTGCACCGTGTCCCGCCCGCCTGCCGCCGCTCCTAGGAGCATCAATCCACCGTAGATCAGGAGGGCGAACCCGAGCCCCTTCCAGAGCTTCTGCCACCCGTTGGCCTCGTGGGGAAGGGGCTGGATGGCCCCCAGGTATATGCTGGCGCAGATCAGCAGTAGGCCCCAGAGCAGCATGGCGACGGCTGGTGGCAGGATCCGCTCGAGCAGCACGATGGCCACCGCGAGCAAGAGCACGCCAAAAACGGCCTTGATCGCCTCCATCCAGGTTCCGGCCCGTGGCAGCAGCTTGCCCGCGGAGGTGCCAATGGCGACCAGGGGCGCCCCCATGCCGAGGCTCAAGGCAAACAGTGCGACCCCACCGAGCAATCCGTCGCCGGTCTGCCCGATGTAGATCAGGGCACCGGCTAGAGGGGGGGCGACGCAGGGCCCCACGATGAGGGCGGAAAGCAGGCCCATGATCGCCACCCCGATCAGATGCCCACCCTGCTGGCGGTTGCTCAACGCCGCGATGCGGCTCTGCAGCCCGCTCGGCAGTTGCAGTTCGTAGAAACCGAACATCGAGACCGCCAGCAGCACGAACATCAGGGCGAAGCTGGCGATGATCCAGGGATTCTGGAATGCCGCCGTGAGGTTGGCCCCGAACAGCCCCGCCAGCACCCCCGCGAGGGAATAGGTTAGGGCCATGGCCAGCACATAGACCAGTGACAGGAGGAAGGCCCGTCGGGTGGTGATGGTGGTCCCGTGACCGGCAATGATGCCGGAGAGGATGGGGATCATGGGGAATACGCAGGGCGTGAAGGCCAGTAGTAGCCCGAACCCAAAGAAGCTGGCGACGATTATCCAGGGATTGCCCTGGCTCAGGGTGGCCGCGATGCGGTCCTGCTCGGCGGGTTCAATCACTGCGGGCTTCGCGCGTGGGGCGCTCGCCGAGGTCGAGCTTGTCGGGGTGGTAACCGGGGTGGGGCTTGGATGCGCGGCTACCAGGCTAACGGCGGATGCCTCGGGGAGTCTGAGGGGGATCGTCTTGGTGATCGGGGGGTAGCAGATGCCCCGCTCGGCGCAGCCCTGGTAGGCCACCTTGAGCTCGACCTGCGTCGGGTCCGCGACCGAGCGCAGCAGAGGCACCTGAAGGTCGATCTCACGGTGATAGAGGGCGACATCGCCGATACTGCCATCCGGGCGGATGGAATCGGGCTTGATCTCCGCAGCGGGGAGCTCGTAGGCGCCCAGGGCCACGTCGGGGGAACCCTCAAGGCTGATGCGCAGACGATCCCGATAGAGATAGGTACCCTCGGCAATGGTCCATAGCAGGCGCAGGCGATCGGGCGCCTCCACCGTCGCATCGAACCTGAAGGCTGCCTCCGGCTCGGGGATGTCGTCGACGGTCTCGCTGGCTCCCTTGCCGCTAAGCGCTTTGTTGAGGGCGCTGAGGGAGCGCAGCGCCGCGCCACCGGCCGTCGCTGGTGGTGATGCTGCGGCTTCGGCGAGGCGGGGGAGCTCGATGAGCAGAGTCTGCTTATGGGGCGGATAGCAGAGTCCCGCATCGGCGCAGCCCTGGGAGGTCGCCTCCAGGGTCAGGGTGGCATCTGCCCCTGGGTCGCGCTGCAGCGGGATGCTGATCGAGACACGCCTTCGGTAGATTTCCACCGCGCCAAAGAACTCGTCCTGCTTCGACTCTGCCGCGGGCAGCGCGGGCATACCAACCTTGATTCCGAGGGTCTCGCCGCGAAAGCGAAACTTGTTGCGGTAGAGGTAGTAGCCGTCGGCGATGTCCCAGGACACCACCATCGCATCGTTCCCCTGGGCGGTGCCGGAGATACGGAAGGCCTGATCGGGGAGAAGGAACTCCTCCTCGGCCCGGGCACAGAGGCTGCCGAGCAGGCCGATAAGGGCAAACGTGAGCAGGATCAGGTAACGGCGGCTGTGCATGCTTGGCGGACCCAATGGAGGTACGGGGCGAGGCCCCCGGTCACAGGGACAGCGATGATCTCCGGAAGTTCGTAAGGGTGCCGGGCGCGAATGGCTTCCTCGAGCCCCGCCAGGCACGCCTCGGTGGTCTTTGCGAGCAGCAAGACTTCGTCGGATTCCTCCAGGCGACCCTCCCAACGATAGACCGAATTCACTCCCGCGAGCAGATTGACGCAGGCCGCCAGGCCGGCCTCGACCAGGGACTGGGCGAGGGATCGGGCGGTGGTCTCGTCGGGGCAGGTGGTGAGCACCAAACAGACATCGGTCTTCATGGGCTGGACAGCTTACCCAAACCCCTCGGGACAGGGAAGCTAAGGTCAGGTCGGCGCTTGCCCCGGGGCGGTTGGGCTGTTAGCTTGCGGCTTCTCCCAGCTCGAAGGGTTCTCGCCCGTGCCGCTAGCGCTACTTGCCTTGTTGGTGATGCTGCTGGTCCCTCTGGCGGAGATCTACCTCTTGATCGAGGTGGGCTCCTGGGTCGGCGCGCTTCCCACGCTCCTTCTTTGCCTGGTCACCGCGGTGCTCGGGGTCGAGTTGGTGCGCCGGCAGGGTTTTTCGCTGCTCGCGCGCATCAACCGCTCGTTCGAGCGCCGCGAACCGCTCGCCGCCGATCTGCTCGATGGGGCGCTGCTGCTCGCGGCCGGGGTCTTTCTGTTGATCCCGGGGTTTGCCACCGACACGCTGGGGTTTCTGCTCCTGATCCCGCCGCTGCGCTGTGCACTGGTCCAAGTCGTCCTTCGCCGCCTGGTGGTGCAAGAGGTGGGGGTCAGGGCGGCGTCCGAGCGTGCCGCATCCCCTCGCGTCATCGAAGGGGAGTTCCGACGGGAGGATGACTGACTGTCAGGAAACCGTGTGCCTGAGCCGATTGTACGGCCCGCGGTGCCCAAGTAATCTTGCCAGCTCCTGAGTTAACCTGTTTCACCGGGGCTCTGCCGCATGACCCACGCCGCCGATCCAAGCGAGCCGCTTGCGCCTCTCTGGAAGGCGTGGGTCCAAGGGGCGCGCGCTAACGGGGTTTCCGTTGTGGCGGATGCCGGTTTCAGGGCGGCATTTGAACGGGTTCTGGCGGCGAGCGATTTCGTCGCCCAGAGTCTCGGGCGAGATCCCGCGCTGCTCGCCCGCCTCAGCGAGGGCGGCGAGCTCGAAGTGGCCTATCCCGAAGGGACCATCGCGGAGCGTCTTCGGGAGCAGCTCGCAGCGGCCAACGACGAGCCGGCGCTGGCCACCGCCTTGCGGCGGTTCCGCCGCGAGCAGATGGTGCGCATCATCTGGCGCGATCTGGCGGGCTGGGCACCGCTGGGCGAAACTCTGGAGGCACTGAGCGCACTGGCCGATACCTGCCTCGAGCAGGCGCTGCGGCGGCTCACGACCTGGGCCGTAGGTGAGCTCGGCACGCCGCGGGATCCCGCCGGCGAGGCCCAGGCGCTGGTGGTGATCGGCATGGGCAAGCTCGGGGCCCGCGAGCTCAATCTCTCCTCCGATATCGACCTCATCTTCGCCTTTCCCCACCACGGCCAGACCGATGGTCCGCGCCCGCTTGACAATGAGCGGTTCTTCATTCGCCTGAGCCAGCGGCTGGTGCAGGCGCTGAACGCACCCACGGTCGATGGCTTCGTCTTCCGGGTCGATACCCGGTTGCGCCCCTTCGGCGACTCGGGCCCGCTGGCGATGAGCTTCGACGCCATGGAGGAGTACTACCAAGCCCAGGCCAGGGAGTGGGAGCGTTACGCCATGATCAAGGCCCGGGTGGTGGCCGGTGATCGGGAGGCGGGCGAACGGCTCATGGCCCTGCTGCGGCCCTTCGTCTACCGCCGTTATCTGGACTTCGGCGCCATCGAGGCGCTGCGTGACATGAAGCGGCTGATCACCCAAGAGCTCAAGCGCAAGGGCATGGAGGACAACATCAAGCTCGGCCCGGGCGGGATCCGCGAGATCGAGTTCATCGGCCAGGCATTCCAGCTCATCCGCGGCGGTCGCGACCCGGAGCTGCGGCTGCGCCCGATCCTGCCGGTGTTGGAGCGATTACAGACCAAGCGGATGCTGACGGTGGCCGCCGCCCAGGAGCTGCGCGATGCCTATGTGTTCCTGCGCCGGTTGGAGAACCGCCTGCAGGCATGGAAGGACCAGCAGACCCACGTTCTGCCCGCCGATGGGGAGCGCCGCCGGTGTCTCGCCCGTGCCATGGGCTTCGAGGATCCGGAGGCGTTTGCCGAAGCGCTCGATGGCCACCGCCAGCGGGTCCAGCGGCACTTCGATGAGCTGTTCGGCGCACCGGCGGCCGAGGACCCAGCCTTGGCCTCGCTGGCCGCCGTTTGGGAGGGTGAGCTGGTAGGGGAGCACGCGCTCGGTCAACTGGACGAGGCGGGTTTCCGCGCCCCCGCCGAGGCGCTCGCACACCTGCACCAGTTTCGTCAGACGGTGGAGCGCCGCGGCCTGGGCGTGCGGGGACGCGAGCGCCTCGATGAGCTGATGCCGCGGCTGTTGCAGGCGGTGGTTGCCTACGCTGCCCCCGATGCGGTGCTGCCACGTCTGCTGAAAATCCTCGAGGCCATCGTCCGGCGTACCGCTTATCTGGCGTTGCTGTTGGAGAACCCGGGTGCGCTCGGGCAGCTGGTGCGGCTGGTCGGCATCAGTCCCTGGGTGTCCGCCCAGATCGAGCGCCATCCGCTGTTGCTCGACGAGCTCCTCGATACCCGGCGCCTCTACACGCCCTTGCGCCACTCCGATCTCGAGGCCGAGATCAAGTCACTGCTGGGCGGGGTGGACGCGCAGGACCTCGAGCAGCAGATGGAGCGGTTGCGTCAGTTCAGCCAGAGCAACATGCTGCGGGTGGCGGCGGCGGACCTCACCGGGGCGATTCCGCTCATGGTGGTCAGCGACTATCTGACCGACATCGCGGAGGTGACGCTGGATCGGGTGCTCAACCTTGCCTGGTTGCATCTATGCGCCCGTCATGGCCGACCGGTCCACGGGATCAGCGACGGCCCGGGTTTCGTGGTCATCGGGTACGGCAAGCTCGGCGGCATCGAGCTCGGCTACCGCTCAGACCTCGATCTGGTGTTTCTGCACGCGGGCGAGCGTGCGACTGCCATGACCGACGGCCCCCATCCGCTGGCCTGGGATCTCTTCTTCAACCGCCTCGGCCAGCGCATGATCCACATGCTCACCGCGCAGACGCCCGCGGGCGTGCTCTACCAGGTGGACATGCGCCTGCGTCCCGACGGGACGAAGGGACTCCTGGTGCGTTCCCTGAGCTCCTTTGCCGAATACCAGGCCAAGGATGCCTGGACCTGGGAGCATCAGGCCCTGGTACGGGCCCGCCCCGTGGCGGGGGATACCGAGATGGCCCGACGATTCGAGGTGGTGCGCCGCGAGATCCTCAGGCGCCCGCGGGATGCAGCGACGCTGCGCGGGGAGGTACGCTCGATGCGTGGGCGAATGCGCGAGCAGAGCGACAAGTCCAGACCGGGCCACTTCGACCTCAAGCAGGGGGTGGGCGGTATCGCCGATATCGAGTTTATGGTCCAATACCTCACGCTGCGCTGGGCCTCCGAGCACCCGGATCTGGTCAGGTGGACCGACAACATCCGGCTCCTCGAGACCCTCGCGCGACACGATTTGTTGCCGGGCGCTTCCGCCACCGCGCTGGCCGATGCGTACCGGGCGCTGCGTGCCGCCTACCATCGCTGTGTTCTGCTCGACGCCCCTACCCTGATCGGTGATGACGTGCTGGTCGCCGAGCGCACCCAGGTCCGGGCGTTGTGGGAGCGGTTGTTGGAGGATTAGGCGGAACAACTTCATTCGGTACTGGCGGAGACCCTTGCGCGGTTTCCTCGAGGCAGTGGAGGCACCTATGAAAACGATGTCGGACCGTGATGGTCTGATCTGGCTCGACGGCGAGATGGTGCCTTGGCGTGAGGCCAAGATCCACGTGCTCACCCACACCTTCCACTACGGAATGGGGGTGTTCGAGGGGGTGCGGGCCTATCGGACGGATAGGGGCACCGCCATTTTCCGTCTGCAGGATCACACTGATCGGCTGCTACGCTCGGCCCACATCCTAGGCATGCCGGCGCCGTTCGACCGGGCCATCCTTAACGAGGCGCAGCGGGCGGCGGTGCGGGAGAACGCTCTGCAATCGGGTTACATCCGCCCGATGTTTTTCTACGGCTCCGAGGGCATGGGGCTGCGGGCCGACAATCTGCGGGTGCACTGCATGGTCGCCGCCTGGGAGTGGGGCGCCTATCTCGGCGAGGAGAACATGCAGCAAGGCATCCGGGTCAAGGTGTCGTCCTTCACCCGGCATCACGTCAACATCACCATGTGCCGCGCCAAGGCCAACGGCAACTACATGAATTCCATGCTGGCACTCAAAGAGGCGCTAGAGTGCGGGTATGACGAGGCGTTGCTGCTGGATGCGGAAGGCTACGTCATGGAGGGCAGCGGCGAGAACATCTTCATCGTCCGCGACGGCGTCATCTATACCCCCGATCTCACCTCGGCGCTCGACGGCATCACGCGAAAGACCGTGTTTGCGCTCGCCGAAGAGCTGGGTATCGGGGTGGTGGAGAAGCGCATCACCCGCGATGAGGTCTACATTGCCGACGAGGCCTTCTTCACCGGTACGGCAGCCGAGGTGACCCCGATCCGCGAGGTGGATCGGCGTCCCATCGGCTGCGGTTCCCGGGGCCCCATCACCGAGCGGCTGCAGGGCCTGTTCTTCGATCAGGTCCACGGCCGCCGGGAGGAGTATCCGGAGTGGTTGACCATCGTCTGAGTTCGTCGCGCGGGGCCGATCGTGCCCGATCCATCGGGTCGCGGGCTCCCGTCGGGCCGAAGTCCAATCCGAGAGGATAAAACATGTCTGAAGCTGCCGCTAAATCCAACGAGACAGGCGCCCGGGTGATCGAGGTGTCGCGCGATGACCTCCCCCTGAGCTGCCCGCTGCCCGGCCACGAGGTCTGGAACCTCCACCCGCGGGTGTATTTGCCCATCGAGAAGACCGGTGAGGCGGTCTGTCCCTACTGCGGTGCCCGTTATCTCCTCAAGCGCTGACGCGGTTCCTGGGTGCTAGCACCGTTCGTCCGGGGCCGGGTCGAAAGTGTATCCAAGCCGCTCGATGTCGAGGGCGAAGTGCTTGGCGACGAGCGCCCTCGTCTCATCGGTGTAGTAGGCGCGGTAATCCCGCGCGCGATCGGTGGCCTGCCGTTTGTGGGGTAAGGACGGCTGGCGGATGCCGATGCGGCGGCAAGCCTCGGCGAAGTCCTCCTCCAAACGCTCATACCGGCCGATGAAATCCACCACGATTTCGCCGTGCAGATCTACCAGGTAGTCGCTCTGCAACTCGATGGAGGTGTCGACGTGGTACTGGTAGGGACGCTCGGGATCCAGCTTCCAGCGTAGGAAGGGCCCGAACTCGGTGTGGCCCCCCAAGTACTGGGGTCGTTCCCGGCCGATGTGGTGAAATGAGCTCACCTGCAGGTCCCAGGGGTTGCGGACGAAGGCAAACTTGAACAGCCCCTCGAAGAGCTCCCTCGGCAATAGTTCCTTGGCGGCGATGATTTTGGCGTGCCGCGGCAGCTTGGTGCCAATGCGGTGGCCGCTCAGGTGACTGAGGCGGCTGCAGACGAACATCGGCCAATACCAGGGATCGCGCCAGCGCAGCCCCTGCAGGGCGGCACGTACGCTGGTGCCGCCGGTCTTGGCGATGTGCACGAACAAGAATTGGTAGCGCGGGGAGAGCAGCATTTCAGCTCACCGGAGGGCGATGGGGTATCCCCAGCACCTCCCGATACTGGTCCACGCTGGTGGCGAGATTGTACTCCGACACCGCGGCTCGCAGCGTGGCTGCCGGCAGGGGATCGCGTAGTGTCTGGGCGATGGCTGCCGCGAGGCCCGCGACATCGCCCACCGCCACCAGGGGTCCATAGCGGCCGCCAGCCAGGAGCTCGCGGGGCCCGCTCGGGCAGTCGGTGGCGACCACCGGGGTGCCCAGCGCCATGGCCTCGGTGAGCACGTTCGGGGAGCCCTCCCAGGCCGAGGAGAGGACGAAGAGCCGGGCGTGGGCCATTAAGGGGAAGGGGTTGGTGTGAAAACCTACCAGGTCCACCCGCTCCCGCAGGCCGAGCTCATCGATCAGCGCCTGCAGCCCCGCCCGCCCGCGTCCCTCACCGAGAATCACCAGGCGGCACGGCCGTCCTGTGGCCACCTGGGCGAATGCCCGCAGCAGGGTGGGAAAGTCTTTCTGCCGCTGCAATCGCCCAGCGCCCAGGATCACCGGCGGCTCGCCGGGCTGGAACCAGGGATGCCACAAGGGTTCGGCAGCAAGCGCGGCCAGCTCTGGGGTGATCACCGGGTTGCGGATCACCCGGATGCGCGCACGCGCGATCCCGGCGACGCGGGCGGTGTCCTCGGCGACACCCTCGGAGACCGCCACGATCTGGTCGACCGAAGGGTAGAGCCACCGAATCGGCCAGTAACGGAACCAGCGACTGAGTGCTGATTTCTCCTCCATGGCGGCCGAGAGATGGGTACCCAGGCGCAGCACCAGGCGGGTGGGGACCCCGCTCAGAGCCCGGGCCAACACCGCTACCCGACCGGCCCGGTCCTTGGCGGCCAGCAGGGCGGCCGGGCGCCGCCGCCGCAGGTACCCAATTAGGGCCGGGAGGGCCAGAAGGCTATGATCGGTGCCTAGCGAGATGCGGTTGACGGCAGCGGGGAGTCGGTCGAGGTGCGGGCCCTCCGCCCGTAGGGTCAAGAGATCCACCGGGTGACCCTGGGCGACAAACCCCTGGACCAGGTTGGTTACCATCCGCTCCACGCCGCCGGTTCCCGAGAACGAGATGAACACGGCAATAGTTTTCGAGGGGGCTGGCGGCATGGGATTCGGGCGAACGGCTCGGGCTCGATTGTACCCGAGACCGGATTGGGCCTGTGCTATATTGCGCCGTCGATTCGCTCGCTCGCCCGCCTTCGCCGTTGTCTTCTTTCGTCCATGAGCCCGTCGTGCCGCAGGCCGCGCTACTCGCGCTGGTATTTCTTGTCGCTGCCTATGTGGTTCCGGGCCTGATTGGCCACGACCCGTGGAAGCAGGATGAGGCCTATTCGTTCGGCATCATCTACAACCTGGTGCGCACAGGTGACTGGGTGGTGCCAAGACTCGCGGCCGATCCCTTCATGGAGAAGCCTCCCGCTTACTACATCACCGCCGCCGGTTTCGCGCGCCTGTTTTCCCCACCGCTTCAGATGCACGATGCAGCCCGCTTGGCCACTGGCCTCTATCTGAGCTTGACGTTTCTGTTCACCGGGCTTTTGGGACGGGAGACCTGGGGCCCAGGATACGGGGTGGCGGCAGTGCTAGCGTTGATCTCCTGTATCGGGCTCTTGCAGCACGGGCACTTCATGATCACCGACACAGCCCTTCTCGCCGGCATGACCATCGCGGGCTATGGCCTGTTGTTGGGCCGACGCTCGGTCTGGCTGGGGGGGTTCTGGATCGGTACCGGCGCAGGGCTGGCCTTTCTTTCCAAGGGGTTGCTGGGTCCCGGGATCCTCGGCGTGACCGCCTTGCTCCTGCCAGTGGTGTGTCGCACCTGGCGGTCCCGAGTTTATGCGGGTGCGTTCCTGGCGGCAGCCCTGTTCACCCTGCCCTGGTTCCTTATCTGGCCCACCGCCCTCTACCTGCGCTCTCCCGAGCTGTTTTCGCGGTGGCTATGGGACAACAATTTTGGGCGCTACCTGGGCTTTGCAGAACTCGGGCCGCCTTCCAAATCCGGTTTCTGGTTGAAGAGCCTGCCCTGGATCACCTTTCCTGTGCTCCCGCTTTTGCTTTGGACGCTCTGGTCCCGGGGGAGGGACGCCCTGGAGCGGGCCGGCGTGCGGTTGGCGCTGCTCCTGTCCGCGGTGGGTTGGGGGGTTCTGTTCGTTGCTTCCACGGCGCGGGACCTCTATGCCCTGCCGTTGCTTCCCCCCCTCGTCATCGCCGCGACCGGCGCGTTGGGGAGGATGCCGCTCCCGCTCATCCGCGCCGGGTACTGGATCAGCCTGGTCCTGTTTGGCCTCCTGGCCCTGTTGTTATGGATTCTTTGGATACTTATGCAGGTAGGGGGTGCGCCGCCGGATCTGCCGGGACTGGCTGGCGCCATGCCCATGGATTTCGTGCCCCAGTTTCAACCGTGGGCGTTGGGCCTTGCGCTCACACTCCAGATCGGATGGGGCTGGACCCTGTGGCGGTTTTGCCCGCCGGGCGTCGCGGCACTCGCAAGCTGGCCGGCCGGACTGGCCCTGGTCTGGGGGCTGGCGGTGACCCTCCATCTGCCCTGGCTCGACTACGGCAAGAGCTATCGTACGGTGTTCGAGTCCCTCGAACGGGCCATGCCAGCGCGCTACAATTGCCTAGCCGATATCGGGCTGCGGGAATCCGAGCGGGGCATGCTGCATTACTTCGCCGATCTGACGACCCGGCACATCAAGACCCCCGAGGTCAGTCCCTGCTCGCTGATTCCGGTGGAGACCAAGCGCACCTCGGACCCTGAAGGAGGGGATCTCGGCGCGAGCTGGAGTCTGATCTGGGAAGGCAGCCGGCCGGCAGACGCCCGGGACTGCTTCCTCCTGTTCCAGTCGGTCCAACCCTAATCGCGCGTCACCGAGGCTCGGTGGGGTTTGCAGCTTGCCGGGCACGGGCTCGGTTGATCCCCCACCACAGCAAAAGCAGCAACCCCAACCAGGCGGCGGCGAGGTAGCCGATCACCCCGTCATAGTTCCCCGCGAGGAAGGCATAGGGGGAGCCTTCGTCGTTGTCGGTGAGCAAGCGGGTCAACTTGATCACGAATACCCAGCCGGCGTGGAGGCCGATGCAATAGCCGATGTGTCCGCTGCGCTCGCGAATGGCGGCTAGCAAGAGCCCCGCGAGGAAGAGCGCGAGCAGGGAATCGATCTGCTCGCGGACGGAGAACCCGGAGAAGGTGCCGGAAAAGAGCGCCCAGCTCATCGACCACTCAAGCGGGTAAGCGGGTCCGAGGGCATGGGGTTTGAGGAAATGCAGCAATGCAAATAGCAGGCTCGACCAGATCATGGCCTCCACCGCCGAGCCGCGGCGACGAACCGCGGAGAACACCGCGCCGCGGAAGAAGAGCTCTTCGCCCACAGCGATCAAGAGTCCCGCGACCAAGGCATGGACTGCGGCGCCCAGCAACCGCGCAAGGGAATCCAGTGCCCCGGGCGCGGGCAGGCGCACCCCCAGCCCCCACAGGCTCAGGCTCAGCACCACCAGGATAGCGACTCCTCCCATCCAACCGAGGGCGAGGGCGCGGCCGAGCGCCATGCCGTCGGTGCCAAGGCCCAGGGCGGAGCGGTTCGCAACTCCCATCGCCCGCACCAGGGGCCAGATCCCGACGAGGATGCAGAATTGGCTGAGCCGCGTGGCGACGCGATGGGGCGGCGCGTCCACCAGGGCGCCGAGCACAATCGGATAGGTGAGCAGGGTGCCGGCGACGAGGCAGGTGAGGAGGAATAAGAAGATCAGGGCGGTGGGCTTCATGACGTTAGCAGGCCTCGGTTGTCCAACCAGGGGGCAGCACCGATGCCCTGGCCGACGAATCGACAGCCTAGCCTAATTGCTCGGCGCTCAGAACCCTTCCCCAACCTCGGGAGGGGGTTGGGTACCGGGGAGCTCCCAGCCAGTAGTTGGGGTTGCAAGCGCGTTGTCCCGACGCACCGGGTAGCAGCCCACGGGCTCGTGCCGCCGCTCAAGGGGGTTGGTACGCCCCTTCCGGGATGGGTTCTTTTCATGCCTCGCCGGTCGTGACCCCGCCGGGTTGCCTCACCCGGCAGCGCCGATCCACTCCAAGTTCGGTGGCCAGGCAGATTCCCTGGCTGGGCAGAGGCTATTGACGCGAGTCACGGGGGCGTATATTTTCAAGGCGTGCGCACCGAAACCGGACACTAGCACCGTTAGGGGGCGCGCGCGGAGGTGCCAAAAGCACCTAAGATTATTAGAAATCAAACACCCAATCGACTGGAGGAGTCAACCATGAATACGCTGAGCCGCAACTTCGTAGGCCTCTGTACCTGGTGCACGCTTGGTGCCCTCGCTGTTATCGGCGTCGTGTCTGCTGCCACCCTGATCTGGGTAGCGGCCCAGTAGCGTTGAAGCAATCCGGCGGCGTGGCTTTGACGGCCGCGCCGCCGTTTTTTTTCCGCTGATCATAGGACGAGCATCCCAGCATCGGTCCACCGGGCAAGCGGAATAACCCACCTCACTCGGCCAGTCGTTGGAAAACCCGTTCCTTGGAATCCCGCACCCCTGCCAGCATCGCGCCACGTGGGGTGGCCCCGCCGTATGGGGTTCCTGGAAATGACCAGCGGTCCGACCGGATACGCATAGCCGCAGGTGCTCTTGTTTGCCTCCTGCCCTGGCAGGCTGGCCCCGGATACGGCGCCCAAGCTTGGATTTTCTGGGGGCGAATCGCCTAAAGTCAGCGGCCGGGCGGACTGCGTGGGAGGTTGTGGATGGGGATGCCAAGCGAGCTCCGGGCCCTCATTTTCGATGTGGACGGTACCCTCGCCGACACCGAGCGGGACGGCCATCGGGTGGCCTTCAACCAGGCGTTTGCACAGGCGGGTCTCGACTGGCGCTGGTCGGAGGACCTCTATGGGTCGCTGTTGGACGTCACCGGCGGCAAGGAACGTATCGGGGCTTTCATTAGCCGCTATCCGGGCCTAGCGGGACTGGCGGCGGATCCCGCTGCCATCGCTGCCACGCTGCACCGGCGCAAGACGCAGATCTTTCTCGATCTCCTGCAAACGGGTGCAATCCCCCTGCGTCCCGGGGTGAAGCGACTGCTGGCCGAGGCCCGCAGCCAGGGCGTGCGGCTCGCGATTGCCACCACCACCGCGCCGGAGAACGTAGAGTCTTTGTTGCGCTATGCCGTAGGGGCTGACCTGCGCGGCTGGTTCGAGGCGGTGGCGGCGGGCGACGAGGTGCCGGCAAAGAAGCCGGCGCCGGATATCTACCGCCTCGCGTTGCAGCGTCTGGGCCTCGGTCCTGCTCAGTGCCTGGCCGTCGAGGACTCGGACAACGGTGTCGCGGCCTGTCAGGGTGCCGGCATCGCTGCTGTCGTGGTGACGGTGAATGCCTACACGCGGGACCAGGGTTTTCCCTCCGTACCGCTGGTGGTCGATTCCCTCGGCGAGGCGGAGTCGCCAGCGCGACCCCTGCGGGGCGACCTGGGGGGGCAGCCATTCGTGGACATGGCGCTGCTCCGCCGGATTCACGCCGAGGTCCAGGGGCTTGGGAGATGAACCGATGAACGAGGGGGTTAGGGTGCGCTTGGCCGAGCGGATGGCACGTATTCGCCCGTTCTATGTGATGGATCTCTTGGCGCGGGCCAGGGCACTGGAGGCCAAGGGGGTGGATGTGGTCCATATGGAGATCGGCGAGCCGGATTTCCCGACCGCGGCACCCATCGTCGAGGCGGGTCGGCGGGCGCTCGGGGAGGGGCGAACCCGCTACACGCCGTCGCTTGGCCTCTCGGAGCTGCGGCGGGCGATCAGCAACGACTATCGCCAACGCTTCGGGCTCGATGTGGGGCCAGAGCGGGTCGCGGTCACGCCCGGTGCTTCTGGGGCCCTGCACCTGGTGCTCGCGATCCTGGTTGACCCCGGCGACGAGGTGCTGATGGCCGATCCCACCTATCCCTGCAATCGGCACCTGGTCGAGCTGCTCGGCGGCGTGCCTCGGTTGCTACCGGTGGGACCCGATACCGGCTACCAGTTGAGCGCGGAGCAGATCGCCGAGGCCTGGACCCCACGGACGCGGGTGGTCATGCTGGCCTCCCCCTCCAACCCCACCGGCACAATCCTGAGTCCCCCGGCGATCGGCGCGCTACACCGTGTCGTCCAGGAGCGCGCGGGTGCCCTGGTGGTGGACGAGATCTATCAGGGACTGGTCTACGAGGTGCCGGCGAGCACCAGCCTAGCCTGCTCCCAGGACCTGTTCGTCATCAACAGCTTCTCGAAGTACTTCGGCATGACCGGCTGGCGCCTGGGTTGGGCGGTGGCGCCCCTCGGGTACATGGAGGCCCTTGATCGGCTGGCGCAGAATCTCTATCTCGCCGCGCCCACCCTGTCGCAGTGGGCGGCCCTTGCCGCTTTCACCCCAGAGGCCCGCGAGATCCTTGAAGGGCGCCGGCTCCGCTTTCAGGAGCGGCGGGATTTCCTGCTTCCGGCCCTGGAGCGCCTGGGATTCGCTTTTCCGGTTCGTCCCCAGGGCGCCTTCTATCTCTACGGCCGTTGCGATGCCCTGGCGCCAGACAGCGACCGCCTGGCCGAAGCACTGCTGGAGCGGAGGGCGGTGGCCGTAACCCCTGGCAGAGATTTCGGCCACCATGAGCCGGAGCGCTACCTGCGCTTTGCCTACACCACCGATCTCGGGCGGCTGCAGGAGGGGGTGGAGCGAATCAGGCGGTTCCTGGGGTCTTGGTGAGGGCGGGGTCTTGAGGCTTGGGGGAGCGCAGGGAGAGCAGCGTGGCGCCGATCACGGCGGCCGGCATCGCCGCGAGGTTCACCAGCGGGATCAGGGTGAGCAGGCTGGCCCCGGCCCCGAAACCCAGGGCTGCCAGACGGTTCCGGCGCAGCCGCTGCCGCTGCTCGCTAAAGTGCAGTCCCTGGTTACCGAGCGGATAGTCGCTGTACTCAAGTGCCATGAACCAGGCGCTGAACAGGGCCCACAGCAGGGGTGCCGCCAGATTGACGCCGGGGATCAGGAACAGGATCAGCAGCGGGATGGCGCGGGCGAGAAAATAGCCGAGCTTGCGGACCTCCGAGCCCAGGGTGCGTGGCAGCTCCCCGGCCATCTGCCGCCAGCCCAGCGATACGGCGGGCTTGCCGCCGAAGAGCTGCTCCACCTTCTGGGAGAGAAGGCTGTTGAATGGGGCCGCGATGAGATTGGCCATTGCGGTGAAACCGAGCACGACCAACAGCGCGACGCCCAGCGCGAACAGGGGCCAGAGCAGCCAGCGCAGGTAGCTGAGCCAGCCTTCCTCCGGCAGGAAGCGCTGGAGTAGGTCCTCGAACAGAATCGAACCGCCCCAGACCGCCAGGATCAAGACCACCAGATTCACCAGCACGGGTACCAGCACATGGGCCCGCAGCCCCGGCCGAAAGATCAGACGCAATCCCTCCAAGGCATAGCCGAAACCGCTCATCAGGCCCGATTTCACCCTCGTTTTTCCTCTCTAGAGCTTGATTTCGTGATGCTGCAGGGGATAACCCCGGTCGCGGTAGAAACGGTAGCGCGCGCGTGCGCCCTCGCGCACCTGGGGCTGCCCATCGATGGGCTCGAGCACCCGGTCGAAGCGGCTGAAGAAGGCGGGCACCTCGGGGGAGAGGTTGATCAGCACATCCTCTTTGACCTCTGGCATCTGGTTATCCCAGCCAATCAGGACGGGTGTCAGCGCCGGGTCGGCCGTGCTCACCAGTCCGTGGGGGATGAAGCTCTGCTGGCGGAAGGTCCACAGCAGTCGATCGAGCTTCTCCGCCTCGGTGCGATCGGTTGCGTTCAGGAACACCTGATGACCCTGGGCGAAGGCCTTCTCGGTGAGTCGGCAGCCGAGGAGGTAGCGGTCGCCGGCGGAGCGCTCCGCCAGCAGGTAGAAATCCACCCGGGTCACGGAAGATCAGTCCACCAGTCCGGCGCGCTTGAGGAGAAACTGGGTCAGGAGCGGAACCGGTCTGCCGGTGGCACCCTTCTCCTTGCCCGAGCGCCAGGCCGTGCCGGCGATGTCGAGGTGCGCCCAGCGCATCTTCTTGGTGTAGCGCGCGAGAAAGCAGGCGGCGGTGATGGCGCCGGCCTCCCTGCCCCCCACGTTGGCCATATCGGCAAAGTTGCTGTCAAGCTGGTTCTGATAGTCGTCCCAAAGCGGCAGCCGCCAGGCCCGATCGCCACTGTGGTCGCCGGCCTCGAGCACCTCGCTGGCCAGGCCCTCGTCGTTGCTCAAGAGACCCGAGGGGTGGTTGCCTAGTGCCACCACGCAGGCCCCGGTCAGGGTGGCGATATCGATGACGACGGCGGGGTCGAATCGCTCGCTGTAGGTCAGGGCGTCGCACAGAATGAGGCGACCCTCGGCATCGGTGTTCAGCACCTCAATGGTCTGCCCCGACAGACTGGTGACCACGTCCCCTGGCTTGTTGGCCGCGCCGTCGGGCAGGTTTTCGGAGGCCGGCACCACGCCGATCAGGTTGAGCGGTAGTCCAAGCTCGAGGCTGGCAAGCAGGGTACCGAATACGCTGGCCCCACCGCACATGTCGAACTTCATCTCGTCCATCTTCTCGGCGGGCTTGATCGAGATGCCCCCGGCGTCGAAGGTGAGTCCCTTGCCCACCAGGACCACCGGTTTGTCATCGCTCTGGCCACCGCGGTAGGTCATGAGGATGAGCTTGGGCGGCTGGCGGCTGCCGCGCGCCACAGAGAGCAGCGCCCCCATGCCGAGCTGCTCCATCGTCTCCTGTTCCAGGATCTCCACCTGGAGCTTGGGGAACCGCTGCCCGAGCGTCTCCGCCTGGCCGGCAAGATAGCTCGGGGTGCAGAGGTTACCGGGGAGGTTGCCGAGGTCCCGCGCCAGGACCACACCCTTGGCGATGGCCTCACCGTGGGCGGTGGCGCGCTTGGCCGCTTTTGCCGCGGCCTTGTCCGCCACCCACAACCGCAGTCGCGATAGCGGTCGTTTGAGCGGCTTGGGTGCGCTCTTGGTGCGTTCGAAGCGATAGGTCTGCTCCGCGGCGGCGAGCAGGGTATCGCGGGTCGCGCGATAGGTATCGGAACCGGCCGGGACCAGGTCTGGCAGGGTGCAGAGTACCTCGCTGGGGTGGCCGAGGTCGGCCACGGCAATGGCCGCGGCAACCGCCTTGCGCTGACTGGCACGGCTGAGCTCCTTAGCTGGACCACAACCCACGAGCAGCACGCGCTCAGCGCGGATGCCGGGGAGGTCGTAGAGCATCAGGGTCCGGCCGATGTCCTCGCCGAGGTCGCCTCGCTTCAGGATGTCGCTGAGCCGACCGCCGCTGGCGCGGTCCACCAGCGCTGCCGGCCCGCTGAGCTTGGCTTCGGCGAAGACGCCGAGGATCAGGCACTCGGTCTTGAGCTTGGCGAGATCGCCGGTCGTGACCTCAAAGTCCATGTTGCCTCCGGGTTGCGGATATCGGGGGTCGAATGCGGGGTCGGCGGGCCGGATTACGGGGGATACCGGCTTCGTGTACCCTATCGACCGATTCCAGACAGTCTAACGCATCCCCACAATCCGCTGTACCGCGGGTGAGAGCAAGCCGCTTCATCCCAATGAAGATTCTCGACCGCTACATCGGCCGCGCCGTCATCGGGGGTACCCTGATCACGCTCGCGGTGTTGCTGCCGATGGTGGGCTTTTTCGTCTTGGCCGACGAGATGGATCAAGTGGGCAAGGCAGGCTACGGGATGCTAGAAGCCCTGCAGTTCGTGGGTCTTAGCCTGCCACGCTTTGGTTACCAGTTGTTTCCCATTGCGACCTTGATTGGGAGCCTGATGGGCTTGGGGGCGCTCGCGAGTCGCTCGGAGCTGGTCGCCCTGCGTGCGGCGGGGGTCTCGATCGGGCGCGTTGTCGGGGCCGCGCTGAAGGCGGGGCTGCTCCTGGCGCTGGTGGCCGCTCTGGTCGGCGATTTTGTGGCACCTCAGGCCGAGCAGCGGGCGCTGGTGATGCGTTCGGAGGCGCGCTACGAGCAGGTCACCCTGAAGACAAAGTACGGTTTCTGGGCCCGCGACGGGAACGCCTACGTGAACATCCGGGAGATCCTTCCCGGTGCCATCCTGCGCGACATCTCCATCTACGAGTTCAATGATCGGCAGGAGCTTCTGCTCTCCATCCATGCGGCCAGTGCGCGCTACGCGGAGGACCGCTGGGTGCTGCAGGACATGCGCCAGAGCCAGATTGCCGAGGAGGGTGTGGAGGTCCGGCGCTTGGCGGAGACCGAGTGGGGATCGCTCCTCGATCCCGCCCTGCTGAGTGTGATCGTCGCCGAGCCCCATGTGCTGCCCATCGCAGATCTTTATCGTTACGCGAGCTTTCTGCGGGAGAATGGCCAGGACGCCCGGGCGTACGAAGTGGCCCTGTGGGGAAAGGTCTTCATGCCGCTCGTGGTCATGGGCATGATCTTCCTCACCTTGCCGGTGCTGTTCGGCAGTACCCGCAGCAGTGGGCTTGGGCATCGCGTGTTCCTAGGCGTGTTGGCTGGCATCGGTTTCTTCTTGATCAACCGAACCGCCACCCACCTCAGCATCCTCTACGAGGTCAGCCCCCTGCTCATGGCGATCGCCCCGACCCTGATTCTGCTCGCCACGGTGGGGTGGTACACCCACCGCGGCGGCCTGGGGTCGGCTCAGAGGGTATGAATCGGTCCATCACGCGGGGCCCGCTGCGCGCACCGCTCGCGGCAAAGTTCAGGTGGAAGTCTTTGGTTTGGAAGGGAGCAGGAGGACGAGGCGGGTGCGCGAAAGCCGATCGTGCCAGGCGAGTCCGTCGCGGTCCACCAGCACCCAGAGAAACCCAAGGCCAACCACCATCCAGGACAGAACCGCCGCGGCCAGCCGCAGCAGGGCATCAGGGAGTCTGAGCCCCCCGCCGTCGGCCCGCACCACCCGCAGTCGCCAGGCACGCATCCCCAGGGTCTGCCCGCCCTTGATCCAGGGCCAGGCGTAGTAGCCAACGATGATGCCCAGCAGATAGAGGCGAAACCAGGGGCTTTCCGAACGGACCTGGTGGTCGAAGACGATGCCGGCTGGAAGGATGATCAGGGAAGTGGCCACCACGAGTACGCCGAACAGCGCGAGCGCGTCGTAGAGCATGGCGGCCAGGCGGCGCAACAGTCCGGGTGCTGCGGCTTGCGCGGGCCCCGCGGTCACCGGCGCCATGGCTGGGTCCTGGGGCCAATGGCCAGATTCGATGAGGCATCCATGGCGCTATTGTCGCAGACCCTCGGCCGCGGGGGGAGGCGTGCCAAATGGCGTCCCCGCCCGGAAATGGCCATAATCCGCCCTAGATCAGCCAGCGTTCAGCTAATGAATCGTCCCGGGAGACCCTTCCGAAGCGCCTTAGAACGCGCCCTGCGGCGAGCCCCGATGCCGGTGTTGGCGATACTCGTCGGGCTGGCCGCCGGTTTCGTCGTCTGGGGGGTGCTCGATCAGATCCAGAGCCGGTCGGTGCATAAGATCCTGCAGCGGGAGCTGCGCACGCAGTTGGATCAGCGCTCCCGCGAGAACCTGATCCGCTTCGACCATTATGTCCAGAACTACGCGAGCATGGCGACCCTGCTGGCAAGCCATCGACGGCTCGGTCACTACCTCGAGCCGTTGTTTTGGCCCCCGGGCGATGCCGCGCGCCCGATCATCTACCGGGCGACGCCACCGCCATGGGTGCCGCCCGCGAGGGAGCAGAGCACCTTGACCACGCCCACGCACCTGCTGTTGGTCGATCGCGAGGGCGGGGTCCGCGAGGTCTATGAGGTGGCGGGAAAACCGCTTCCGGAGGAGATCAGGGACCGGGTCGGCGGCCAAGTCTTGAGCGACAGCGATGTCCGTGCGGTGCTGACCCGTCTCTCGGATGGCCCTATGCTGCTGGTGAGTAGTGTCATCGAGGATGTGCAGGGGTACCCGATGGGCTATCTGGTGCTTGTGGTGGCGGTGAACGACGAGTTCCTCGCCGCCTCCCAAAGGGGGATGCCGCTCGGTAATGCGGTGCTCACCCTGGTCGATTCCGATGACCTGCGCATCCTTGTGAGCAGTCGCTCCGATGAGCCCTTCGCTGGCAGTCCGGTCGATCGGTGGAGTGGTGAATACCAGATCACCTTCCAGTCTCTGACCCAGTATGAGGGTACGGACTGGAATGTGATGTTTGCGACCCTGGTGCCCGAGGGTATCGTGGCCGGCCTGGCGAAACGGGTCGGTCAGTTCGAGGAGCGGCAGCGGTTGATCTCCGCGTTGGCCTTCATTTCGGTGTTTACCCTGGTGATCTACCTGGTCTCGGTGCGTCTTAACCGGGTGCTCAAGCGTATGTCGCGTTTCTCTCAGCGGGTGCTGGGAATCGCCCAGCCCGGCCCCGAGCGCACCGGCAACCAACTGTTGTTGCTCGAGGAGTGGCTGCACCAGTTCGGGCAGTTGGTGCTGAAGACCCGTGAGGAGATGCGCGAGCGTCATGAGAGCGAGATGCGCCAGTCCGAAGCCCTGAAGACTGCCATTCTCGAGGCCTCGCTGGATCCTATTGTCACCATCGACGAGCAGGGCAGCATCATCGAGTTCAACCCCACCGCGGAGCGTGCCTTTGGCTTCCACCGGGATCAGGTGCTGGGTAAGCGCTTCGCCGAGCTCTTCGTCGCGCCAGGGGACCGGGCGCTGCTGCAGACCCTGCTCCATGCCTCCCGGGAACAGGGCGGAGGGGTCGCCGGGCATTACGCCCGCGGTGAGCTCGGGGTGCTGCGCTCGGACCAGAGCCGGATCCCGGTGGAGGTCTCCGTCGTTCCCCTGATGCACGGCCCCGAGCTTGTGTACACCGTGTATCTTCATGATGTCTCCGAGCGCCGTAAGGCGGAGCGGGAGATCAAGAGCTTGGCCCGGTTCGCGAGCGAGAGTCCTAGCCCAACCCTGCGCGTGACCCGTCAGGGCACCCTCGTCTATGCCAATGCCGCCAGTCTGCCTCTGTTGGCCTATTGGGGATGTAGGCGGGGTCAGACGTTGCCTCTATTCTGGCGGGGACAGGTCTCCCGGGCCCTTGATGAGAACCGCGACCTCGAGCAAGAGGTCAACTGCGACGGTCAGTTTTACTCGCTGCTGTTGGCGCCGGTGCGGGAGCTCGACTATGTCAACATCTACGGTCGCGATATCACCGAGGTCCGCCGTGCCGAGCAGGAGGCCCGCCAGCACCAGGCCGAGCTGGTTCACGTTTGTCGCCTTAGCACCATGGGCGAGGTGGCCACGGGCATGGCCCACGAGCTCAATCAGCCCCTCTCGGCGATCGCCAACTATGCGAACGGATGCAGCCGCCGGCTGCACAGTGGGATGGGTGGCAAGAAGGATCTGTTGGCCGCGTTACGCCAGATCACCAGCCAGGCGGAGCGGGCCAGCGAGATCATTCGCCGGTTGCGCGCCCTGGTCGGAAAACAGCCTCCAACTCGGTCGCGCGTCGACCTCAATCACCTGGTCCGGGAGGTCTGCAGCTTCGTCGAATACGATTGTCACAAGCTCGGGGTGCCCGTGGATCTGGAGCTTTCCAGCGAGCCGCTGATCGTCTCGGTCGACCTGGTGCAGATCGAGCAGGTGCTGCTCAATCTGGTGCGCAACGGCTTGGACGCTATTGAGGCGATTCCCCCCGGCGATCGGTGTTTGCGGATTCGAACGGTCCGCGATGCGCAACGGGTGAGGGTGATGGTGTCTGACTCTGGAAGGGGTATCGAGCCCGGGGAGTTGACGCGCCTGTTCGACCCCTTCTTCACCACCAAACCCTCGGGCATGGGCATGGGCTTGCCCATCAGCCAGACCATCGTGCACGATCACGCGGGGCGCATCTGGGCGACCTCGGAGCCTGGCGCGGGTGCCGATTTCCATGTGGAGCTTCCGTCCGCGGACGCGGTGGGGCCGATTGATGAAACCACGGAGTGATGCGATGAAGAGCGAACCGGTTGTGTTTGTCGTCGACGACGATGAGGCCATGCGCAGCTCGCTCAAATGGCTGATCGAGTCGGTCGGTATGCAGGTGGCTACCTATGACTCTGCCGATGGCTTTCTCGACAGCTATTACCCGGGTCGCGCCGGGTGCCTGCTGCTCGATGTGCGCATGCCGGGCATGAGTGGGCTCGAGCTGCAAACCTATTTGGCGCGGGAGCAGATCAGGATCCCGGTCATCATCATCACCGGCCATGGTGATGTGGGCATGGCGGTACGGGCGATGAAGGCGGGGGCGGTGGACTTCATCGAGAAGCCGTTCAACGACGAAGCCCTGCTCGCCAGTATCCGTGCTGCGCTGCAATTCGACGAGAAGCAACGACAGCTCCAGGGACAGCGGGCGCAGGTGGCGGCACGACTGGCACAGCTCACACCGCGCGAGCAAGAGGTCATGGTGATGGTGACCGAGGGTCAGTCGAACAAGGATATTGCCGCCGCACTCGGGGTCAGCTCCAAGACCGTAGAGGCACATCGCGCCCGGGTGATGGACAAGATGGGGGCGGACTCCCTGGCGGAGCTGGTTCGCATGGCCTTGCTGGCCGGTCTGACGCGGGGATGAGCCGGTGATGAGCGCGGCCGCGAGGGGCTCTTGGCCGTGATTCGGGTCATCGACCGTTATCTGCTCGGCGAGGCAGTCAGGGCGTTTGCCGCCATCGTTGTCACCATCCTGCTGGTGATGGTCACGCTGCTATTTCTGCGGATGTTCGAGACTGTTGCCCTGGGACAGCTCAATCCCGACCTGGTGCTGCGGCTGGTGGGGTTTCAGGCCCTGCGTTATCTGCCCCGCCTGCTTCCGCCGGCGTTTTTCTTTGCCGTGTTGTTCGTGCTGATCCGCATGCACCGCGACAGTGAGATGATCGCCTTCGCCGCGGGTGGTATTGGGCCACGGCGCATCTATCGGGCGGTGCTGTTTCCCACCCTGCCGTTGGCCCTGCTTGCCGCCTGGTTCTCACTGGAGGTCGCCCCCGGGGCCGCGGCGTCGTCCTACCAGATCCTGGCGGAGCAGAAGCAGAAGGGTGCGGAGCTGGCCGGGCTGCGCGAGGGGCGTTTCAACGAATACAGCAAAGGGGATCTGGTCGTCTACGTGGAGTCCATCGAGGACGATCGGTCGATGAAAAACCTCTTCATCCAGCATCGCCAGCACGACAGGTTGGAGCTGGCGACGGCGGCCTCCGGTCATTACCGCTTCGATGGCGAGACGGGTGATCACTATGTGACCTTGCTCGATGGCTATCGTTACCAGGGTATGCCGGGACAGGCGGACTACGCCATCGCCCGCTTCGACCGTTATACCCTACGCGTTGCCCGCGAGGAGCCTCGCACGGTGCGCAAGAGTGCGGGGCTGACAACCGCAGAGCTCCTGCGCTCGCCAGGCGATCGAAGCCTGCGGGTCGAGCTTGAGGACCGCTTTTCTTATCCCCTGTCGGTCATCACCCTGGCCCTGATCGCGATCCCCTTGAGCCGCTCCCTGCCGCGGCAGGGTATGTACGGGCGGTTGATCGCGGCCTTCCTGGTCTATGTCACCTTCCTCAATCTGCACAGCCTGGCGCAGAACTGGCTCGAAACCGGGGTGACTCCCCCGTGGCTGGGGATGTGGTGGTTTCAGGGGGTCATGCTGCTCATCGGCGCGCTGGTGCTACTACCCGATACCCACGCGGCGCAGCGCTTCAAACGGGGCCTGCACGGGCGGCTCGCGAGAGGCTGAGGGGGGGGTGCGGGTCGTCGGCCGAAACGCCGTGATAGGTGTTCCCATCAGCCGGGCAGTGGTGCCAGCTCGGTTAACCCGCCGTCGTTTTTTGCGTCGATCTTGGCGTAGAGATCATACAGGGCGGCCTGGAGCGCCTCCTCGATCACCGGGTGATAGAAGGGCAACCGCAGCATCTGCCCGACAGTGAGTCTCTGCTCGATCGACCAGCCGATCAGGTGCGCCAGGTTCTCGCCCTTGGGGGCAACCATCTCGGCGCCGAGGAGTCGGCCGCTTTGGTGCTCTGCGTACAGCCGCAGGATGCCGCGATTCTTGCCCATGATCAGCGCTCGTCCCACGGGAGCGAAGTTGACCTGGCCCACGGCGGTGCGCTCGGGGTCGAGCGCATTCCAACGTTCGCCCACCGCGCAGATGTTGGGGTCGGAGAAGTTGATAAGCAGCGGGACCTTGCGCCGGAAGGCGGTGCTCTCGTCGCGGGTGGCGTTGTAGCCGGCGATGCGTCCTTCATCGGCGGCCTCGTGCAACAGGGGCCGCTCGCCGGTGGCGTCCCCGGCGATGAATATGGGAAGCGCGCCAATCTGCATCGTATGGGGGTCGAAGCGGGGGATGCCTCGCTCGTCGAGTGCAACGGGCAGGTTCTCGAGTCCCAGGCGGTCGAGGTTGGGCCGCCGGCCGATGCAGCAGAGTACCCGTTCGACCCGCACCACCCGGTCGCCGGCGGACACCTGAAGCTGATCCCCCTCCTCGCTGATCTCCGCGGGTTGGCCGAGGAACAGGGGAAACTCCCTGGAGAAGATCCCCAGCGCGCTCTTGGCGACCTCTGGATCCTGGATGCCGCCGATGGTCGCGAGCTGGTCTAACCCGCTGACCTCAACCCCAAGACGGTGCAGGGACTGGCCGAGCTCCAGTCCAATGGTCCCCAGCCCGATGACG
>Ga0208980_10000362_pt1 | contig 25017 bp, 24 predicted proteins | sample WetSurMetagenome_3_FD_187993 | JGI IMG/M metagenome (GOLD analysis project Ga0208980, IMG submission 187993) | Wetland microbial communities from Twitchell Island in the Sacramento Delta, sample from surface sediment Aug2011 Site A1 Bulk (version 2) | ecosystem: Environmental > Aquatic > Marine... | reverse complement strand
GGTGGTTTACTTAAAAAAGGAAAAGCTGCGAGTTAATAACCCATAGATACGGGGTGGAGCATCCCTCCACCCCTACGCTTGCATTAATTCTTCCCACTTGAACGGCTCACCATGCCCCGGATAAACGGTCTTAATTGGCAGGGATTTCAGCCTTTCCAGGCTGGCTGAACCAGCCTCTTTATCATACATCATCGAGTTTAACATTGGCTTACCTCTGGAGCTGGTAAGTAGATCCCCACAGAAAAGCTCACCAGAAGCCGTTAATACACACACAGAACCTGATGAATGCCCGGGAGTGTTGTAAATGGTTGCTTCCAGTCCAAATTCAGATAAGGAAACCCCATCTTCTAGAAATATATCTGGCGAACCTCGATTTTCCTTTTTTAACGGCAAGAATTTCTTCATCAACCCCCGGATCACCCGGTTATCGAACTTGCGATGGTAGAACATGTCTCCATTTTCTAGCATGCCCATATCTTCAGGATGCATGCCGATCTTCGCCTCAAACTTCTGGCGCAGATATATCGCGTTACCGGTATGGTCAAAATCACCGTGGGTCAGCACGATCAGCTTGAGATCACCCGGCCGGCAACCCACTTCGGCAAGCTTTGCTTCAATCTGACGGCGCGCATTGGTCATCCCAGTGTCGATCAGGAAAAAGCCATTTTCGTTTTTCACCAGGAAGCTGTTCACCTGGCTGAATTTTATAGGCAGAGGTAAGTTGAGGTGAGTGATTTGCAGGGTCATGCTGTCTCCGAATTAACTGTTTTCATAATAATATTAAAACTATTGTATCCCCAAACTGATTGATTTACGCTTGGCTATGTTATCACCTTTTCACCCAAACTCCATTCATAAGGAGAAAAACCAAACACAGGTTAAGGCTATCCGTTTGCACGCCATTTGTGGTGTACTGGGTGTTCATCAGGCGTACCCTGGTTCTCCAGCCGGGTATACATCACCCGGTCGAAGAGCAGTTCAAACAGCAGCTCGCCTTCATCCACCTGGATGGCTGTATCAGCAATCAATGCCTGACGGATGGCTTCATCATTGATCGCTTGGGCACATCCGGCGAGATAGAACTCTTCATTCTGCTCGTTCTCAGCAGGAGGCCAGGCCTGCAGGGCAAATCTACCATCATGAAGCAGATCGAAACACTTGGGTGAGCTGGTTGGGATCAGGACATATAAACGATCATTCCATAGAACGATGCTCACTGGATGCAGGCGTGGGGCACCATCCTTGCGCAGCGTTGCCAGAAACGCATACCCAACATTGGGGTGTGATCGCACGAGTAATCTCCTGCCGATCATCGCCAGTTCCGGATTCTCGCGTTTAAATTCAGCCCATGATTTCATCGAGTTCCCTCCTTCAATCATTCAGCCTTTTAAAGATCCGACAAATTACCAGACTGATCCACAATTTCATTTCCTTTATTTTTGGGGTGTCTTTTTCCAGCTCCGTGGGTTTCATATACGATACCTTCCACAATCCGCTTGCTTCCTGGTGCTCCCTGAACCAATCCAATGCTAGCTTGATCTGTGGATCTTCCCTGGTGAATCTCATCCTTGAAAGCGAGTCCATGGCAGACACCAGGTTATTCCACCAGAATGGAAATTCGAACCTGACCCAGTAATCCGCCGATTTGTAAGAAGTATACGCATGTTCCTGGAAGAATTTTGATTTAAGCAGCTTACCCGCGATGATCGCTGCTTCGGAGACCCGATAGGACGGATGAACAGCAAAGGCTCGTAAGATCATCCCTGTTGCATAAATTGAGAACGGTTTGGACCGGTCAGGCTCGAGCGGTTCAGCGTACTCGCTGGATAAGAAGTATTGGGTCTCACGGTCCAGCTTGTGGGTGATCATCGGCACCGACCAGCCTTGGTCTGATTGGCGTATGTTCAGCAGCCACTGGAAGCATTTTTCAACGCGTGGATCACTATCATAGCCTACCTGGACGAGAAGTGACAGGATCGCACCTGAATAATAAGTGGCATACTGGTTGGCGAGGAAACCACGGAAATCACCCTCCTTTGTCTGGCATGAGAACAGGAACTCGGCTGCAAGCTTCGCCTGGGGGTTTTCACGGGTAAAGCCATACTGCTCCACCAGGTACCTGAACCAGCGCCAGGTCTCAATAAGATGGTAGTTGATGGCTGGATGCTTATGTTCACCACTGCGAGGCCAGCTGCCATCTGGGAGCTGTTTCTTGAGGATTTTCTGGGCTTCTGGTAGCTGCCACAGGCGCTCAATGGGTCCGACCTCTTCGTTCAGCAGGTCGCGCCGGGCAAAATAGATCAGCGCCTCATTTCCAGACGATAGGAGTGGAGACAATGGATCATAACTCAGACTGGATTGCCAGGTTTTCATACAATCAATGAGTTCGTTTTATTCATCCATTCGTTTCTTGAGAAAGTACTTGCTATGCCCTGGCGGATAATCTTCCAGGGTGGCGAAAAGCTCGTACCCATGTTTCTCGTAAAAAGGCCTGGCTTCGAAACTGTAGGTATCCACGTGGGCATGCTTGTTCCCCATTTGGATGGCTTCTCCTTCTGCGAGCTGCATTAATCGGGTACCATACCCGAGGTTGCGTAGTGATTTTTCAACCCACAGCAGTGAGATATACATCCACCCACCAAAGCAATCGGCCATCACTCCACCCAGCACCACTCCATCCTGGTCCCGGATGAATATTCTAATTGGCTGCCCCAGCTCTACATTCCCGAGGTGTTCCAGAATGTTGTTGCCCAGGCCTTCCAATACTGCCATCTCAGCCTGCTGGGCAAATTTCATCTCCTCAGGAGTCTTACAAATAACATAAGTGATACCATTTTCGTCCATAGAAATTCCCTCTGATCACTCCATTATGGCTGTCCGGGTAATTTTTATTACGATCCCGGAAGCCGTGGGGTCTGGGCAGCGCACGTACTCGGTGGTCACCTCATCGGGGTCAATGACCTTTTCATAGGGAGTGCCTCTATATTTCCATGAGAGCGTCCCTCCATGCTCTAGTACGCGGATCATCCCCGTTAGGCTATCCACCAGCCAGGGGCACAGCAACCCGAGGTCGTCCGGATAGCGAAACTTTTGACCCACCTGGAGGCTTTTCTCACCCCCGGCAAAATACATCCAGGCACATATACCTTCTTTCGCAAAATCAGGGTAGGTGTCATCGGTGCGCAGTTGTCCACCATTGCCTTCAAATATCTCAAATTCGATCAGGTATTCTCGCATTTTCTACTCACCCTTATCGGTTAGTTTGAGGGGATAATCTCGAATGACAGTTGCTTCTATCTCCCCAAAATCTAATTTATTCGGTTTATAGCCATCTAAAAAGAAGTGTCAGTACAACGATAACCTTCTCATGTCGGTTAGTCGTGCAATATGTGGGCAATCCCAAACGGTAGGTTATGTTTCACGCAGTACTCGGGCAGTGCTTGTAGGATGTGTTCTACCATTTCCGGTTTTATGTGGTCGAGGGGGATGTGACAGGCTTTCATGGCAGCTTCAACCGCATGAGTATCTTGCCCCTGAAGCCTGGCGATATTCAAGATGCCCGGTCCTAACAAATCTGCATGTGGCCATGCAGGACCGGTAAATTGCTCCGCACAATAGGCGAAATAATGCTCAGAGCCTTCCTCAGGGCGGGCGTGCCCCACCTGGTTGCATAATTGCACTTCCATGCACAGGCAGTCGAGCAGCTGCTTTAATCCGTCATAATCACCACTACCCGCTGCCTCAGCACAGTCCAGCACCCCCCGCAGGATCGATTGGGCAGTATCAAATGCCCATGGGATAAACTCCATTCCTGCCGGATTCATTCCCTTCTGATGGGCAAGCTGCCAATCCCAGCTACCTGTCATTATGGCTAGCACATCGGTGATACCTGCGGCTCGGATTTGGGGTGGTGCCGCTGCGATGATGTCAAAATCGATTACCACCTGGTCCGGTGGTCTCGCATTGATATACTTTACCGTACCACCTTCACGGATACCAGCTGATGCGGTGAAAAACGCATCCACTGAGAGGGCAGTCGGTAGGATCACCAATGGAAGCCCCAGCCTGAAAGCCATATATTTTCCTGCGTCCGCAACGAGTCCGCCTCCAACCGCATACACCACCTCAGATAAAGCTGATTGGGGGGTGATGAACGTGTCCCAATGCTGAGTGGTGGCTTTCAACGGCTCGGGTTGAGTATCGATGGATAGATGCAGTTTGTCTTTGACCGCCTCCCACGCAGGAGTTGAGGTTATGAGCAGGATAGGACGTTTCTCATCGATTTCTGCGAAGGGTAAAATTTGAATGACCGGTAGATTGTGGATTTGCTTCATATCTTATATATCCCTCCTCTTTTCAGATTCTCGATCAAAGAACAACATACCAGTTGGATCGAATTCCACATGTAGGTTCTCCTTCACCTTTAGATGAGATACACCGTTGACCCGTGCAGTAACGCTTCCACCTTGCCAATCCACTGTAACGTATGTAAACGGCCCCACAGGTTGAACCAGGCGTACAGACGCGGGGAACCCGCTACTCCCGAGCATCACAAATTCCGGCCGAACACCCATATCCAAGGTTTGGTTGGGATAGGTGATTTCCTTAGGCAGAGGTATGCTAGCCTGGCCGATTCGATAAGCTAAATTTCCATCGATGGTTTCAAAATCACCACTGAATATATCCATTTGAGGGCTGCCAATGAAACGTGCAACGTATTTACTGGCGGGTTTTGAATAGATTTCCTCGGGTGAACCGAGCTGCTCCAGCTTGCCCGTACTCAGCACAGCTATATGGTCCGATAGGGATAGGGCTTCCTCCTGGTCGTGGGTCACAAAGATTGACGTGACACCCAGGCGTTGGTGCAATTCTTTAATTTCCCCGCGGGTTTTTACCCGCAGTGCTGCATCCAGATTGGAGAATGGCTCATCGAAGAGAAAGATGGATGGCTCACGGATCACCGCTCGTCCGATGGCAACCCGCTGTTGTTGCCCACCTGACAGCTCACGCGGTAATCGGTGCAACAGGTGCCCCAGCTCAAGCATATTTGCCACACCTTTCACCCGGCTCGAAATCTCTTCCTTTGGACGTTTTCGTAGCCGCATGGAAAAGCCGATATTCTCTTCCACGGTCATATGCGGGTAGAGAGCGTAATTCTGGAAAACCATGGCGACATCTCGCTCGAAAGGCCCAAGCTGGTTGACAACTTTCCCATTCATTTTAATCTCCCCCTCGGTAACGTCCTCCAGGCCAGAGATCATATTGAGCAGGGTGGATTTTCCACACCCGGAGGGTCCGAGCAGGGTGACGAATTCGCTTTCCTCCACGCGTAAGGAAATGTCGTTGATGGCGGTGAATTCTCCAAATTTCTTGACCAGATGGATCAGCTCGAGTGTAGCCATTAAGCTTTAATTGCTCCTTCCACGAAGCCTTCCAGGATAAACCGGCGGAAAATAATTGCTAAAATCACCACAGGTATGCTTGCCAACACTGCGGAAGCCAGCATCTGACCATAAAGTGTGGTGTACTGGCCAGAAAATTCTGCAATGGCGATGGGTGCTGTTTTGACGTTGATACGGGTCAGGATGATGGCGAAAAAAAACTCATTCCACGATTCTATAAAAGCGAATACCCCTGTAGCAAATAATGGTGGAAGTGAAATGGGCAGGACCACAAATTGAAAAGTCTGCAACGGTGTGGCGCCATCCACGGCCGCAGCCCGTTCCAGCTCCATCGGCACACTTTCAAAGAAACCTTTCAGGATCCAGATGACGATGGGTAAGATGAATGAGAGGTAAACCATGATAAGTCCAAAATGGGTGTCAACCAGGTCGAGCCGGCTCATCACCAGGAAAAGTGGGATGGCGATCACAATTCCCGGGAACATTTGGGTGGCCAGGATCATCATCAGGATCAGGTTGCTGCCAGGCATGTTCAAGCGTGCCAGGGCGTATGCCGCCGCAGATCCGACTGCCAGGGCGACGGCGCTGGTGAAAAATGCGATGATGAAGGAATTTATCAAACCGGAAAATAAGCCGCGACTGGTGTCGAACACCAGTATGTAATTCTCGATGGTCAGATTTACCGGGTTTAGGTCAGGTGGGCGAGAGGTGAGAGATGAAAGCGGGAATAGGCTGGTGACCACCCCCCACAAGACCGGACCCAGTGCAAGCAAGGTAAAGGTTACCAATCCAAAACGTATGAAGAAGCGATTTAGATAACGTCTATTTAGTGCCACTTCGTTTTTCCTTCACCTGGCGTGGGCGTAAAGCCCGGATGTAAAGGAGTGCCAGGATGAACATGATCACAAATAGCACGTTGGCAATGGCTGCACCGTAACCGATGTCGAGATTGCTGAAGGTCTCGCGCCAGGAGAGATAATTAAGTAACACCGTGCTATCTGCAGGGCTTCCGTGAGTCAAAACATAAATTAAATCGAAAACTTTAAGCGCCCAGATGCTCTGCAATACGATGGAGATTACGATGGTGGTCTTTAGCCCGGGTAATGTTACATGTACAAACTGCTGCCAGGTATTAGCGCCATCGAGGCGGGCAGCTTTATATAAATGGGGCGGGATACTTTGCAATCCGGCAAGCAACAATAAAGCGATGAAAGGGATGGCTTTCCATACATCTGCAATCAAGATCATATTGAGTGCCAGCCATGGGCTACCAAGCCAGACGATGGGTTTATCGATGATATTCAACCCGATCAGGATCGCGTTGAGCACTCCATAATTGGTGTTGAAGATCCATTTCCATAACACCGCGTTAGCCACCGGTGCTAAAGCCCATGGTACGAGCAGCACTACACGAAAAAAGGCATGCCGACCGAGAGGGGTATTCAACATGAGTGCGACCAACAGAGCGAGAACGCTGACTGCAATGACTTCCATCACGGTGAAATAAACCGACCGGAACAATGATTCTCGGAACAGCTGGTTGCTGATTAATTCTGCATAATTGTTCAAGCCGATAAACTGGTGGCTGAGTCCGTTACCGGCAAAGCGTATCCGCTGAAAAGATAACACAAAGGATGCAATGATGGGGTAAGCCAGGACTGTCAGCAAAATGAGCAGGGCAGGAGTGATGAACCATATCCCCATTCGGAACCTTTTACGGTTGTAATCACTGGTGGATTGCATTTATGCTCTTAGCTGTCGGTTGGAAAAATCTGGCTGATATGGAGAATCCCTTTTCAGGGATTCTCCGTGTCAATGGGTAAATTATTATTGGCGTTTCTTTACGATCTCAGTAACCTGGTCGGATGCACTTTGAATTGCTTCAGCTGCACTTTGGGAGCCGGCTAATGCTTTTTGGATTTCAACCCCAATGGTGGTCGTCACTTCGTTGTAGTCGGGTGTGACGAAACTATCATAGGGATAATTGGCCTGCTCGAGGATAACAGCTGCATTCGGAGCGGCTGCTTGCACCTCAGGATCATTTAGCACGGATAGCCGTATTGGTAACCAGCCTGTATCCAATACCTGGCGCTTCTGCACCTCTTTGTCTAGATAGAATTCGATCAATTGACGTGCCAGGTCGGGATTGGGCGAGTTTTTAGCAATGGTGTAGGCGTCTGTGCCATCGATGGATGCGGATGTGACTGGCCCCGAAGGTAAAATGGCGGTGCCAATCTTCCCCACCACCTTGGAGGAGGCCGGGTCACTCGCCGGTTTCAACATGAATGGCCAGTTCATCATCATGGCGGCATTCCCGGCAGTGAAAACGTTGGTTGCATCGTTGATTCCAACATAGCTGATGGAACCTGGGTCGGTATAGGGCATCAAATCCACCATAGTTTGCAGTGCCGATACCCCCCTATCATTATTGAACGCGGGTTCCCCCTGGTCGTTGTACACTTTTCCACCTGCCTGTTGCAGGAAGGTCATCCAGTACGATGCTACACCACCGATGCCTTCTGGTGCTCCGTAATTCAGCACCCAGCCATATTGTCCACCACCGGTCAGCTCTTTAGCCATATTCTTGAGCTCGTCCCAGTTTTTAGGTGGCGCAGTGATTCCAGCCTTCTGTAACAGCTCGGTGTTATAGAACAGGGTGAGCAGGGATAGTGTGAAGACGACTCCAAGCCGCTTACCATCCCAGGTGACCGTGCTGAAGGATGATTTCGGTAGGTCGGCAATCAAATCAGCTGGCAGTTTATCGACGAAATCGACCAGATAGGAGGCAAACTCTGGAACCCATCCGCAGTTATACATCACATCATGGACGTATTGCCCGGAGGCAAAATTTGCTGCCATCTTGTCGTGCAATTGAGGCCAGGGTGGGGCTTCGTAGACTACGGTAGCATTATGGTCAGTCTGCCATTTAGCAAAAGCTTCTTCACTGAATTTAGCTACTCCGGGAGGAGCAGGGTCCGGTGCTGCAGGAACAAGGACGTTCAGCGTAACTGGTCCTGTTTCCTTTGGTGTGCAGCTGGCAAGGAAATTACCCATGGTCAGCCCGGCTGCACTCATCCCGGCCAGCTTGAGAAAATTCCTACGAGAAATGTTTACAGTTTTTTGGTTCATGGCATCTCCTCTAGATAATATTCTGATTATTTGGGAAATATCGGGCTTTCCATCAGGTCCTTAATTTTATACTGAACACCTCCTTTAATTGCCTCATTGTCCGAATTGATTATCCAGGTCCATGGCGAGGGCAATCGCACCTAGCACGCCAGAGCGATGACCTAATGCAGGTGGGACGATATATTCGTCCATATGGCTGGTTAGTGTAGGATGATTTAAGTAATTATTCAATAGCTTTGATACCCTCTTTCTTATTTCCTCATATAAGAAAGCTCTGCGCATTACCCCACCTCCAAGAACGATCCTCTTTGGCGGCAATGTGAATATAAAATTTGCCAGTGCGTTGGCGATGTAGCCTGCTTCTAGTTCCCAGATTGGGTCATCATCCTCCAGGATTTCGCCAGGTTTACCCATACGAGCCTGGATAGCAGGACCGGAGGCAAGTCCTTCGAAGCAATCCCCATGATATGGGCAAGCTCCATCGAATAGGTCGAGCCTTCGATCGTGCGGGATACGTACATGCCCCATTTCAAGACTGACGAGACCCCTTAAAGGCTTACCGTTCAGAATATAACTGCCTCCAATCCCTGTGCCCACAGTGAGGTACAAGGATGGATCGAATCCTTTATTTGCACCCCAGGTGGATTCACCCATGGCTGAGGCAACTACATCCATGTCCATTCGTATGGGGATATTTAATTTCTGCTGTAAGGTCCTAAAAATATTCGTGTATGCCCAATTTGGCTTGGGTGTGGTGGTGATAAACCCGAAAGTTGCCGAAAGGGGTTCAACATCCACAGGACCAAACGAACCCAGACCAATGCACTTGACCCGTCCTTTAATCATGTGCGGAGCGAAGAACTGACACACTCTTTCCAGGGTTTCCTGTGGGGTGGTGGTGGGGAAACGTATTTCATCGACGATCTCATCAGGTCCATTGCCCACAGCGCAGATGAACTTAGTCCCACCGCCTTCAATTCCACCGTAAAGTTGATTTTCACCCATTGGATTTCTTTTTCATCTCTGCAACAGTTTCGCGAGCTGCCTTACGTAGCAATTTAGTAGCAGATTTGAGTGTCTCGTCGTCATGCATGGCTGAAACGGTAAAATCGGTATGGAAGTATAGGCCTTTCTCAATGCATTTGTTAAAAAACAGCGTGCGTAATTCGGGATTAGTCTTTTCTGCAATGTCGTGATAATTGCGTACGGGCTCGCGCGTTCCTATGTAAATACCAAAAGTACAACCAAGGTGTTGGATGATTGCTGGAAAACCCACCTCATCAAAACCAGTTTGCACATCAGCAAGAAAAGCATCCACTCGCGCCAGCCACTTCTCAAAGAATCCGGGCTGCTCCATGATCTCCATGGCGGCGATGCCTGCAGCACATCCCATCAAATTGCCCGAAAAAGTGCCTCCCGCCACCACCGGGTCCTTCGGATCCATGATCTTTTCCATGATCTTCTCTTTGCCAGCAATGGCAGCCAGAGGGACACCATTGGTCAATGCCTTACCGAGCAAGCACAGATCAGGTGTTACATGATAATAACCCTGTGCGCATGAAATCCCAGTGCGGAAGCCGGCCAGGATCTCATCAATGATGAACACGATACGGTAACGGTCGCAGATATCGCGGATGGCTTGCAGATATTCGCCGGTGGTGGTGATGCAGCCATTGTTATAATCGATCGGGTTCATGATGATGGCTGCAATCTCCTGCCCTTTTAGACGGGCAAGCTCTTCAAATACCTGGGCGTTATTCCAGGGGATGAGATAAATTGTATTACGGATGGCATCAGGGATACCTGCACTCATGTTTGTGATCTGGGAAAGCCGGTTACCTGGATTGGTCAGGTCCACGAAGGCTGCCAGGTTGTTGGGCAGAGCGTAATCATGCCCCCCGTGAAAGTGCCCGTCAATGCGAACAATCTTTTGCTTGCCTGTGTAACCGCGTGCCAGCCGCAAGGAAAGCAAGGTGGCTTCACTTCCAGAATTCACGTAGCGTACGTTCTCCGCACACGGAATATGCTCGACGATTTTTTCAGCCAGCTCGGCAGTCAGAGGGTGATCAAACTCGGCGAAAAATCCTAAATCGAACACCTTTTGCATAGCAGCTTTGATCTCCGGGCGGTTATGTCCCAGTGTACAGGCACCATGCCCCATAAAGAAGTCGATATAGCGTTTTCCATCCACACCATAGATATAAGCACCATCTGCATGGCTCAGATACATGGGCACGTTTGTGAATGGATTGATCCGAAAACTTGAAGATACACCCCCGACGAGGTATTTTTGAGCTTTTTTCCAGTATTTGGTATATTCTTGCGTCAGATCAGCCATAGAGATCCTTTCTAGGTAAGGGTATGAGAGATAATTGTCCCCCCAAAAGTTATCTGACATGGATCCGGATGCATATATTGAAGTCTGGAGCTCCTTCCCAGCTGAAGTGACCTTGCTATGTGGGCAAGTTGAGGTTCACTTACCAATAAAAATTTACCGGTCGATGCGGTAACTTTCATAATTGTGGAGCGGATGTGTAAACTGTAAATATTATAACTCACTTGGATGCTATGGATTCGTTATCGGTTTCATCATCCTCGCTGATAGATTTGAAAGACATGCTTCCATCCAAATTTAGCCTCCGCAGAGTGAGTTGTTTAACTTGTGAGTGGGAATCAGTCATCATGGTTTGTTGACTTTTTATATGGGTGACGCCAGATTACATTTGATTTAGGTTTTTCTTACTTTATTTCAATATAATTGTATGATAGTTGGCGGCACGCTTTGTAATAATGACGATCACCTATCACAACAATCGAGATTATTGAATTCCCCATTTATCTAACAATAATTTTCGATCAGGAAATTACGGAAGTATCTCTGATAATTGGTCAATAAATCCGGAGCCCTGAGTCAGATATCTGGTTAACAACAATATGATACCTACAATGATAATGCCAAAAGCCAGGACGTTTCGTTTACGCATATTAGGCCGGTCATCACGCCTGCTGCGTAAAACTGTCTTCTTACCATTTTCAATATCATGCGATACCACATACTGTACTATGCGACCTTTAACTCGCGGGTGGATTTTGCAGTGTCTGGTTGAGTCTAATTCCATAGCTGCCTTGCACCGTGGACAATAACCGATTGCTACAGCTTCGCCAGAGTTAAGCAACTCGGTGAGTTGGGTTTTAAGTTCGGTGTGTCTGCCTTCCAACTTTTGAAGCACAATTAGCTTTCCTGTCAGTACGTCGGCAGGTATGACATATTGGATTTCGTCAGCTTTAGTTTTTGAGTGTTCCAGGCAGCGTAAATCTTCATTAACTTCCACCACTTTTTTACACTTTGGGCAGTACCCTACTGCCCTTGCGTTGCCCGATTTTAGTAAAGATGTAATCTGACTTGATCGCCTGCTGTGAGTGTAGACATCTGCATCGGCACCAGTGAGGGCGGATACCCATTCCCCTTCGCCCTTAAATGCATCCGGCGATGTCGCCAATGCCAGATGATCACGGGCAGCGTCTTCTTTCAATCCAAGCGTATCGTGTAATTCAGCACGCTGCTTCAACAACCTGCCATGTTCTTTCTCGGGAGCTAATTCAATGGCTTGGTTGATATCTGCCAAAGATTGCCATGGATTGAGATTCAGGTGCCGTTTGGCGCGATTTTCATATTTAAGATAGGTAGGTGTTTTTCGCAGGGACTGCGTGAATGCCGTAATCAATACCACAACCGCCCCTATCCCGAGAGCCCCCGGATTGCACAATACAAAATCTGGTGCAGAACCGGGTTTAACCACATAGAATTGATAAAACATATATCCTAAGATTGCTGCTCCCAGGATTCCTCCAATCAAGTAGATTAATCTTTGACTCACGCTTTCACCAGGTAGAAGTGAGGCATCACAACTACAGCAACGTTCTGAAGATGTCGGGTTTACCGTGCTGCATTTCGGGCAATGGATCATTGGTACGCCATCAATTTCTGGATTCCTGTTTTTTAAAGGAGTTGAATCCTCTGGAAGAATTGTATTCTTTGATTCCAGTCTTTGTTCAAAACAAGGACAATCATCTGTTGATACACCACTGAAACCAGCTGGCAATGGATCTACCGCACCATGGCTGGTAAAGCCTAGACATTGATGGGTTGTACTTACATAGTAGTTACATATAGGGCACTGTTGGGGATGAAATGGAATTTGCTCGGGTGCTTGGTCTGTCATCTCGTTGTCCATTGACTCAAATTTTCATTACCCTTACATTATTATCAAGATAAAGTAATCGTTATGGATCGCGACAAATCCCCTGGTACTTAGTACGATTTTCAACAATTCGACAATAAAACGATTATAGAATACCTAGGATTCCTTGGCAAGCGACGAGGTACCCAATTTGATGCACCTGTTTATCGGTAGGAATTTTTCTTAATAGTTTTAGGCAGTTTTGAAATATCCCCTTCGTATTAGCGAACAATGGCAAGTATTTTACCTACCGGATATTTACCTGGCCTGGTTCTGAGCACATGAATGGGCACCACTCGCTCGTCCGAAAGTCTATGGGCTGTTCTATGATTCAGAGATACCATTCAGATCACCACCAGAATACTAATAAGTATCCATCCGATTTTTCGGTGCTGTGTATTGGAATAATGGTTTTCTTAATTTTGAGGTTTTGTTTGCAGATACCACGCCCGATCTTTGATCAGCAAAATGATGGGGATCAGGCTGATGATAAGAAAAGCAATATCGGATATTCCAACGTCATCGAAAATGCCCAGCACGGAGGTGATCCCGAAAAATGCCAGGGTCAGGTAAAATGCCGTCCGGTTGCATTTAAAGAGAAAGAAGGTCAATCCCAATAATATACCGGCAATGACGATGGATAATACCGCCAGGATGAATTTCATTTGGGGCAAATCGGGAAGCCCAGGGACGACATTGGCAGCGATAATGATGCCAAGTATCAGCCAGATGAGGGCATTTATTAGGATGAAAATTAAGTTTATGGTGACAGTGATTGGGCGATTGGACATAACAGCCTCAATAAAAAAATCCGCAATGAATTTTTGGCATCGCAATTAATGCCTACCACAAGCCTTTGTAAAATAACAGAACATTAATGCCCGGTCATATTTCCAATTATTCTACTGATCTGATCTGCAAGTGCCCCGCCGATATCGCTTAAACTACCCATTATATTTGTGATTGCATTACCCACACGATCAGGCACCTGTGTGAGTGTTTTAAAGCTGTTCTCCACACCTTTAGCCAGACTGGATTGGCAGCCCGGAATCCCTATCAGGATGGTCAGGAGCAGGGTGGAGAGGATGATTTTCTGCCAGGGGAGGTTTCGCATAGTTTCCTCCATCGAAAGTATGAACCGAATGCTTTTTTGGATGAAATTCCTATCGTTGATATTGTGTTTCCATACAGTAAAATACGATCATTAAGTGATTATAGCACCAGGAAATTCTATTTCTGATCCATAGAATATTGTGTACAACCTGAAAGATACTAATCAATCGCCCTTCACCGCAATATTTTGATTTGTTTTCTCAACCATAGCCCGATAGAAATCCTCATATGCCTGGATGGTAAGCAGCTCATCATGTGCGCCTCCTATCTCCATGGAGGCTAGTCCCAACTGCTTCGCATGATCAGGATCGTTGAGAATACGTAAAATAGCATCAGCCAGCTCACGGGCATTACGTGGGTCAACCAGGTAACCATTTTCACCATCTTTAACCAGCTCGGGTAGTGCAGCAGAGTTGGCTGCCACAATGGGGAGACCCGTTACAGCAGCTTGAAGAGTAGGTAAACTTTGCACTTCCACAAGGGAGGGTATGGCAAATAGGTCACAGCTTCGATATAAGGCTGGTAGGTCGGGTTCGGGGAAATAACCTAATAGGTGAACGTTTGACTCCAGGTTGAGTTGCTGGATCAGTGCAATCAGGCGCGAGCGCTCGTTACCTCGACCGACAATTATAAGGTGCGCCTCCCGTTGGTCACACACAACACGCATAGCCCGGATAAGTAGATGGAGTTTTTTATCCTTCATCAAGCGCCCCACAGAAAGGATGCGTGGTTTGGGTGGCAAGTGATAACTTTTTTCAATATTCTCGTTGGGTTCTTTCTCAGGTCGGTAACGTTGGATATTCACACCATTCGAGATGACGGTGGTAGGTGGGTGAAGACCATGTGCAACGAAATCTTGTTGATGCGAATGTGTGCAGAAGATCACGTGATCATATTTATTAAGGTTATTAAGATAATACTTCCACATCAGTCTTTCAACCCAATGCTCCAGGCCACCAAAGTTTGCATATTGGGTGAAAAAGCCTGGGAGTGTATAGCAAGAGGAGATCAATCTGGGGCGCGTATCCCAATGCACCCACAATAGTAAGTAGCTTTGCGGTCCGTTATCGTGAGAATGGATAATATCCGGTTGATACCGATCAACAAAATGACGAATGGCAGGTGGGCTGATAACGGGAATGGGACCTTCGAGCCAGAATGGGTTTGGAATCCCCCACACGCGCTTTAGCTGCACACCTTGATCTTCTGCTTGGTAAGGCAGGCTCTTTTCACTGGCTGTGATTACAGTGACTTCGTGACCCCGTTGGACCATTGAACGGGCAATTTTCTGTACGACCACCGTTACCCCACTGAGGGTAGGTTGATATCCGTGGCTAAACATCAAAATACGCATCGCTGATACCTTAAGGCTCGATGGCGGCCTGCTGTTTTGCCGTACGTAATAACTGGCTATAGAAAAGCAGGATCAGTAAGTAAGGCACAAGATAATACAGGATGCGGAAAAGGATGGCAGCTAAGACGGCTTGCTCGAATTGAACCCCCAACAGGGAATAAATCCCAGCCATTGATCCTTCCTGGATACCAAAGCCACCTGGAACCATCGACACCAGCCCTGCCATGATGCCAATAACATAGCCAGTCACGAGAATCGGTGGACTCACTGATGCTCCGAACGCTCTTAGAACAATTCCCATGGCAGCGATGCTGCAAATGAAATCTATCATGGTCAGAAGCATGATCCATACTAAATGTTTGGGGTGCTGGCGAACGGCAAGTGTTCCACGAGTAAATGTTTCATCCAGCTGGGTCAACCAGGTGAGGGTATCTCGATGAAGTATTTTCCATATTATGCGTGCCAGTATTCTGATGATTGGTTGGCGTTTGGAGGGAAAAAAGATCAATATTGAGGTCAGGATCAGCACGAGCGTAAAAAACAGGGTCATTAATCCAAGGGCAATGGCTACTCCTTTCGGTACCGAAGTGTGCGTCAGTAAATATATAAAAGTCAGCGGAAGAAAAATAAGCATATCCAGGCTTGTTAAATAATAGTGAAGGAAAGACGATGTGATGAAATCCTTGAAGGATACGTTATACATCTTCATCAGCAGGTAACGTATAGAGTAACCCAGTACGCTGCCGGTGGTTACCACATGGTTGACTACAACTGAAATGAAACACGCTTCTGCCAGTTCACGCTTACGCATCTTAATACCGATTAGTTCGCATACGAATGCGTAGCCATAGCTATAACAAAAATAGGAGAAAAATGTGAATAGCAGTGCTATTGGAAGGTAAGACCATTCTGCCTGATCCAACACTCTGCGTATATCCTGCCAATCCGAAACAATCACGATCACACCAATAAGGGTAACAAGAATGGTGATCAACGTGACAAGGCGGTTTTGTGTTAAGGTTTTTTTTCCGTTCGATGGCATTAGTGTTCGATTTTGTTCAGCTGCTAATAATCCTGAATTCGAGCAAAATCCACGCCTTGAGAAATTCTGGTGTCAAAGATTATACCCCGTTGGAGAGAATAACTATGGGTTGGTTATACTTCGGCTTGTAGCTATCAGCGAATGGCTTAACACACATTACTGTTCGTTGTTTCGCTATATAATGCATTAGTGGGAAAGGATATGGAGCTATGGATAATCAATTTATTGAATATTTCATCAGCCAGTGGAGCAAGTATTTTCCAAATACCGGGTTACCGATAACTTATTTTTATACGGACCAACCGGCCCGCCTTGACGTTGTCGCCAGTGAAAATGTGGATCGCTGCCTGATTGGTAACCTGAACCGGGTGAGACTTGGTTTCCCCTTCGTATACGATGCACAAACCCCGGGCTGTTCCGGTGGCAAGCGTTATTCTGGTTTCACCCAATCCCTTCGTCCAAACTTTGAGTTTTTCCTGTCTTGCGGGATTCCGGGGGAATTAGAAGGCGAACGCTACAAGCGAGACCCTGAGTTCGTTAAGCAATACCTGCTTCAACACCAACCGTTTGAGGCTCCAGGAAAATACCTTGTATTTAAGCGTTGGGATAAGCTCGATTTGTATGATGAACCAATTGCGGTGGTTTTCTTCGCTTCAGGGGATGTGTTGAGTGGATTGTTCGCCCTGGCAAATTATGATATAGCTGAGCCGGATGGGGTGATCACCCCGATGGGTGCGGGGTGTGCTTCGATCATCGGATATCCGTTGGAACAAGCAACCACTGATAAACCACGCTGTATTCTCGGGATGTTTGATGTTTCCGCACGACCGCACGTGAGATCGGATGAGCTGACGTTTTCGATTCCTTTCAAACGCTTTATTCAGCTAGTTGGCAACATGGATGAAAGTTTCTTGATTACCCGATCCTGGCAAACAGTGAAAGAACGAATTTCCACTTCCCAGATGGAAACGAAATAAACCAAGTTACTTTTCAATAAAGAAACACAGACTAAAATTGATCTCTTGATCTGTGGTTTTTGATCTCATGTGTGATAGGAATGCAATCGTCCCTTTACAAATTATAAATCACTATTTTGTTTTTACCCCACAACCACTGTGATGATAATGGTTTGGTCAGAGACTGTGCCATTCTCCCAGCCCCGCTTATAGTCCAGGGTCAGGGTTGCAGTTCCAGAACCGGTTGCTTCAAAGGATAGGATTTCTGTCCCAGCAGCACCCAGCAGGGGCTCGTTCGATGTGGATGCAGGTTCCTGATACTGTGCATCTCCCATCTGGGCTACCACATCTGGGTTAGACGAGCTAGCGTGCCATGCATAGCCGGTTGAGGGATTGGATTCGAGGGTGACGACCATCACCTCGCCGACCTTCATCTGTTGGGTAGTTCCATTCGCCTCAGCACCAATCGCAATGTTGGCATCATTCCCTGAAAAAATGGGCAATTCTTCCTGGTTTTCAGGCGGATTTGTCTCAGTCATAGTGCCTCCCTGGCTTTCTTGGGCTTCATTTTCCGAGACAGGTGTTTGAACCTCGGGCATAGGGTCATTTCTACAGCCTGCCATTGATGCGAGCAGGAAGATGCTGATTAGTATAAGGGTGATTTTCTTGAACATTTAAGCCTGCCTTTCTCTTATCGGTATTCTCCCCTAAGACGCATGATTGGACAGCATTGTTCCATAATCTGTGTTTACGAAACCACGCCCTCGCATTATTCGTAGATTGGATTGATTGATATTACAATTCCCAGCCCTTGTATGGGATGTATAATGGTTTACTTGTCCTTCGAAATCAGGGTGATACCCGGGAGGTTAGAATGCAGCCAAAACAAAAAACCTTCTTTTTCTGGAAACTAGTGCAGCGCGAGAACGCTACCCGGTATATGCTTATTTCTTTATTAAGTTCCGTAGCTACAGTGATTACCGTGCGTAGTTTTCTAGCTCTCACCGGTTACCCCCAAATTGGGAGCGGCACGTTGCATATCGCGCATGTTCTATGGGGAGGCCTGATCCTGTACATCGCAGCAATCTTGCCTTTAATTTACCTTAATCCACGCCTGCATTTAATTGGGGCGGTTCTTTCGGGGGTAGGTGTGGGCTTATTCATTGACGAAGTGGGTAAATTTATCACCCGCCAGTATGATTACTTTTTCCCCGCTGCTGCACCAATCATGTATGTGTTCTTTTTATTTGTAATCATCCTTTTGATCATGATCCGCCGCCCTCCGGCAGTGGATGGCCGTGCTGAGTTGGTGCAGACGTTGGAAATTGTGCGTGAACAACTATACCGTCCCTTAGATCAACTAGAAAGGACCCACGTAGAGCAGGATATGAATCGGGTGATGGAAACTGATCCGAATATCCTTCACAAAGATCTGGCACGCCACTTGTTGGAGCTTGTCCGTGCCGATACGCGCAGGATGCCTGAAAAGTCTCTGTCCTGGTGGCTGCGCATAGGCGATTGGTTCGAGACATGGCTCACCGAGCAGCGCTTGAGCTGGATGTTGGGAGTGGGGATGGCACTATTAGGATTATTTACGCTTAAAAATCCGCTGCAGATATGGTTGGAACAGAGCATGCCTGGTTCAGCCCTGGTAGCGTTCTTGCATGCACATTCAGGCAGGCAAATACCTGCAATTGAGGCGCAGGGATTATTCAACCTGAGATTGGGACTCGAAGTGGTGGTGGGTTTCATGTTACTGGTTTCTGCAATTTTGCTGTTCGTGGTGAAAAAACGGTTAGCAATTAATCTGGGCTACTTGAGTCTCCTTCTATCAATCGCTGTGTTGGACATGCTGCTTTTCTACTTTGAACAATTCTCGACAATTTTGGTAGTCATATTTCAATTCATTGTATTGATTGGTATCATGTATTACCGCCAAAAGTATTTAAAACCGGAAAACAGGCTTTAACTTTATCGTACTGATAATCTTCAAGACGGTTGCCTGAATATATTTAAAGCATACCTTTAACTTCTAAATCAATATACTTTATCTATCACGGCTTCTGTGTTCGGGACGGATCCGGATTATGATTACCATTTCCCGTGCTGGGATTACCCTCACCAGGACTTGAATCTTCATTCTCAGGTGCCTGGGTAGGATGTCCGTTACTGTTATGAGGATTTTCTTCCTCACCGGTTGGAAAAGGAGTTGTAGAGTCGTTGGATGGAGTTGTCTCTCTATCAATTGAGGCAGGGGTTGACTTATGTTTCTGTGAGTTGAGGTTTTGCCGCTCGTGCATAGCCAGCCGAAATGTTTGTGGGTCATGCTCCCCGATCGTGCTCATCTCAACCTGCTCATACAGGCGCGCTTGCAATCGCAATATAGCCGGATCAGCTTGCTCGGGAAGCTGGTTGAGTAATTGCTCGATGGTCATTCCCTGGTTTTCAGCATGGCTTTTGATTTTTTCCAATGCATTTACTATGTGGGTGTCTTCCATCTGCGAGGCAAGCAAAAGAGCACCCTCCAGCTCACCCTGGAATCGTTCCGACGCTTGTGCCGGCAGTGATTTTCCTGCCGCCAGTAATTGCGAGATTTCGTCCACTCTCCGATTGGTGTAATCCAGGGTAATATCAAGCCTGGCTTGGGGAGAGTGAGTAACTGATAATCGTACATCTTCGCTTATCGCTTTGAGCGTGTAGAGTGATTCGCCAGGCAGGCTATCTTGAGCAGCATATACCGTCAGACTGCTGCCAACCAGGATAATCAGGGCAACCAGCACAGCAGCCACGCCTCTAAGCAGGGCGTATTGTTGTTTCCTGCGATGCACTGATAATACTTCATCGGCTACCCGTACTTCCTCCGTGTCAGATCCAGGGATGAACCTTTGGCGGATGCTTTCTGCCTGGAGAAGATATTTGTTCTTTTCTTCCGCAACAATCTTCGGATCTAAGGAAGGCGTCGATTGCAGGGGTGCGAGTATGCGTTTCCCAAATTCGTCTTCAGATTTTTTCATACCGTGAAGTCCTCATCCCTGCTCAGGATTCGATATAACGCCTCAAGAGCGCGGTGTTGTAATGCTTTAATCGCTCCAACAGGTTTATTCATGCTCAGGGCAATGGCATCGTTTTTCCATTCCTCCAGATATTTTAAGCTGATTACCTGACGCTGGTCGGGGGTGAGAAAAGCAAGCGCATCTCTCACTTCCTTCGCAGACATCTGGTCTGCGACGATTCGGTGTGGTTCAGCTTTTAAATCTGAAAGGGTCACCGATTCTATCGGCAGGGTAGGTGGGGTTTTACGGCGATAATAGTCGGTGATCCAGTTATGGGCAATCCGGTACAGGTATGCTTGCAAATATTCGTCCGGGCCTCCATCCTGCTTTAGGGCAGTTAAAAATCGACTGAACGTTTCCGACATGCATTCCCTCGCCAATTCCGCATCACCTAACAGGCGGTAAGCATAACGATAAATTCCTGGGCTGAAGCAATCGAAGATTTCTTCTAGCGCCTGGGATTCAAATCGTCTTGCTCGCACCAATATCGCCTGATCTCGACTTTTTTTCATATATTATGACGTGAAGCAACACTTTTAGTAATGGGTAATTGGTATTACCAATTCTCCCTATTGTAATGCACAGTTCTACACAAAAAACCAGCGGTGCTGGATTTAGCCGCACCGCTGGACATTCATTTGACACACAAACTACCTATGGCTCCGGGTAAGGCTCACCATCGGGCGCCCTGACATAAACAGTGATCAATCTGGCTGTTAATATACTATCGACCAGGTTACCATGGATGGCTACTCTCTGGCCACCTTGGAGGTCCTCAAAGGAGATTGGGACCCTGTTGGCAGGTGTTTCGTCATTGCTAACATCGCTTGCTGCACTCGTGTCTGTTCCAACCGTCCCAGAGATTTCACCACCCTGGGTGATCTGAAAAATTTGGGTACCTTCATTGGTCTGTATATCTAGATCTTTGCCGATACTCTCTTTGACCTGTGCATTGCCATGGGTAAGAGTTACTGTGATTGTTCCATCCCCAAGAGCAGAAATAGTCCCCTGCAGGTAGAAAGGAGTGCGCATCCGCGTGTGCTCCCGGTGTCCGTTGTGGGATGAGCTCCTACTCATATCATGAAGTTGATCTTGTTCTCGATCCCGATCTTGAGTTTTATCTTGATCTTTCTGTTTTTCTTGATCGCCTTTTCCCCCATTATTTCCGTGTCCTGCATTCACGGGATTACCCTGACCATTGTTCTGACCATCACCCGCCATCGCAGGTGCCACCGAAACAGCCATCAGGAGCAGGACAAGGCTAAGAAGTGCTACTTTTTTCATTTTTATCTCCTTTCAATTGAATAATTGGATATGTGGGAATTTCACACTCCTGTTCTTTATGACGAAAAATTTTTATACCAGATATGGCTGAAGCGGAATATTAATTTGTGATTAATAAATTCGTGGATGTTGATAAAATACCCATAACGGATATCCATATTCAAATCATTAGATAAGGTGCAGCCAACAGGATGGCAGCGTATATAAACCATGGATATAATTAATTCATGAAAATTATGGTGGATTTCTACTGCCAATTACATTGGATGAACATAATTCGGCCATTTTGTGCTTTAAAGGATAAAAATGATACCCTGGCATAACCTGAGCCGTGAAGATGTTTTCAAACAACTGGATTCCAACCCGGATGGGTTGACTGAGACCGATGCAACCGACCGACTTGATCGGTTGGGCAGCAACCAGCTCAAACCGCGTAAACCGATCTCGCCCTTCAAGATATTTATCAGGCAATTTGCCAGTTATTTCATCCTGGTCTTGTTGTTTGCTGCTGGGTTGGCATTTGGGGTCAGTTATATACCTGGTCAGGCAGAGCGCCGGCTGACGGCTTATTTCATTCTGGTCATTATCTTTCTCTCTGTGTTGCTCAGCTTCATTGAGGAGTATCGCTCTCATAGAGAGCTGGAGGCATTGAGCAAGCTGTTGGTGTTTCATACCACGGTTTTGCGGGAAGGTGTCCGGAAGGAGATTGAAGCCTCGCAGGTCGTTCCAGGGGATGTGATGGTACTATCTCAAGGTCAGAAAGTACCCGCTGATGGGCGGGTCATTGAGGCTCATAGCTTGCGGGCTGACGAATCCGCCCTGACTGGGGAGAGCCTCGGCGTGGATAAAGCTAATAATATCCTGGCGGTGGATACTTCATTGGCAGAACGGTCAAACATGGTGTATGGCTCCACATTCATCACCCATGGCAATGGATTGGCATTAGTAGTAAATACGGGTAGTAACAGCGAAGTCGGTCAAATTGCCGTCACCCTTGGCAGCATGTCAGAGCATCCCACGCCTTTCCAGGTGGAAGTTCATAAGATGGCGCGCCAGATGACCATGATCATCGGTATATTGACCATAATCGTAGCCCTCATTTTGTACTTTGTTCTGCATGAGCCGTTGGTGGATGTAGTGCTCAATACTCTCAGCTTGGCTGTCGCTACCATTCCAGCCAGCCTGCCTATTGTGTTGACCTTTGCATTGGCATTGGGTGCCAGAGAGATGGCGCGTGAGGGTGCGGTGGTACGTAACCTGTCGGTTGTGGAATCGCTTGGTTCAGTAGATACAATTTGCACAGATAAAACTGGCACGCTCACCCAGAATCGGATGGTCGTCAAGCAGCTTTTCGCTGGAGGCAAGCTGGAGGATCTCACTCATGAGATCAGTGATGAGGACGATTTTCAAGCGCTGATGCGAGCAGCTGTTGTATGTAATGAAGCTACCATAGAAGATGGCGAAGATCCCAAGATCCTGGGTGATCCCGTGGACACCGCTTTGTTGAAGGCTGCTCAGCAGGTTGGCCTGGACATTGAAAAGATTCGCGCGGATTACCCGCTATTAAACACGATCCCGTTTAGCTCGGAACGAAAGATGATGACCACCATTCACAAGATGAAGGTTGGCAGTCTTGCCTTCACCAAAGGGGCACCGGGGATCGTGCTGGGGCATTGCACAGCCTGCGAACAAAATGGGCAACAATTTTCACTGACTGACCCTCACTGCCAAATCGTCCGGCAGACCACCCAAAATCTCCAAAGTGGTGGGATGTACGTACTCGGACTTGCGAGCAAGATTCTAACGTCTTCTGAGGCCTCTGAGCAGGTTGAGCAGGGAATGACCTTTATGGGGTTGTTGGTTTTAATGGACCCACCCCGCCCTCAAGCTGCAGAAGCCATCCGCATCACCCAGAAAGCCGGCATCCGTGTCGTGATGATCACAGGTGATAATGGGTTGACCGCCCAGGCTGTGGCAGGCGAGCTGGGGATTGGGCAAGAAGTATTGGATGCGCGCGAATTGGAGGGGGTGAGTAATGCTGAGCTCTTTGAAAGGGTCAAGCATGTGGATATCGTTGCGCGTGCCACTCCTCAGGTGAAGCAGGTAGTGCTTCAGGAACTTCAGGAAGACGGTCATTTTGTTGCCATGACTGGTGATGGAGTGAATGATGCTACGGCATTAAAGCAGTCAGATGTGGGCGTTGCGATGGGATTGCGCGGAACCGATATTGCCAAGGAATCTTCTCAAATGGTACTCTTGGATGATAATTTCGCCACGATTGTGGTGGCGATTAAAGAAGGACGTCGAATTTTCGATAATATCCGAAAATTCACCAACTACCTGCTCAGCACCAGCCTGGGGGAGGTGTTTGTGGTGCTGATGCTATCCATCGCTGGCTATTTTCCGCTATCGGCAATCATGTTGTTATGGATCAATGTCATCACCGATCTCGTGCCTGCCAGTGCGCTGGCAGCTGACCCCGCAGTGAGCCATGTGATGAACCGCCGTCCGCGTCGGCATGATGAGCCTATCCTGAATAAAGCAATTTATGCAACCATTGCCGGTAGTATCTTTCGCACCTTAATCGCCTATGGATTTATCTTTTGGGCAGGGTTGCAGCTGGGTGGGATAGATTATGCCCGCACCATGCTTTTCACCAGCATCGTCCTGCATGCTTTTACGCGAGTCATGGTGGTCAGGCAGCTTGACAACTTGTCCATCTGGTCGAACAAGGCTCTATTGGCTAGTTATGGAGTGGCTGTGGGCTTGCAGCTGTTGGCGTTGTATACCCCTCTAAGGAACTTGTTCGGGGTCGTACCGTTGGATTGGCGCGCCTGGCTGGTCATGATACCAGTGACTATCGGATCGTCCATCTTCGGAGTATATATGACCCGTTGGATCCTCAAACTTGTACCTTTATGGAGTGAAGCATCCCCTGCAGGTACAAACTGAAATCCTCGGATATAATTTCCGATATCCAACGAACTTAAGGAATGGATCTAATCTATGTTGCCTCTCGAACGCGCAATTAAACTGAGACAGGAAGCGAATGTCGTGCTGGGTTTGATTAGGCTGTATGACATCTTACGGCTTTATGGCAAAGTATTCCCAACAGGCAGCTTCTTTTTGGACGTGATGACTTATCCTGATATTGACCTGTATATCACAAAAGTCAACCTGGAGCAATTATTCCATATTGGTGCGAAGCTGGGGCGCTGCAACCTGGTGACCCAGGTGGTATTTGAGAAATCGGACGACCCTGTGAATATGCCGAATGGTTTGTATTTGAAGCCACGTGTTAATTATGGGGATTGGGGTCGACCCTGGAAGATCGACATTTGGTCACTGGATGAGCAGGTCATCATGGAAAAAATGGCATTCATGCGTCACTTCCAATCCAAGATGACGGTTGAGTTGCGGGAGCAGATCATCAATTACAAGAT